>BNJU01000249.1_pt1 | contig 152147 bp, 147 predicted proteins | sample 8539281 | NCBI WGS metagenome assembly BNJU01 (sample SAMD00202456, study PRJDB9452) | human saliva metagenome | isolation source: human saliva | place: Japan
TAGTTTCCGCAGTCCCGCGCGGCAGCACCGGGCACCTCGCCGCGAAAAATCCCGCGTGAAAGAGAAAGAGCTCGCGGAGCAGGGCAGAATATCCGCGGATTCATAGTCGCCGCGGAGCAGAAGATAAAAGCCGGTGCGACAGCCCATGGGGCCGAAGTAGAGCACCTTGTCGCCGAATTCGCTGTGGTTCCGAAGGAAGGTCGCACCGAGGTGTTCGAGCGTGGATTTCTGCGGTGTTCATGACCGGTTCCTTGTTCGGCGCGGTCAGGCGGAGGTCGAAAGGTGGTGACGGTCTCGCTGCCCACCGCATCCTTCCGGGAGACATAGACGCCCGGTTCCAGATCCAAATGATTCACGGTAAAGCTGGTGATTTTTTCCATGTTGCTTCTCCTCTTTGCTGAAAGGGGCCTCGGGGGAGGCTCATCGATTGACATTCTATATGAATATGGTAAAGTTTTAGCCCTAACACAGTAAAATTTGAATTCAAGCAGGGCGCAGAGGGATTTATGAAATGGAGACAAGAGAATTGAGACGCATATTGGTGACGGCTATCGGATCGTTTTCGGCGGCTGCCGTGATTCGGGAGCTCAAGGCGAGCGGCTGCTATGTGGTCGGCACGGATTTGAACGCGGCGGAGTTGCTCTCGGAGAGCACGGAGGTAGATGCTTTTTATAGGCTGCCCCGTTATGACGAGCGGGAGGAGTACGTAAAACAGCTTAGCAAGATCCTGGAGAAAGAGCAAATCGACGGCATGTTGCCGCTCACGGATGCCGAACTCGACGTGCTCGGAGAGGCGGGAGAGGCACTCGGCAAGGCAGAGTTGCTGGCGCCCTCCGGTGAGTGCTTGGTGAATGCAAGAAGAAAGCGCCTGAGCAAGGAGGCGGCCGAGGCGGTGTTCCGCCGTGCGGGGAATGAGCGCTTTGCGACCATTCCGACCTTCAAGGTGCCGCACCGCACGGAGGAGGAGAGAGAGCAGTGGCTGCTCCGCCACATGCCGCTTATCTTGAAGCCGACAACGGACGCAGCTCCGAGGGCGTGTTCCGCATCGCGAACCGCGAGGCGCTGACCCGCGCGCTACTTGAGCTGCGCATGCTCGGCCGGGCGGAAGGCTATCTCGCACAGCCCTTTGTCTCGGGCCGCGTGGTCTGTGTGGATACGGTGAGAGACCGGGCGGGCAACACCGTGGCGCTCGCAAGAGAAGAGTATCTCAGAAGTCAGCGCGGGGCCGGCCTCTCGGTACAGGTGTTCCGCGACAGCGAACTCGAGGCAATCTGCGGGGAACCTGCGGCGGAACTTGATCTGATCGGCTGCGTAAACTTTGAGTTTATCAAGGATGCGGGCGGCAGATATCACTTCCTCGAGTGCAATCCGCGTTTTTCGGGCGGCGTCGGCTTTTCGGAGCGGGCGGGGTTCCCGGCGGTCAAAATGCACCTTGCTGCTTGGCGCGGCGAGACTCTTGACACGAGCGTCTCGGAGCGGATTCAGCCCTGTTGGCAGGTTAAGAAATATATAGAAGTGATAACAAAAGAGTGATATAGTAAAAAGCGCAGTTATGCTTGTGCTGCGCTTTTTGGCGAAGAAAAACAGAACTGCCACAGGAGGAATATGGAGGAAAAAGAAGAAGCGAAATAAGTCGCACGCAGCGCTGCTGGCGCTCATCCTTTGCTCGGTGCGGCAAACGGAAAGCGGCTTTTGGATCGCAACTCACATTTGAAGAAATATGCGGAGATGCCGACAGTCGAAGCGGCGGCTCCGAGCAGCAGCGCCGAGACAACGGCTGCGGCGGAGAGCACGGCTGCGGCTCTGCCGGTACAGGATCCGGATGCGGAGCGCGTCATCGATTTTGCGGCGCTCAAGGCAAAGAATCCGGATGGTCGGGTGGATTTATGTGCCGGGAACGGTGGTCAATTATCCGATTCTGCACCGGGAAGCGGACAACGATATTATTTGCGCCGCGATATCGACGGGCGCGAGGGTTCTTACGACGGCGTCTTTTCCTGGACGGCGACGACACGGCGGATTTTCTCGAAGCTGCAGAACCTGATTTACGGACATCACATGAAGAACGGCACCATGTTCACGCCGCTCATTTCGTTCAAGAGAAAAAGTTTCTTTGAGGAGCATACGCGCGTATATCTCTACACGCCGGAGCACACTTATATTCTAAAGCCGCTTGTCTCGCTCTATACCGATGCGGGCGAGGATAAACGCCGCATTGATTTCTCGGATCGCCGCGAATTCAACGCTTATGTGGATCAGATGACGAAGGGCTGCGAGTTCCGCGACCTTCCGGCGGAGGGCATCGACAAGCTCTTCTCCTTTGTCACCTGCTCCTATGAGTTCAGCGACGCGCGCACCATACTCTACTGCTATGAGGTGGATGCGGCAGGCAATCCGGTGAAGCTGACCCCGCTCGGCAACGGCCTCTGATCGGACAAAAAACAACAGCAGAAAAACAGGCGTCATCCGAAAAACAGTGTACAGGGAGAGACAAGATGAAGGAATTGTACTCGCCGGAGGGATCCGGCACGCGGCTCTATCCGCTGACCAAGGTCACCAGTAAGCAGCTGCTTCCGGTTTACGACAAACCGATGATTTACTACCCGCTCTCGGTCTTGATGACGGCGGGCATACGGGATATTCTGATTATCTCGACGCCGGAGGACACGCCGCGCTTTTGAGGCGCTGCTCGGCGACGGCGGCCAGTTCGGCATCTCGCTCTCTTACACCGTGCAGCAGAGCCCGGACGGCTTTAGCGCAGGCCTTTCCTGCTCGGCGAGGACTTTATCGGCGACGACCGCGTCGCAATGATACTCGGCGACAATATTTTCGCGGGCAACGGCCTGAAGGAGCAGCTGCTCACCGCCGCGGGACGGGAGCAGGGCGCAACCGTGTTCGGCTACTATGTGGACGACCCGGAGCGCTTCGGCATTGTCGAGTTCGACAAGACAGGACGGGCGGTCTCGATTGAGGAGAAGCCGGAGAAGCCGAAGTCGAACTACTGCGTGACGGGACTTTACTTCATGACCGCCGCGTGGTCGAGTTTGCGAAGAGCTTAAAGCCGAGTGCGCGCGGTGAGCTTGAGATTACCGACTTAAACCGCCTCTATCTGGAGAAGGGCGAGCTGGAAGTGAACCTGCTCGGGCAGGGCTTCACCTGGCTTGACACGGGAACCCATGCATCCCTCGTCGAGGCGACCAATTTTGTCTATACGATTGAGACCCATCAGCACAGAAAAATAGGCTGTCTCGAGGAAATTGCTCATCTAAACGGCTGGATTTCCGGCGAGCAGCTCGCGGAAGCGGCAGAGTCCATGCGGAAGAACGAGTACGGCAAGTACTTGCGAGACGTTCTGGACGGCAAGTACTTGGTACAGTAAAAAAGGCGCAGAGAGGACAGAGAGATGAAAATAGTAGTGACAGGTGGCGCAGGCTTTATCGGCAGCAACTTCGTGCAGTACGAGGTGAATCACTATCCGGAGGACGAGATCATCAACCTGGATCTTCTGACCCTACGCAGGGCAATCTGAGAGTGTGGCGCCGGTTGCGGACAAGAAGAACTATCGCTTTGTGCGCGGCGATATCGCGGACAGAGCCTTTGTCTTTGACTTTTTCGAGAAGGAGAAGCCGGACGTTGTGATTAACTTTGCGGCGGAGTCCCATGTGGACCGCAGCATCACGGACCCGGAGATTTTTGTGCGCACCAACGTGGTCGGCACGACGACCTTGCTCGATGCCTGCCGCACCTACGGCATAAAGCGTTATCATCAGGTTTCGACGGATGAGGTCTACGGCGACCTGCCCTTGGACCGCCCGGACCTCTTCTTCACCGAGGAGACCCTGCTCCACACCTCTTCGCCCTATTCGAGCGCGAAAGGCGGCCGCGGATCTCTTTGTGCAGGCCTATCACAGAACCCTACGGGCTGCCGGTGACCATAAGCCGCTGCTCGAATAACTACGGACCCCTACCACTTCCCGGAGAAGCTGATTCCGCTTGTTATCAGCCGTGCGCTGAACAACGAGGAGATTCCCGGTCTACGGCGAGGGACAGAACGTCCGCGACTGGCTCTATGTGACGGATCACTGCTCCGCAATCGATCTGGTTGTCCGCAAAGGGCAGAGTCGGCGAGGTCTATAACATCGGCGGGCACAACGAGAGAAGCAATCTCGAGGTTGTACAGACCATACTCCGCGCGCTGGATAAGCCGGAGAGTCTGATTCGCTTCGTGAAGGACAGACCGGGCCACGATCTCCGCTATGCGATGGATCCGACCAAGATTGAGACCGAGCTCGGCTGGAAGCCGGAGCACACCTTCGACACAGGCATCCCGGTCACGATTGACTGGTACCTGAACAACCGCGACTGGTGGGAGCACATTGTGAGCGGCGAGTACCGGAATTATTTTGACTCCATGTACGGGGAGCGCCTTTGATGCGCGCCCTGGTCACCGGCGTCGCGGGCCAACTGGGCCATGATGTCGTGAATGAACTGCTGCGTCGCGGCGAAGAGGTAATCGGCTCCGACTTGGCGGCAAATTACAGCGGTGTGCAGGACGGAACGGCGGTCACGACTTGTCCCTATGTCTCGCTTGATATCACGGACCGCGAGGCGGTAGAGCGTGTGATGCGCGAAGTAAAGCCGGAGGTGTTGATTCACTGTGCGGCCTGGACCGCCGTTGACGACGCGGAGGATGCCGACAAGCGGGAGTTGGTTCAGAAGATCAACGGGCTCGGCACCGAGTACCTCGCGGCTGCCTGCCGTGAGCTTGACGCGAAGATGATGTACATCAGCACGGACTATGTCTTTTCCGGTCAGGGCACGGCACCCTGGGAGCCGGACTGCCGCGATTTCGATCCGCAGAATGTCTACGGCATGACCAAGCTTTACGGCGAGGAAGCGGTGCGACAGCAGCTCGACAAGTATTTCATCGTCCGCATTGCCTGGGTCTTCGGCGTGAACGGCAATAACTTTATCAAGACCATGCTCCGCGTCGGCAAGACCCACCCGGAACTTCGCGTGGTCAACGATCAGGTCGGTACGCCGACCTATACCTTGACCTCGCGGTGTTGCTCGCGGATATGGTCGAGACCGAGAAAGTACGGCACTTATCACGCGACCAACGAGGGCGGTTATATCTCCTGGTATGAGTTCGCGAAGGCAATCTTCGAAGAGGCGGGATGGACACCAAGGTCATCCCGGTCACGACGGAAGAGTACGGAAAATCAAGGCGGCGCGCCCGTTTAACAGCCGCCTTGCAAAGCGACAAGCTGGTAGAACAGGGCTTTACGCCCCTGCCCGATTGGCGGGACGCACTGCGACGCTATTTGAAGCTGCTCCGGGAGGAGGCGTAATGGGCAAGTATTTCGGAACGGACGGATTTCGCGGCGAGGCAAATGTCGAACTCACGCCGATGCACGCCTATCAGGTGGGACGTTATCTCGGCTGGTACTACGGTCAGAGACATGCGAACGGTGAGCGCTGCCAAATCGCAATCGGCAAGGATACGCGTCGCTCGAGCTACATGCTCGAGGATGCGCTCTCGGCGGGCCTCACGGCCTCGGGCGCGGATGTGTTTTTGCTGCACGTGACGCCGACCCCGAGTGTGGCCTATGTGGTGCGCTCGGAGGGCTTTGACGCAGGCATCATGATCAGCGCGAGCCACAATCCGTTTTACGACAACGGCATCAAGCTCTTAAACGGAAACGGCGAGAAGATGGAGGAATCCGTCATCGAGGCAATCGAAGCGTGGATTGACGGTACGCCGGCGGAATTGCCGCTCGCCGCAAGGGAGCACATAGGCCGCACGACCGATTTCTCGGCGGGCAGAAACCGCTACATCGGCCATCTGATTTCGCTCGCGACGCGTTCGTTTAAGAACGTGAAGGTGGCGCTCGACTGCGCAAACGGCTCGGCGTCCAGCATTGCGAAAAATGTGTTCGACGCGCTCGGCGCGACGACGGTTTTGATTCACGCGGAGCCGAACGGCACGAACATAAACCACTCCTGCGGCTCCACGCACATGGAGGATTTAATCGAGACCGTCAAGCGGGAGCACTGTGATCTCGGTTTTGCCTTTGACGGCGATGCGGACCGCTGCCTTGCGGTCGATGAGAACGGCGAGCTGGTGGACGGCGACCGCATCCTCTATATCTGCGGCAAGTACATGCGGCAGCGCGGCGAACTGGCAAACAATCGCATTGTGACCACGATTATGTCGAATCTTGGGCTCTACAAAGCGCTGGAGCGCGAGGGCATCGCCTACGAGAAGACCAAGGTCGGCGATAAATACGTCTACGAGGAGATGCAGCGGAGCGGCGACCGCCTCGGCGGCGAGCAGTCCGGCCACATCATCTTTGCGAAGTATGCGACCACGGGTGACGGTATGGTGACGGCCTTAAAACTCATGGAAGTGCTGATGGAGACCAAACGCCCGCTATCGAAGCTCGCGGGCGAGGTTACGATTTATCCACAGCGCCTCGTGAATGTCCCGGTGCGGGACAAGGCGGCGGCCGAGACCAATGCGGCCGTACTTGCGGCGGTCAAACGGGAGGAAGAGGCTCTTGCCGGCGACGGCAGAGTGCTGCTCCGCGCGAGCGGAACGGAACCGCTGATTCGCGTGATGGTTGAGGCATCGACCCACGAGCTCTGCGACGCAAGTGTATCGCGCATGGTTGAGGTGCTCCGTTCGGAGGGGCTGGTCGCGGAGAATTGAGGGCCGCTTCGTCCGGATCCGCGCGGAATATGACAGAAGTAATGACAGAAAAGAAGTAATTCGCTTTATACCATTTGCAAGAAGGAGGAACTATGTATCATATCGAGAGATATCAACGGAACCCGATCGTTCATTTCCCTGAGCGCGAGTGGCCGAACCGTGAGATCGAGAAGGCACCCATCTGGTGTTCGGTCGATCTTCGGGACGGCAACCAGGCGCTCGTGGAGCCCATGGTTGTCGAGGAGAAGACTGAGATGTTCAATCTCCTACTAAAGCTGGGCTTCAAGGAAATCGAGATCGGCTTTCCGGCGGCCTCTCAGATTGAGTTCGACTTCCTCCGTCTGCTTGCGCTGCGGAAGATGATTCCGTCGGATGTGCATGTCCAGGTGCTCACACAGTGCCGCGAGCACCTGATTCGCAGAACCTTTGAGGCAATCGAGGGCATACCGAATCCGATCGTGCACATCTACAATTCGACCAATACCCTGCAGCGCGATGTGGTCTTCCACGCGAGTCGCGAGGAAATTAAGCAGATTGCCATAGACGGCGTCAAGACGGTCAAGGCCTGCATGAAGGAATTCGGGCGCGACGACATCATCCTCGAGTACTCCCCGGAGAGCTTCATGGGAACGGAACTCGACTTTGCGCTCGAGGTCTGTGAGGCGGTTCTCGACGAGTGGGGCATGGCGACGCCGGAGAAGAAGGTCATCATTAACCTCCCGCTGACGGTCGAGATGAACACGCCGAATGTCTATGCGGATCAGATTGAGTGGATGGTGCGTCACTTCAAGAATCGCGATTCGATTGTGGTTAGCATTCACCCGCACAACGATCGCGGAACCGGTGTCGCGGCGACCGAACTTGCGCTGCTCGCAGGTGCGGACCGCGTTGAGGGTACGCTCTTCGGAAACGGCGAGCGCACGGGCAACGTGGACATCCTGAACGTGGCTTACAACATGTATTCGCAGGGCATAGAGCCGCATCTCAACATCTCGAACGAGAAGGAGATTGCGGAGGTCTATGAGCGCTGCACGAAGATGAGCATACCGCCGCGTCATCCCTATGCGGGCGAACTGGTCTTCACGGCCTTCTCGGGCTCGCACCAGGATGCAATCAACAAGGGCCTGCAGGCCATGCGGGAGCGAAACAATCCGTACTGGCAGGTGCCCTACCTCCCGATCGATCCGAGCGATATCGGCAGAGTCTATCAGCCGGTGGTGCGCATCAACTCCCAGTCCGGCAAGGGCGGCGTGGCCTTCATCATGGATACCTTCTACGGCTTCCGCCTGCCGAAGGGCATGCACAAGGAGTTTGCGGACATCATCCAGGCACTCTCCGAGAAGCAGGGTGAGATTGCGCCGGAGGAGATTTACGCAGAGTTCCAGCGCGCTTATCCGGATCGCAAGGAGCCCGTACACTTCAAGAAGTGCGTGATTTCGGACAACGGCCTCGAGGAGGGCGAGTTCTCGACCCGCGCTGTCTGCACCTACACGCTGAACGGCGAGGAGCGGCAGTTTGAGGGCGTCGGAAACGGACCGATCGACGCGGTGCGCCACGGTCTCGCGGAGGCACTGGGTCTTCAGATTCGCATTCTCGACTACTCCGAGCATGCGCTGCGCCAAGGTTCCAACGCGCAGGCGGCTTCCTACATCCACATGCTGGATGAGAAGAGCGGACGCACGACCTACGGTGTCGGCATCTCGAGCAACATCACAAGGGCTTCGCTCCGCGGTATCTTCTCCGCAGTGAACCGTCTGTTTTATTAAAGAATCTGTACTTTCATACAGCCCGGCGTGCTCCGGGCTGTTTCCATAGGAGGGGATAGGGATGAACGTGGTTTATGTCTCCAATGAGGCGTACGCACAGCACTTTGCGGTCTCGCTCGCCTCGCTCTGCGACTGCAATCCGGACGAGGAGGAGCTGAAGATATATCTCTTGGACACCGGGATTTTGCCGGAGACTGCGGAAAAACTGAAGGAACTCGCGGCGGATTTCGGGCGCATCCTAACCCTGATACCCTGCCGGAATCTGGAAGAGCGCTTTCCGGAGCGACCGGATACGGGGCGCTTTGATTTGAGCACCCTGGGGCGTTTTTTCCTCGGAGAGCTCCTGCCGGCCGATGTGAAGCGTGTCCTCTATCTGGACTGCGACACCGTGGTGCAGCGTAGCCTGCACCGCATGTACAAGTCGGAGCTCGGCGGGAAGCTCCTCGCCATGGCGGAGGAGCCGAGCATATATCACGAGGTCAAGGCTTATCTCGGAATCCTGCCGGAGGACCCGTATTTTAACGCCGGTGTCATGCTGGTGGATCTTGCGCGCTGGCGGGATGAGGAAATAGGCAAGCAGTTGCTCGCCTATTACACGGAAATTGCACCCCACTGCCTCTTTCAGGATCAGGACGCCATCAACGGGCTCCTGCGGGGGCGCATTGCCGCGCTGCATCCGAAGTACAATTTCATCACCAATTATTATTACTTCTCCTACGCGGCGCTCGAGGTCTTTTCGCCTGCCTACCGAAAAATCGGGGAGCGGCGTTTCCGCACGGCCAAGCGCTCTCCGGCCATAGTTCACTATGCGGGGGGATGAAAGACCGTGGCGGCAGGGGGCCTATAACCCCTACGGCCGCGCCTATGTGACTTACCTTACGCGAACGCCCTATCGAACGGCGAAGCCGGAGGGCGGGAAGAGAGGGTATCTCTTCTGTTATCATCTCATGAACCTGATGACGCGCTTCTTCCCCTCGTTTCGCTTTGCGCTGGGGCGGCGCTATGTGAGAAAGAGCGCGGAAGAGAGAGAAGACGGAAGATGTGGGAGGCGACACATGCGTGAAAAGACGGCGGCCATCGTCGTAAACTATAACGACAGCGAGACGACCGTCGCGCAGCTTCGGCGCATCCGCGACTATGCCGCACTGGACGCTGTCATCGTGGTAGATAATGCTTCGACGGATGACAGCTTGGAAGCGCTCCGCGCGGAAGAGGGCGGGAAGGTCACGGTGCTCGCGGCAGAGAAAAACGGCGGTTACGGCGCGGGCAATAATCTCGGTATTCGCTATGCGGCGGCGCGGGGCTATACCTACGCGCTGATTGCGAATCCGGACGCCGAATTTACGGAGGACTGCCTAAGAAGTCTTATCCGGGCGCTCGAAAAGAATCCGGGTCTCGCCGTGATTGCGCCGGTGCAGATCAATCCCTCGAAAGCGCCGGGCGCGGAGCGCCCGGGGGGAGCCGCGCAAACGTGCTCTCCGGCGCGGCGGCCTTTCCGCTTCGGGGCTGGTTTGCGGATCTCCTCGAGGCGGGACCGGTCGCACGGCGGCTGTTCACGCCTCTCTTACACTACCCGGAGCGGCACTACCGCGCAAAACTCGCGCGGGTCGACTGTGTGCCGGGCTCGCTCCTCATGGTTGATATTGCATGTTTTCTGCGTGCCGGCGGCTACGATGAGCGCGTATTTCTCTATGAGGAGGAGTATATCCTCGGGCAGAGACTCAGAAAGATAGGCGCAAAGACCGCGCTTCTGACGAGCGCGCACTATGTGCACCGCCACGCGGCGAGCATAGGCAAGAGTTACCGCCGGGCACTTGACCGGCAGAAGCTTCGAGAGAATGCGATGCGCTTTTATTTCCGGTACTACCTCGGCTGTAAGCGGCCTGCGCTTCTCTTTGCGGAGCTCTGGTTTGCGCTGATACGGCTTGAAATCTTTTTGACGGGCGTAGGAAGATGAACGGAATCGGCAGTTTTTTAATCGGGAGCGAGACCAACATCGCAAAGCGCAATGTGCTCTGGAATATGGCAGGCTCCTTTATTTACGCGCTGACCAGCATGCTGCTCGGCGCGGTGGTCACGCGAACGCTCGGGGCGGCCTCGGGCGGCATTTTCTTCTTTGCCTTCTCGACCTTCGGGCAGCAGATTTTCATCGTCGCCTATTTCGGCATGCGGCCGGTGCAGGTGACCGATGCCGGTGAGCAGGGAACCTTCGGTGAATACCGGGCGTTCCGGCTGCTGAGCTGTGCGGCGGCTGTTCTGGCGACGCTCTTCTACGGTCTCCTCTTAACCGTGCCGGGTGAGGCGCGGACCGTGCTCTTCCTGACCGCGGGCTATAAAATTCTGGACGGCTTTGCCGACTGCTACGACTCGGAATTTCAGCGGCAGGGAAGACTGTATCTCGCGGGAAAGAGCAATGCCTTTCGAACCCTCGGGAGCGTGGTGCTCTTTTTGCTCCTGCTGTTTACGACGCGCTCGCTGCCTGCTGCCTGCCTTGCGGCCCTCGTCGGCCAGGCCGGGATGATACTGCTCTGCTGTGTCGCGCCGCTTCGCTGCCTGCCGAAGGTGAGAACGGAGCTCCGCAGGGGCTATATACGCCGCCTCTTTGCAAAGAGCCGCTGGCTCTTTCTCGGTGCCTTCCTGGATCTCTACATCTTTGCGGCGTCCAAGTATGCGGTGAACCGCTATCTCACGGCGGCGGACAACAGCTACTACACAACCATATTTATTCCGACCTCGGTCATCAACCTCATGTCGAACTTTGTGATACGGCCGGTGCTGACCCTGCTCTCGGAGGCGAGAGAGGCGGGGAGAAAGGCGGTCTTTCTATCGACGGTCGGAAAGATTACGGCACTCATCCTGGGGCTTACGTTACTCGGCACGCTGGCGGCTTGGTTCCTCGGCATACCGGTGCTTTCGCTCTTGGTCGGTGCGGAGGCCGGAAAGGCGCTCAAGGGACTCAGAACGGAACTTTTGCTTGTGATTCTGGGCGGCGGCTTTTATGCGCTCTTAAATCTGTTATACTATTGTTTGGTAATCCTCGAACGGCAGCGCAGTATTTTTCTGATTTATGTGCTCGGCACGGGGCTCGCTTGGGTCAGCGCGGAATTCGGTGTACGGTATCGGGGGCTGCTCGGCGGTGCGCTCTCGTACTGCGGCATGATGGTGCTGCTCACCCTGCTCTTTGCCGCGGCGACGCTGCGGGCCCTTCGGCAGGATCATAAATTTAAGGGGGGAAGCTTGAGCATGGAAGAGAAGAGAGCAAAGGCGGATGTGATTATCCCGGTTTATCGCCCGGACGAGCGCCTGTTTCGCCTGCTCGACCGGCTCTCTCGGCAGACACGGATGCCGCGAAAAATCATCATCATGAACACCGAGCGCACATACTGGGACAACTGCGGTGCGGAGGGGCAATTGGAACTCCTCGGTCTTTCCGAGCGCTGTGAGGTTCATCATCTCTCGAAGTCGGAGTTTGACCACGGCGGCACGCGAAATGCGGGGGTCTCTTTTTCCGAGACGGCCTATTTTGTCATGCTGACACAGGATGCGGTGCCGGCGGACAACCGCCTGCTTGAAAACCTGCTCGCACCGCTTGAGAACGGGGTGGCCGAGATGAGCTACGGGCGTCAGCTCGCCAATCCGGACGCGGACATCCTGGAAAAATTCACACGGCGCTATAACTACGGCGATCGGTCGTTTCTGAAGACCGAAGCGGACAAAGAGAGACTCGGCATCAAGACCTACTTTGCCTCCAATGTCTGCGCGGCTTACAATCGGGCGCGTTTCGATGCGCTCGGCGGTTTTCCGTCCCGCGCCATCTTTAACGAGGACATGATTTATGCGGCGCGGCTCTTAAAGAGCGGCGGGACCCTCGCCTACTGTGCGGATGCGCGGGTCTATCATTCGCACTGCTACACACCGGCGCAACAGTTTCACCGGAACTTTGACCTCGCGGTCTCGCAGGCGGAACATCCGGAAATTTTCGGGGATATTAAGAGCGAGTCGGAGGGCATACGCCTGGTGCGGCGCACGGCGCGCTTTTTGAAGCGGCAGGGAGAGGGAAGGGAAATTCCGCGCCTCTTTGCTTTGAGTGCGGCAAAGTACTGCGGTTACGCGCTCGGAAAGCGCTATCGCCTGCTCCCGAAGTGGCTTAGGGTGCGCTGCACGATGAATCGGAGTTATTGGGAGAGCATCGGATGAAAGAGATACTGGTGATCATACCGGCCTACAACGAGGCGGGCAGCATAGAGCGCGTTGTGGAGGGCTGCAAAGAGAAACTCCCGGATGCGGACTATCTGGTGGTGAACGACGGTTCCTCCGACGACACCGCGAAGATACTCCGCGCCAAAGGCTACCGTGCACTCTATCTGCCGGTGAACTTAGGTCTCGCCGGTGCGTTTCGCGCAGGCATGCGCTATGCGGATGAGAAGGGCTACCGCGCCGCCGTCCAGTTCGACGGCGACGGACAGCACCGTGCGGAGTACATCCCCGCAATGTACGAGGAAATCAAGGCAGGGGCGGAGATTGTGATCGCATCCCGCTTTGTGAGCGAAAAGAAGCCGCACACCCTTCGTATGCTCGGCAGTCGCATGATTACGGCTGCGATACGCCTTGCCTCGGGCGTGCGCATCGAGGACCCGACTTCGGGCATGCGTATGTACAACCGCCGCATGATAGAGCTCTTCTCGCGGCAGATCAACTACCCGCCGGAGCCGGACACCCTTTCCTTTCTCGCAAAGAACGGCGTGAGCTTCCGGGAAATCCAAGCGGAGATGGATCTCCGAACAACGGGACACAGCTACCTGACGCCCTGGATATCCGTGCGCTATATGACGCGCATGTTACTCTCCATCCTGCTGATTCAGAGTTTTCGGGCGGGAAAGAGCCTGCAAGGAGGAGATAAGACATGAGCGTGGGACTTCGTATTTTTCTGCTCGCCGCTGCGCTGCTCGCGGGAGCGGTCGTACTGACACGGATACGCAAGGCGAAGATGCAGATCGAGGACAGCGTGTTCTGGGTGCTCTTGTCCCTACTCTTTATTCTGCTCGCGGCCTTTCCGCCGCTCATCTACCGGCTCACGGAATTTTTCGGTGTGCAGTCGCCGGCAAATCTCTTGTTTTTGCTGGTCATTGCCATTCTCTTTATGAAGGTCTTTTCGCTGAGCTTAAAGGTATCACTGCTCGAGGAAAAGCTGAGTTCGCTTGCACAGAGCGAGGCGCTCCGCGAGCGCTTCGCGGAAGAAGCGAAGGAGAACAGAGAAGGGAAGAACTGAGCGCCTCAAACCGCGGCGTAAGGCTGCGGCGCTCTCATAAACGCTTTATCAAAAAGAATGGGGGGGAATCATGGAACAGAACAACAAACAAGCGGTGCGCACATGGCCGTTCTTTCTGCTCGGCCTTGTATTTGTGCTACTATCCGGGCTCTACGGTGCCATTGCCGCGCTGGATGCGGCGGCCCACTTTAAGGACAACCTGCTCTTTGTGCTCTATGAGCTCCTGTTTCCGGCCTCTGTGATTACGGCGCTCTTTGCGGCGCTGCTCTGGAGTCGGAAGAGCAATCGCATGTATCGCGCGTATGCCTTTTCCGCGATGGTGCTCGGCGTGCTCTATCTCGCGGTGATGCCGGGGCTTTCGGCGCCGGATGAGCTGAGTCACTACAGCACGGCTTATCGCATTTCTTCGACCATGCTCTTTGAAGATCCGCTGATTCGTCCCGCGGGTCTCACGGCGGTGCGCGCGAGCGATTATCCGCTGGAGGATATGAACGGGGTGAAGACGCCGGAAATTCCGGACGATACGGAAGAAATTCCGGAAGTGCTCGGCAATCCGGTGAAGCAGACCACCTACCGCGCGGTGAAGGACTGGGAGAAGCGCTATGCGTTTTCGACCAAGCCGGTCGCTTCGCCGATTCCGGATGTGAAGACCACGCCTGTTTTCTACCTGCCGCAGGCCATAGGATTCTCGATCGCGCGTGTGCTCGGACTCGGCGCCGTGGGACTGCTCTTCCTCGGAAAGTTCCTGAACCTCTGCTGCTATGTCGCGCTGACCGCACTCGCGGTGCGGACCACGCCGATCGGAAAGTCGTGGTTTACGGCGGCGGGCTTATTGCCGATGAGCCTACACCTCGCGGCTTCGCTCTCCTACGATGCGGGCTTAATCGGAACGGTATTTCTCTTTACGGCGCTGGTCTTTAAGCTCGCTTACGGGACGGAAGAAATACGCGCGCGGGAACTCATCGCACTCTGCGCACTCGCGGCGCTCTTCGGCCCCTGCAAGCTGGTCTATGCGCCCGTTATTCTGCTCGCGCTGCTCATTCCGGCGCGCGTCTTCGGCGGCTTTGGCAAAAAGCTGCTCTGCTTCCTGATTCTGCTGCTCTCGCTGGTCGCGGCGGTGCTCGCGGTCAATGCGAATGTGTTGGAGGCTTATTTCTTCCCGGCAGCGGCGGAGCAGGCCGGCAATGTGAGTGTCGACATGAGCCACGCGGGCTTTACGGCAGCGGAGCTCTTCTCTCACCCCTTCTTTACCCTGCGCATGCTGGTGAACAGTTTCTCGGCGCGCTTACTGAATTGGGGCGCGGAGATGATAGGAATGAAACTCGGCAATCTGGACCCGCTGCTCGGGGCGTCCGGACTGCAGACCCTGCTCTTTGCGCTCGGCCTGGTTGCGCTGACCGTTGCGGACAGCACGGGTGAAAAAAACTATGTGTTGGTGCCGGGCAGCAAAGCCGCTTGGCAGGAGGATGACGAGGCGGAAGAAGTCGAGGCGGCCGCGGTCGAGACAGAAGCGGATACGGCGACGACCGGCGAAGTGCCGACGGCCGCGACGCCTGTGGAACCGGAGGGTGAGGTGAACACGGAAGCTGCGCTTTCGGCCTTGTCCGAACAGGAGACGGCAGGCGAAGTGCTGACCTCCGCGACAACGGAACATGTCGCAGAGGCGGCGGAAACGCTGCGCGAAACGCGGGAAGAGGAAGCGGCGCAAGAAGCGCTTGCCGACGAGGAGGCGTTCTGGCCGCACTACATGGAAGTCAGAGAGCCGGGCCGCTTTGCGCGTTTCTATGCGCTCCTGATTGGATGCATCAGTTTCTTCGGGATTCTCTTTGCGATGCTGCTCGCCTGGACGTCCCGCGATGCGCTCTGGATTGAAGGGGTGCAGGGCAGATACTTCTGCCCCTCCTGCCGCTCTTTCTCTTCGGGCTGCAGAGCAAGGCTTTGCAGAGCGGTCTGCCGTTTAAGCGCCTCGTGCCCTACGGCTTTGTAATTTTAAATCTCTGTGTGGGAATCCGCATTTTTGCGCTTGCCGTGCTGAGAGTTTGAGGAGATTGTTTATGACGGAACTCTTGCGTGAGCTCTTCGGAAATCGGAAGCTCATCTTTGAGCTCGCCAAGGCGGATTTTCGGAAGCGCTTTGTCGGCTCCTACTTCGGCATTATCTGGATGTTTGTCCAACCGATTGTGACCGTACTCATTTACTTCATGATCTTTCAGCTCGGCTTTAAGTCGGTGCCGCCGATTCCCGGCGTGCCCTATGTGCTCTGGCTGGTCCCCGGCATCGTCCCCTGGTTCTTTTTCCAGGAGGCGATGAATGCCGGCACCAACTGTCTGCAGGAATACCACTATCTGGTCAAGAAGGTGGTGTTCAATGTGGAGGTTTTGCCGGTCATTAAGCTCGTGTCCTGCCTTCTGGTGCACGCAATCTTTGTCATGATTATGATTGCGATGTTCTTCTGCTACGGGAGACTGCCGCTCATCACCTGGCTGCAGCTCGCCTATTACAGCGCGGCGCTCTCGGTCTTGATTCTCGCGCTCACGCTGGTCACATCGGCGGTGCAGGTCTTTTTCCGGGACATGTCGCAGATTGTGAGTATTTGTCTCCAGTTCGGCATGTGGCTGGTTCCCATCATGTGGGCGCCCGAGATGTTCCCGAACTTCCCGCCGAAGCTCCTGCCGATACTGAAATTAAATCCCATTCACTACATTGTGAGCGGTTACCGGGACAGCATGATAGCCGGGAACTGGTTCTTTGAGCGGCCCATGCAGAGCCTTATTTCTGGGCGGTGACACTTGCCCTGCTTGCACTCGGGCTTCGCCTGTTCCGCAAGCTGCGCCCGCATTTTTCCGATGTGCTGTGAGAAAAGAGGAGACTGATTCATGGATAAAAATCTGGCAATCTCGGTGCAGGGAGTCAGTAAAATTTATAAGCTCTACGACAAACCGATAGACCGCCTGAAAGAGGCCGTGAGCCTGACCCACAAGTCCTATCACCGTGACTTCTTTGCACTCTCGGACATCTCCTTTGATGTGAAGAAGGGAGAGACGGTCGGTATCATCGGGACGAACGGATCGGGGAAGTCGACCATACTGAAAATCATCACCGGCGTGCTGAGTCCGACCACGGGGACGGCGGAAGTCTCCGGCAATATTTCGGCGCTCCTGGAGCTCGGCGCGGGCTTTAACAGCGAATACACCGGCCTCGAGAACATCTATATGAACGGTACCATGATGGGCTTCTCGCGGCAGGAGATGGAGCGGAGAATGGATGACATTCTCCGCTTTGCGGACATCGGGGACTTTGTGAACCAGCCGGTCAAGACCTATTCTTCCGGTATGTTCGTGCGCCTCGCCTTTGCGCTCGCCATCAATGTGGACCCGGAGATCTTAATTGTCGACGAGGCGCTCTCGGTCGGCGATGTTTCTTCCAGGCAAAGTGCTACCGCCGCATGGAAGAGATGATGAAGAACGGCACGACCATACTCATGGTGAGCCACGACATGGGCAGCATCATCAAGTACTGTGACAAGGTAGTGCTCTTAAATCGCGGTCATTTTGTGGCGCAGGGCGAGGCCGGCAAGATGGTGGACCTCTATAAGAAGATATTGGCAAACCAGACCGACGAGCTTGCCGAGGCACTGATTGAAGAGAAGAAGGAGGCACTCGGCTTACCGGTCGAAGCGACGGTCTCCGATAAGCGCATGAAAGACCGCATGAACCTGAATCCCGAAGTGCAGGAGTACGGCGACGGCAGAGCGAGCTTTGAGGACTTCGGAACCCTTGACGCGCGCGGCAATGTGACGAACCTCCTCTTAAAGGGGGAGATGTTCACGATACGGGAGCGCGTTCGCTTCCACGCGCCGATTGAAAATCCGATTTTCACCTACACCCTGCGGGATAAGAAGGGGACGGATATCACGGGAACCAACACCCTCTTTGAGGGCACGGAGATTAAGCCGGTCAAAGACGGCGATGTCTACACGGTTTCGTTCCGGCAGAAGATGAATCTGCAGGGCGGCGAATATCTGCTCTCCATGAGTTGCACCGGCTATGAGAACGGCGAGCACGTGGTGTACCACCGTCTTTACAATGTGCTGAGCCTGACGGTCATCTCGAATAAGAACACCGTGGGCTTTTACGACATGGGATCGGAGGTTGAGGCCGTGAGAGAGGAGAAGGCATGAGCGAGAGAATTGAAAAAGCCAAGGAATTGCTCGAGCGCTACGGGAACGATACGGCGCGCATGCTCGACGAAAATCCGGAGCTTGAAACCTTAGAGCTCTTTTCCGATCGCCGCGAGAGCCTGCTTGACTGGTATCCCTTCCGCGCGGGCGCGAAACTTCTGCTCGCCGGCGCCGGGGACGGCGGCCTTTTGGCACTTCTGCTCCGAAAGGGACTCGCGGTCACGGCAGTTGATACGGATATGTCGGCGCTTGCCCTTCTGCGGGCGCGAAAAGAAAGCTTAAAGCTCTCGGGAGAACTTGAGACTTTGGAAGGAAAACTCGGCGATCAGAGCACGGCGCTCTCCGGGCAGTTTGACTATATTCTCTTTGACGGGACCCTCGGAAGCGATGGCGAGGCAGCGCTCGTTGCGGCACGGGAACTTCTCAGCCCGGGCGGCACCCTTTTGATTGCCGCGGAAAATGCCTACGGTGTCCGCGCCTTCGCGGGACAAAAACTCGGCGAGAACGCGCTGAGTTTTGAGAAACTCTCGGCGCTCACGAAAGCGGAGGGGGGAAGCGGTTTCTTCTACTTCCCGGAGCCGCTCAAAAATCTGGCGGATACGATTTACTCGGAGCGGCGTCTCCCGGAAGTCGGGGAGCTCTCCCGCGTGATTCCGGCCTACGGGTTTCCGACCTATGTCGCAATCAATGTGGGCGCAAAGTACAACGAGGTCTGCCGAGACGGGCTCTACCCGCGCTTTGCGGACTCCTTCCTCGCTTGCTGGACCAAGGGAGGCGAGACGGCGGCGGAACGCCCTGTATTTGTGAAGTACAACCGAAACCGGACGGCAGCGTACCGCCTGGTCACGGTTATTTGGGAGGCGGCGGACGGCACGCGTCGCGTCGAAAAGCGCGCGCTCTCCCCCCCGAGGGCAACGCGCACATTGCGGCCTTTGCGGAGCGCCTCTCCTTACTTCGGAGCGAGGACAGGGGGCTGCGATACGCGGATGCGGAAATAACGACCGCGGACGGCCTTACAAGCGCCTGCTTCCCCTATGTGCTCGGCGAGAGCTTTACGAGCGTCATCTGCCGCGAGCTTTCGCAGGGACAGCCTCTTGAGGACACGCTGGAGCGCGCGCTGCAGCGTATCATCGGCGGCGGCGAGGTGCATAACATCGACGCGATTTTCGACAACTTCCTTGTGCCGGAGGGGGCGGAAGCGCTCGGCATCGACAAGGTTCCTCTCACAGGTATCGACTGCGAGTGGGTCTCTGCAAAGCCGCTCAACAAGAGCTATGTGCGCTACCGCGCGCTTCGAAGCTTTTATGAACAGCAGCGCGAGAGCCTCGGGCTCGGCACGGAAGAGGCCTTTTTGCTGCGCTTCGGCATCTCGGCAAAAGAGGCGGCAGGCTTTGCCGCAGAGGAGGCGGCCTTCCAGCGCGGCGTGGCCGGCGAGGAACAGGCGCGCTTCTTGGACCGCTTCATTGTCTCCCAGCAGAACGCAGAGATCATCGCGCGGACGGAGCGCACCCTCGAGGAGACCAGGGAGCAGCTCGCGGCCTCCTGGGAGGAGATTCGCATTCGGGATGCGGAGATTAAGAAAATCACCGAGGTGAAGCGCCTGACGGACAATCACGTCGTAAATCTGGAGACCATGATACGGGATCTCCGCGCGGAGAACGGACAGCTCGCGGAGACCTTACAGTATTTGAGTCGCCACCAGACGCTCTACTCCCGTCTTCGTCGGAAGGCGAGCGCAATCTTCAACGCGAAGTACCCGAAGGGCTCCAGGGGAGAGAAAGCACCTTTTATTCCGTCTGAACGCGGTGCGACATCCGCTGAAACATTGGAAGCTCATGCACACGCCGGAGGGCAAGAATCTGGTAGACGGAGAGTTCGCAATCGGCGATATTTATCGCGAGCACGGGAAGCTCACATTCCCGCAGTTTGAGTCGCCCCGGGTTTCGATTATCATCCCCTGTTATAACCAGATTGAGTACACCTATGCCTGCCTGGTTTCTCTTCTTGAGCACACGAAGGACATCCCCTATGAGGTGATCATCGCGGACGATGTCTCGAGCGATGCGACCAAGCGCCTCTCGGATTTTGCGGAGGGGCTGGTCATTGCGAGAAACGAGACCAACCAGGGCTTTTTAAAGAACTGTAACCAGGCGGCCTTAAAGGCGCGCGGTGAATTCCTCTTTTTCCTGAACAACGATACCAAGGTGACCGAGGGCTGGCTTACTTGGCTTTTAAAACTGATGGACGAAGATTCGAGCATCGGTATGACGGGTTCCAAACTGGTCTACCCGGACGGGCGGCTTCAGGAGGCGGGCGGCATCATCTGGAGCGATGCCTCCGGCTGGAACTACGGCAGACTGCAGGACCCGACACTGCCGGAGTTTAATTACGTGAAGGATGTCGACTACATGTCCGGCGCGGCGATTTTGATTCGCCACGCGCTCTGGAAGGAAATCGGCGGCTTTGACACGCGCTATGCGCCCGCTTACTGCGAGGACTCGGATCTCGCCTTTGAGGTGCGCGCCCACGGTTACCGCGTGGTCTATCAGCCGAAGTCGGTGGTCATCCACTTTGAGGGCATCTCGAACGGCACGGATGTGCAGGGCACGGGCTTTGAAGCGCTACCAGATTGAGAACACCGAGAAGTTAAAGGAAAAGTGGAAGAAGGAACTTGCCGAGCAGTTTGAGAACAACGGCAATCCGGATCCCTTCCGGGCGCGCGAGCGGAGCAAGGGCAAAAAGATCATCCTCGTGGTAGATCACTATGTACCGACCTTTGACAAGGACGCGGGCAGCCGCACGACCTGGCAGTACTTAAAGATGTTTGTGAAGCAGGGCTATCAGGTCAAGTTCCTCGGCGACAACTTTGCGGCGGAGGAGCCTTACACCACGGCGCTGACCCAGCTCGGCATTGAGGTGCTCTACGGCGAGGCCATGCAGAAGGGCATCTGGGATTGGATTGAGAAGCACGCTTCGGATATCGACTTTGTCTACCTGAACCGCCCGCACATTGCGAGCAAGTACATTGACTTTATTCAGGAGAGAACGTCTATCCGCGTCCTCTACTACGGACACGATCTCCACTTCCTCCGCGAGCGGCGGGAGTACGAGCTGACGGGAGAGGAGGCGCACCGGGAGGCCTCGGCCTATTGGAAGGGCGTGGAACTTACGCTGCTCCGTAAGGCGGCGCTCAGTTTCTACCCCTCGGAGGAGGAGTGCAAGGCGATACACGCAATCGACAGCACCATACGCGTGAAGCCCCTGACCGCCTATGTCTGGGACAGCTTCCCGGAGTGCAGCGATTTCGGCTATGAGAAGCGCGAGGGGCTGCTCTTTGTGGGCGGCTTTGCCCACCCGCCGAACCTGGATGCGGTGCTCTGGTTCCTGAAAGAGGTATTCCCCGAGATACGCGCGGAAGAGCCGGTCAATTTCTATGTGGCGGGCTCCAAGGTGCCGGAAGAACTGAAAGCCCTTCACAACCCCGAGAACGGTATTCACATCCTGGGCTTTGTCTCGGACGAACGGCTGCGGGAACTCTATGAGAGCTGCCGCCTGGTCGTGGTGCCGCTCCGCTACGGTGCGGGTGTAAAGGGCAAGGTCATTGAGGCGCTCTATTACGGCGCGCCCGTGCTCACGACCTCGATCGGTGCGGAGGGCATTCCGGCGGCGGAGACGGTCATGGAGATCGAGGACAGCGCGCCGGGCTTTGCGGCGGCGGCACTCCGCTTATACCGCGACCGCACGGCACTGGAGACACTGTCCGAGCGTTCCTCTGCCTATATTCGCGCACATAACGGCATGGATGCGGTCTGGGAAGCGCTTGCGTCAGACTTTTCCTGAAGATATCTTATGAAAAACGAAAAGAAATCAAAATATGCTTTGTGAACATTCCGTGAATAAAGAAAATATGTTATACTAACGGAACGGCCTAAAAGCTTAGGCGGAAAGGGAGGAAACCAATGAGATTGTTTGGAAGATGGAAGAGAGCTGCGGTCGGCGCGGCATCTGTCGTTGCTGCAATGGCACTGGCAACCGGCTGCGGAAAGAAGGCAAGTTCTCCGGATCAGCGCTACAAAGAGGCTGAGCAGAAGCAGGTCAAGGAGTTCACCACGCAGTTCACGGGTGCTTACGAGACCACGAGAGATAAGCTTGCGAGCGATAAGGTCCAGAGCGGCAGCGGTGATATCGTAATTACCCTGGAGGACGGCGGCAAGAGCACGCTCAGCGCGTTGATGGGCGGCACGGACCTCTCCTGGATCAAGACCCTCGGCATGAAGATGAGCGCAAAGATCGGCAAGTCGGCGCTTGAGGAGAGCATTGCGCTCAGCCTGAACGACAAGGCACTCGGCACGATGAACCTTGTCATGTCCGACAACGATCTCTACCTGCAGATTCCGGAACTCGCGGATAAGTACATGCACATCCCGGGCAGCGTGCTCGGCGACAGCGCAAGCTTCGGCGAGATGATGAGCGAGTATAAGAAACTCCCGGAGGGCAAGAAGCTCGACGAGCTCGTGACCAACTATACGAAGATCGTCACGGACGCTGCGAAGGATGTCAAGGAGTCCAAGGAAGATGTGACGGTCGGCGATTACACCGTCAATGCAACCAAGCTTGAGGCCACCTTCGACGGCGAGCAGCTGACCGAGCTCGGCAAGAAGATTGTCGAGACCGCAAGAACGACCAGAATCTTGCGGATATCATCAAGGCAAGCACCGATGAGGAAACGTACGAGAAGTTCAAGGAGTCTCTCGAGAAGGAAGGGGAGCAGAAGCTTGAGGGCAAGCTCGTTTCCCACCATCTGGCTCGGCGAGGGCGACAAGGTCATCGCAAGAGAGCTTCGCATTGAGAACGCGAATGCCAGCGAGAACTATGTGTTCACGATGAAGGCACCGAACAAGGGCGAGGAGTTCGCTTCCGAGATCACCTTCTCCGAGGACGGAAACGAGCTGTTCCGCGTGGACGGTAAGGGCAAGAACAACGGCAAGAAGATGAGCGGTGAGTTCACCTTCACCCAGGAGGGTTCGAAGGTTGCGGTTCTTACGCTCGACGAGCTCGATCTTGAGGCACTCAAGAAGAGCGAGCTTACCGCAAAGGGTAGCGTTCGCCTTGAGAGCGAGAGCAGCAGCTCGATGATGGATCTCAGCGCATTTGCAATCGACTTCGATCTCGCGGAGACCGCGAAGAGCACCAAGGGCACGGTTGCCCTGAAGAGCGGCGACACGCCGTACGTCACGATTGCGATTGATACCACCCGCGGCGAGGGCGGCGAGGAGCCGAGCGCACCGAGCGACATTGTCGACGTTTCGGATGATGCGGCGTTTGAGGCATTCATGAAGGGCGCGAACTGGAGCGGTTATCTGGGACAGCTCCGTCAGACGGATATCCCGAGCAACTACCTCGATATGCTCGAGCAGTCCCTGAAGGCATCGGGTATGATGCAGTAATCAATGCTGGTTTTACATCAGATTAAAAAGCAATACGGAAAGAACGCTGTCCTGCGGGAGGTTAACCTGCAGGCGGCGAACGGAAGTTGTGTGGGCATTCTCGGCGGAAACGGCAGCGGGAAGACCACACTTCTTTCCGTTTTGGGGGGAATTCTGCGGCCGGACAGCGGCAGCTTCCGCTACGAGGAAGAGGAACTCTTCGCGAATGCGAAGCGCCGCAGGGCGCTGGTCAGCTTTTCGCCGCAGGCGAATCCGCTGATGGAGGAGTTGTCCGGTTTTGATAACTTACTGCTCTGGCACGACAGGGCGACCGTGGCGCGCGGGCTCGCACCGGAGGGCGTGATTACGGCCCTCGGCGCTGCGGCGTTTTTGAATAAGCCCGTCGCAAAGCTCTCGGGCGGCATGAAGAAGCGACTCTCGATCGCAATTGCCGTGTTGCGGGAGCCGAAAATTCTTTTGCTGGATGAGCCGACCGCAGCGCTCGATATGGAGGGCAAGGCGCAGTTTTATGCCTACCTAAAGCGTTTTACGGCGGCGGGCGGCACGGCGCTCTTTGTGACCCACGATTTTGCGGAGTTTGCGCACTGCGATCGACTGGTGTTTCTCCGGGACGGCGTGCTGCGCGAGATTCCGCAGCCGGAGAGCGCGGCGGCGGCTGAGGCCTTGTTCTTATGAGGCGCTATTTCGGCGCGCAGTGGAAGCGCGCGCTCCGCTCGCTTCCGGGTGCCCTCCTTGCGAATCTTCTCCTGCTCGTGGCGGCGGCCCTGCTTTTGCTTTACCTGACACGGCTATTTGCGCCCTCGGAGGAGGGGACTGCCAAGCTGAAACTCGGCATCGTCGGCGGGCAGGGACAGACCTATCTCGGAACGGGACTCGGTATCCTAAATAACATGGACAGCTCCCGCCTTGCAATCTCCTATGAACAGCTGGACAAAGAGGCGGCTGCCGAGAAATTAAAGCGAGGCGAGATTCAGGCCTATCTCGAAGTGCCGGATGACTTTCTCTCCGCGCTCTCGGAGGGAGAGAATAAGACCATACGCTACGTGGGAGGCGGGCTCGAGGCGGGATTAAACAGCGCCTTGATTCGCGAGGCGGGCAGTGCGGCAGAGGTCATTTTAAAGGAAACCGAGAGGGGCATCTATGCGGCGGAGGGCTATTTGATGCCCACGGCGCGCGGGATCGCCATGCGAAGCTCTTGACGGAAATCAATCTCCGCTATCTCGGCACGGTTTTAAACCGAAACCGAAACTACAATGCGGAGACGGTGGTAGCGCTTGCGGGTTCGGATCTCGCGCAGTACTACCGGGCAGCCTTACTCTGCTTTTTGCTCTTCGCCTCGGGGGTAAGCGCCCTGCCCTTTGCGGCCGGTCGCGCACCGGTACTGGGGCGCTTGCTTACGGCCGAGGGGGTGAGTTGCGGTGCGCAGCTTCTTTCGGAATATTTTGCCTATTTCGGCTTGCAGACCCTCGCCTTTCTTCCGCTCCTTCCGCTGCTTCGGGAAATGTTTGCGGGGCTCCTGCCTGCGCTGTTCTTTGCGAGCGCGCTTCAGTTTCTGCTTTACGAGCTCGCAGAGGGGCTGCTTGCCGGCGCGTTTCTGCAACTCTTTGCCGGGATCTTCCTCGCGTTTCTCTCCGGCTGCTTTTATCCGCTGGCCTTCTTCCCTGCGCGCATGCAGGCGCTAAAAGCCGCGCGCTCCCGAGCGGGCAGTGCTTTCGCTATCTGGAGCGGCTCCTTGCGGGTGAGGCGTTCGGCACACTTTTTCGGCCCGGCGCCGTGTTGCTCTTCTGGGCGCTTGCTTTTCTCATGCTCGCAGGTGTTTTGCGGGCGGGAAGGAGGGAGAGATGAGGCAGTTTTTTCGCTGGGAATATCTGCTCTGCAAGCGTTTCTTTCGGCGAAAGAGCTTTCTGGTGCTCCTTCTGCTCCTGCCGCTCATGGGTCTTTTGATTCGCGCGGGAAGCCGGGAAAAGAGCGGCATTCTTGAAATTGGCATTGTGGCGGAAGAGAAGGAGGGGAAAAGCTCCCCGCTCGCGGCTTCAATCGCCGAGAACCTGTTGCAAAGCGAGTCCGTGCTGCATTACCGCAGCGTAAAGAGTGAGAGCGCCGCGCGGGATTTGCTCCGCGCGGGGAAACTGGATGCTGCCTGGATACTGCCTGCGGACCTCGAAGCGCGGGTGGAGCGCATGACAGCCGGAAAGAATCTATGGTTGGTCACCGTATTGGAGCGGGAGGATAGTTCCGTCGTCAAACTGTCCCGCGAGAACTTATACCGTGCGCTTTTTCCGACGATTTCCTATGAGATTTACCGCCGTTTTCTCGCGGAGAACTTTGCGCGCAATCCGGACGACCCCGCGTTTACGAAGGAAATTGCGGCGCGCTATGCGGAGATTCAAATCGACGGCGATTTGATCTCCTATGTAAACGAGGGCGGCAGAGAGGCTGCGGCGGTGAGTTATCTCCGCGCCCCGCTTCGCGGCATGGGAGCGCTCTGGCTTTTGCTCATGAGTTTTGTCGCGCTGCTCTATTATCTGGAGGACCTGAGACAGGGCATGTTTGATTTTGTACCGCGTGCGGCACAGCGGCGCTATGCGCTCCGATATCTCATCGCGGTACAGGGGCTTGCCTCCCTCGCCTTTTCGGCCCTGCTTCTTGCGGGGGGCCTCTTCGGACATCCGGCGCGGGAAATCGCAGCGCTTTTGCTCCTGAATCTGCTCTGCCTCTTACTCGTGATGTCAATCGGTATTTTGACGCGCGGCAAACGGAGCTTGCTCATTGCCCTCCTCTTGCCGCTCTTACTCCTTAGCCTGATCGGCGCGCCGGTGTTTTTGGACCTCGGCATTCGCGCACTTGAGCTCGCAAACCCGCTCTATTACTATTTGAAGTTTGCGGCCTGACGGGAGTGTGCGAGGGGGGTGTTGAGTTATTGAAACCCATCGTGTAGGATGGGATTGTAACAGACTTTGTTTGAAAAGAAGGAGACAGCGGTATGGATGCACTGGAAAGACTCATTTCTTATATCAAAATAGATACCCAGTCCTCGGAAGAATCGGGGACTCATCCCTCGACCGAGAAGCAGTTCGACCTTGCGCGTAAGCTCGAGGCGGATTTAAAGGAGCTCGGCGCGAAGGATGTGCGCCTCACAGACAAATGCTATGTCTATGCGCGCATTCCCTCGAACCTCAGCGAGGCGGAAAATGCGGTGACCCCGGCACTCGGTCTCATCGCACACATGGACACCTCGCCTGCGGCGAGCGATACGAATGTGAAGCCGCGCCTCATTGAGAACTACGACGGCGGCATCATTGAGCTTGGGCACGGCGAGGTGCTTGCGCCGAAGACCTTCCCGCAGCTTGAACTTGCAAAGGGAGACGATCTCCTGGTCACGGACGGCAGCACCCTGCTCGGCGCGGACGATAAGGCCGGCATTGCGGAGATTATGGCGCTCGTCGAGTACCTGCAGGCAAATCCGGAGCACCGCCACGGCGAACTTCTGATCGGCTTTACGCCGGATGAGGAGATCGGCGAGGGCGCAATGTTCTTTGATGTCGAGAACTTCGGCGCGGAAGTCGCGTATACGGTGGACGGCGGCGAGATCGGCGGCATCGAGTACGAGAACTTCAACGCGGCTTCCGGTTACCTGCACATCAAGGGCGTGAATGTACACCCGGGTTCCGCGAAGAACAAGATGGTCAGTGCCGTCATGGTCGGCATGGAGTTCCAGTCCCTCCTGCCGCCCTGCACCCCGGCGAACACCGAGGGCTTTGAGGGCTTCTTCCACCTCTGCCAGATGAAGGGCGATGAGAGTTCCGCAGAGCTCCGCTACATCATCCGCGAGCACGACCGCGAGAAGTTCGAGGGCATGAAGAAGACCTTCCTCGCAGTCGCGGATCAGCTGAACGAAAAGTATGCGAACACCGAGGCGAAGCTCACGGCGGAAGTGAAGGACAGCTACTACAACATGAAGGAAAAGGTAGAGCCCTATCCGTATTTAATCGAGACCGCGCGAGCTGCGTTCCGGAAGCACGATATCACGCCGAGCACGGTCGCGATACGCGGCGGCACGGACGGCGCAAAGCTCTCCTTCATGGGGCTCCCCTGCCCGAACCTCTCGACCGGCGGCGAGAATTACCACGGCATCTACGAGTATCTGAATGTCACGGACTTCTACCGCATGATCGAAGTGTTGAAGACCTTGGTTACCGAGATCATCGGAAAAAAGACGAAATAAACTTGTAAGGAAATGAAAGAAAGCTTTACAAGATTTGGGATTGGGTGTAAGATGATTCCGTTGGTACGGTAGTACCGCTCAAATCCCGTGGGGGTGTAGCTCAGCTGGGAGAGCACCACGTTCGCAACGTGGGGGTCAAGGGTTCGAATCCCTCCATCTCCATTTGAAAGTAAGCCGCAGGCAGAAGCCCTGCGGCTTTTCTTGTTTATATTCGCGCCGCAGCGCGGGGCGAGATTCGGAATATGACGAGCTCGGATTTTTTTGGTACACTGTTGGGATGGACTAGAGAGGAGCGAGATGATGGAGAGAGAAAAAAATTTAGAGCTCTTGCTCACGCGTTACCCGGAGCTGGAAGGTTTGCGGGAAGAACTGTATCGCGCGGAGGCCCTGCTTCGCGCTTCGTTTGCGGCGGGCAAGAAGCTGTTGGTCGGCGGAAACGGCGGCAGTGCGGCAGACAGCGAGCATATGGTCGGGGAGCTCATGAAGAGCTTCGCGTTTCGGCGCAGGGTGCCGGAGGCATTTCGGAAGAAACTGACAGAGCAGGGAGGCGCACGCGGTGAGCGTCTCGCGGAGATGTTGGAAGGGGCCCTTCCCGCCATTGCAATCACCGGGCACGACGCGCTGACCAGTGCCTTCGGCAACGACACGGACTGGAAGTTTGCCATGGCACAGCAAGTCTACGGCTACGGCAGGGAGGGCGATGTGCTGCTCGCCATCAGCACCTCCGGCAATTCCGAGAATCTCCTGAACGCGGCGGAGACTGCGCGGGCGCTCGGCCTGAAGGTCATCGCGCTCACGGGAAAGACCGGCGGTGCGCTCGCAAAGCTTGCGGATGTATCTCTGATTGTACCGCGGCAGGAGACCTATCAGATTCAGGAACTGCACCTGCCGATTTACCACGCGCTCTGCCTTGCGCTTGAGGATCGCTTTTTCGGGGAGGAAGTTTCGAAATGACGCATAGCTTTGCGGTTTGCGCCTACGGAGACTCTCCTTATTTGGAAGCCTGCCTCCGCTCCCTGGTTCGACAGAGCGTCCCCTCCGAGCGCCTGCTCTGCACGGCGACGCCGAGTGCCTTTTTGAAGGAGCTTGCAAAGAAGTACGGCTTCCGCTACTGCGTGCGGGAGGGAAAGCCCGGGATAGGCGCGGACTGGAATTTTGCGTTGAGTCAAGCGGAGGGTAGCTTTGTGACGCTCGCGCATCAGGATGATGTCTACGGCGCACACTACACGGAGGAATTGCTGCGTGCGGTCAAACGGTACCCGAACCTCGCGCTCTTTACCTCGGATGCGCGCATCTTAAAGAACGGCGCGATACAGAGACGCAGTAAGGCCGAGTGTGTTAAGAAATTGCTCCGCCTTCCGCTTCGCCTGCCTTTTTTGAAAAACACGACGGCGGGCAAGCGCCTCAGCTTGCGCCTCGGAAATCCCATTGTCTGTCCGAGTTGTGCGTATCGCAGAGACTTGCTCGGCGTTTCGCCGTTTTCGACTTCGCTCCGCTTTGTGCTGGACTGGGATTTGCTCTATCGCTTTGCGGCGGAGCCGGGGAGCTGGTTTGTCTCGGAGCGCCCCCTGTTGCTCTACCGCATTCACGGCGGCGCCGCGACTGCGGCGTTGACCGAAAACCATGTGCGAGAGGCGGAAGAGAGCGCGATGTTCCGGCGCATGTGGCCGGAAAAAATTGCGGCGCTCATCCTTCGCGCCTACCGGAGTGCCTATGTTGACTACAAGGGTTAAGACAGGGGGCCTTTTGCTCCTCGCACTTTTGCTGAGCGCTCTCGCCTTTTATTTTCTGGGAGACGACGGTTTCTTTGCGGCGCAGTTCTCTTCGGAGGAGACCGGCGCCATGTTTCTTGAAATCGGCGTTTTGTTTTTGCTTTTGTTTGTCGCCGCGCGGCGGGTTAAGAGCTGTCAGCGCGGAATTGCGAATGCACTGATTTGTGTTACTTTTGCGGCGCGTCACCTTGCGCTCTTCAGCGTACTCATTGCGGGACTTTGGCTCGCGGCGCTTGCCCTCATCGGGCGGGAGCTGCTCGGCGATCGCGAACGCCTAACGGCAGAGCGCGCGGGACGCGGTTTCGTACTCGGTGCTGCGGCATGGATAGTTCTTGTGGGGCTCCTATCCGCCCTGCACCTCGGCGGGACAAGGCTATGGCGTATCCTTGCGCTGCTCTTTTGCGGTGCGGCCTTCCTGCCGCCGCTGTTCCGCTACGCAAAAGAGAAGGGCTTTGCATTCTCCTATCACTGTACGATACGGCGAGAGACCCGGACGGAGAGCGTGCTCTCGGCGGCGACCGTCACGGCGGTGCTCGTGCAGCTTGGACGTATGAACATCGCAATCGACTACGACTCGCTCCGCTATGCGCTCCGCTCACCCTTTGTTCTCGACAACGGCCGCGGCATTTTTGAGTCGCTCGGTTCGGTGAATCAGGTGTATTTCTATCCGAAGGGACTTGAGATTCTGGCACTTCCGCTCTATACGGAGCACAGCTTCGGGCCCGTGCTCGCGTTTTCCTTCTGCCTCGGAATCGGCCTGCTCTGGCTTCTCTTTGACCTGGGCCGTGCACTCCTGGGGACGGAGGGCGCAAAGCGCCTGGTCTTTACGGCGGCGTTGATTCCCGGGGTTATGAACCTCTCGATCTCCGCAAAGACCGATCTCATCACGGTTTTATTTCAGCTCATCGCCGTGCGGGAACTCCTAACGGCGGAACAGTCGAGCGGCAGGGCGCGGACGGAGGCGCTCGCCTTCGCTGCGAGTGCCGTTCTCTTTACCTTGATGTTAAAGCCGACTGCCATCGTCTTCTCGGGCGGGCTGGTGTTCGCTGCGCTCCTCTATACCGCTGTATTTCGGCCGAGACTCGGGCGGGAGAATGCGGCGGGAGAGGAGCGGAACGAAACCGAGGGCAAAAATTTGCGGGGGCTCATTCTTACGCCGCTTTTCACCGTGCTTGCTTTGATTGCCGTGACTGCGCGCACCTTGCACTTAACGGGTTACCCGCTGGTCTCGGTCTTCACCGGCGTCTTCGAGGCGCTCGGTTTTCACGGCAAGTACCCGCTCGCGGTACTCACCCTGCCGAATGCGGGCGCGTCCCTGAGCCTGCCGGAGCGCGGGGCGGAACTTGTACGCCGCCTCTTTCTCCTCTTCCTCGCACCGATCGGAGAAGAGGGACTGCACATACGCATTGCATGGGGGACCACCTTGATTCCGGTACTCCTTGCGGCGCTTTTGCTCCGCGGAAAGAAGCGGGATGCGGAACCAAAGAGCGACGCGCGTGCGGCGGCACTGTTCGGCTGTCTCCTCGCGGTGCAGGGAGGCTTACTCCTCCTTTCGCTGGAGCGCCTGCATCAGATTGACGGCAATTACTACGGCCTCTTTTACCTCCTCCTTCTGATCGGCGCCTTCCTTTGCTGGAAGGAGGAGAGTCGGGCGCTCACCCTTGCCCTTATGCCGGCATCTGCCTTTGCCTTTTTCATGCTCTGCCTCACCAACTGGGCGGGCGCGCGGGGCTTCAGCGGCTACGGCGGAAGAGCCTTTCTCTTTCACCCGCACGGGCGCATAGTCCGCGATGTTGTGATACTCGACGGGGCGGAGCCCATCTACCGCTATGTGAAGAACGCACCGCGCATGCGTGTGCTCTCGTTCGCCGGGGAGCCGGAGTGTTACTTCCTGCCCTGTGACGTGCAGAGTTACACGGATCTCGAGGGCAGCGGCGGCAATGTGTATCTGGTCCGCAGCCTGGACGCCTTTAAGGAGTTTTTGGACCGCATGGGCATCAACTGCCTCTACACGGACGATGAGTTCCTTGCGACACACGAGCGCGCGGCGGATATCATCCGCTACTTAAGGGAAGAGGAAAGCATAGAAGTGATCATTCAACAGGAGGGCAATGCGCTCTACCACTACCACCGCGCAAACTGAGCTCGGCGTAAGAAGGAGGGAAGCTATGGGAGAAAAGCAGACCAAACGTGACCTGCGCAGCGATCTCTTGCTGATTGCGGCGCTGATTGCCTGGGCCTTCTTTGTAAACAGGCAGTTCCGCATCAGCGGCCTCTATAAGGACGATCTCTACACCTGGTCCTGTTGGGGGGAGCAGAGCTTTTTGCAGTATGCGTTTCCGCTCGATTCGACGCGCTGCCGTTTTGTCTACTGGACCATCTCCTGGCTGGAACTGGGGCTTATCGGCGGACATTTGGAGTGGATCGTTCCGATTAATATCTTACTGAACGCGGGGCTCGCGAGCTTCCTCTATTATTTTGCGAAGCGCCTCTCCGGAAGCCGTACGGTCGCTTTTTTTGGTCGGCGCCCTCTTTCTCGGCTCTCACTTTGCCTATTACCAGATCGGGCAGCTGCTCGGACTCATGGAAACCCTCGGTGTTTTCTTTGCGCTGTTACAGGCTTACTTCCTGTACCGCTATCTCAGCGGCAAAAGCGAGGGGAGGGATTTTCTCCTTGCGCTGCTCGCCTATTTTCTGAACTGCTTTACCCACGAGCGCTACATGGTGCTCCTGCCCATGTTTTTCTATTGCCTGCTGGTCCGCAGGGATAAAAAGTGGCAGCGCTACCTGTTGGCAGCGGGGGTTTTTCTCCTGGTGCAGGGCATACGCCTTTTGATGATCGGTACGGTATCGCCGGAGGGAACCGGCGGCACCAGCCTGAAGGACACCTTTACGCTTCAGAGTGCGATTACAAATTTCGGCATTGAGGGACTCTACACCCTCGGCATCAATGCGGGGCCGGAGCATCTCTGCGGGCGGCCCTGGGAGGACACCTCCTTCCGCGTCAAGGTGATGGTGCTCTTCTGGAACCTCGCGATGCTCAGCTATCTCCTGATCAGCTTTTATCAGCTCTTTTTGTCGCGGCGCTACCGAAAGCGGGGGGCCGAGGGCATGAAGCTTATCCGGGACCTCATCTTTTTTTGCGGGCTTCTGGATCGGCTGTGCGGCGGCTTCGGCGGTCACGATACGCGTGGAACTCCGCTGGGTTTATGTGCTCTACGCCTTTCAGCTCCTCACGGTCGCCTATCTCTACGGAATACGACAGGCCTCCTGTCACGCGAGAAATCAAGATCCCGAAGCAAAACACCGCTACCGCTTCGACAATGCGGCGCCGCTTACGCTGCTCGGTCTGGTCGCCTTTTTGAGTCTTGTGATGCAGCAATATTACCGGCAGTTTATCCCGAAAATTTATCTCTTTCCGGATCAGGCGCGCTATAATTCTCTCGCGGATGTGACCTACGGCACTTACGGGAGAGAGGTGCTCGGGAAAGAAATCATCATCGTCGGAAAGAGCTATGAGATGAACGGCTTTACGGAGCGCACCTTTTTCAAGACTTTCGATCCCGCGCGGAACGGACAGGGCACCACGGTGCGCCGTGTGGACTCGATCTATTCGATCGGACTCATCCACCCGCATATGCTGGTGCTCACGGAAGATCCCGCGCACGATGCCTTCCGGGATGTGACCAAGGCGGTCCGCGATATGAAATGCGCGGTCGAGTACGGCTACTACCGGGATGAGTGGATGGATCAGCGCGCGGCGCTCCGCATTCTGACGCAGGACGGCGATAAAATTCGCGTTCATGTGACCTACCCCGGTACACTTCGGGGAGATGAAGTAATCACGGTCCGCACGGAGGCGGGAGAACAGAGCTTTCCGCTCACGGAGAACGAGACGGAGTTCGTTATCGAAGCGACACCTTGGGAGTCTGAACCGCCTGAGCTTCTCGACGAATTTTATCGTTGCGAATGCGGCGGAAAAACGGGGGAGCACGCCGCTTGCCATGCTTGTGCACTTTGAGACGGAAACCGAGGACTGAGCGATGGGTAGAAAAATGACGGTGCGGCTTTTGCCGCTTTTCGGCTTCCTCTTTTTGACGGCCTATCTTAGGAGTGCGACCGCCGATGTGGTCTACACGGACTACATACGCCTTGTGAACAGCTATCTGGAAAATGTATACAGTTTATCGCCCTATTTGCACGGCGATGTTCTGACCCGGATTCCGGTCAACTACTTGGAACGCATTGTGAATGTGCGCTTCTTTCACTACAGCACCATGTTCGATATGATGCTCGGCGCCTTTTTCCTCGCACTGAACGCCTATTTGCTGGGGCGCTACTGCGAGAAAAAGCGGCTGCCGGTCGGGGTGAGCGCGCTCCTCATTCTGCTCGTCTTTTCCCTGAATAAGTGGGAGATGCTGACAAACGGCTCGGGTTGGGTACACTTCGCGGCCTTTGCGCTCTTTTTCTGCCACTACCTGAGTCTCGACGCCCTGCTGCAAAAGACCGGGGACAGGAAGGCGGCACGGCGTCTGCTCTGGCTGCCCTCGCTCACAATCCTCTTTTTTGCCGGCCCCTACTGCGCAATTTATGCGCTGACCGCCGTGCTTGCGGAGGCGGTGATTGTGTTCCGCTTTCGGCGGGGCTTTCGGCAGAGTGCGCTTCGGGTGATTGCGGTGCTTCTGCCCTTCGGGCTCTATTTCATAAGCCGCAGCCTCTCGGTCGAAGAGAGACACGGCGCGACGAGCGAGTCGATTTTTGCGGTTGTGCGGAGTAGGCCGCTCCTCCTGCCGCGCTTCTTTGTTCGCTCTTTTGCCTCGACGGTCATCGGACAGGAGAGTGCGGGAAGCCTTCCTGACTTTGTGTTTACCCTGCTCGGGCTTTCGGTCCTCGCGCTCTACGCGCTCGCGTTTTGGCGCGCGGCAAAGCTCATAGAGAAGGAGCGCAGCATGTTTCCGCTCTGCTTAATCGGCTCGGGCTTCCTGAATCATATGATGGTCACGGCCTCGCGCTGGATTTTCCTCCGGGAAAATTACGGCATGAGTTCGCGCTATGCCCTCCAGTACCAGGTCGGCATGCTGGGGCTTTTGCTGATTTTTTTCCTCTCGGCACGGGAGAGCGGAACAAAGCGTGCAAGACGGCTTGCTTACGGAGCGCTGCTGCTCTTTTGCCTCGGCAATGTGCTGACCACGGCCCATGAAATCCACATGGCACCCTATCGAAAGGAAAATTTCGTCGCGATGCGAGAGGTCGCGCGAAATTATGCCGCCGAGAGCGATGAGACCCTGGTCAAAACGCTCTCGTATCACGACGCCGCGCGCATACGCAAGGCGCTCAGGCTCTTGGAGAGCAAACAGTTGAATGTGTTTTATGAGAAGAAGGAGTAGTGTCGTCCCATGAACAATGTCTACGGCCTGCAGGCAGTGCAGGAAGCGAATTTGAAGATTTTGAAAGAGATTCACCGAATCTGCGAAAAGTACAGAATCTCCTATGCTCTGGATTCCGGGACGCTGCTCGGTGCGATCCGCCACGGCGGCTTCATCCCCTGGGACGACGACGCGGATATCGTGATGACGAGAAACCACTGGGAGGCGTTCCGAAAGGTGGCGCCGCGCGAACTGCCCGAGGGGATGAAGCTCCTCTTTCCGGACAGCTTTCAGGGCGGCAGACGTTTTTATGATTTTACGCCGCGCATCATTTACGAGTATTCGCGGCGCAGAAAGCCGGACGAAGAGACGGCTTTCTACGAGGAGAAGCTAAATCACCTCTGGGTGGACATCTTCATCCTGGACCGCCTGCCGGACGGTAAGGCCGGCGCGCACACCCTGGTGGAGCAAAAGGCGATTTACGCCCTCGCCATGGGACACCGGCGCAAGCTCAATTATCGGAAGTACGGAATCGGGCAGAAAGGCGCTGTCTTCCTCGGCAGCAGTGCGGGAAAACTCCTGCCCATGCGAAAGCTCTTTGCGCTTCAGGAAAAAGTTGCGCGGCGGGCCAACAAGAAGCAGACGGCGGAGTGGTACTACTCGAATTACGATCCGAGCTATATCGACATACGCCTGCCGGATGCGGTTGCGCAGGAGCGCATCCAGATTCGCTTCGAGGACTGCACGCTCTGCATTCCGAAGCACTACGACGAGGTACTCACGAAGATTTACGGAAATTATATGGAGCTCCCGCCGAAGGAAGAGCGGCGTCCTTCCCACGAGAGCACGGGGATAGAGATTTATGGTTGAGAGAACGGAAATGCTGACCGTCGTGGTTTCGGTCTACAATGAGGAGGGCGGCGCTGCCGCTCTGCCACGAGCGCCTCACGGAGGTGCTACGGGAGAGCGGCAGGGACTACACCCTCCTCTTTGTGAACGACGGGAGCAGAGACCGGAGCGCAGAGATACTGGACCGCTTTGCGGCGGAAGATACGCGCGTGCGCGTGCTTCACTTTTCGCGAAACTTCGGTCATGAGGCCGCGATGATCGCGGGCATCGACTATGCGGAGGGGGCGGTCATCTGCATGGACGCGGATTTACAGCACCCGCCGCAGTGCATTCCGGCTATCCTTGCAAAGCTCGACGAGGGCTTTGACGTGATCAGCATGGTGAGAACCGCAAATCGCTCGGCGGGCATCATTAAAAATCTCACGTCCTCTGCCTTTTACGGTGTGATGAATGCGCTGAGCGGCACGCGTTTTGAGAAAAACGCCTCGGATTTCTTTGCGGTCTCGGTGCGTGCGGCAGAGGTGTTGCGGCGCGATTACAGGGAGCGGGTGCGCTTTCTCCGCGGCTATGTGCAGAGCCTCGGCTTCCGGAGCACGGCGCTACAGTATGAGGCGGCAGAGCGTGCGGCGGGGCAGTCCAAGTACTCGCTCGCCAAACTGTTTCGCTTTTCGATGAATACCATCATGAGCTTTTCGGACCTGCCGCTTCGGCTCGGCATCTATGCCGGGATTGCTTCCGGCTTGCTGGGACTCATTCTTCTGATTTATTCGATTGTGATGAAGGTGCGCATCGGGCGCGCCGGCGGGCTATACGACCATCATCGTGGTGATCTGCTTCATGTTCGCGGTGCTCTTTTTGATTCTCGGCATCATGGGACAGTACATCGGCGTTCTCTTTGAGGAAGTCAAGGGGCGGCCCATCTACATTGTCGCGGCGGAGCGCGGGCGGAAACGCGAGGCGGAAAGCGAACAAACGATGAATTCCCAGTAAATTAGTGGGAATTTGCTTGCAGTCGGACGAGATATGTTATAGTGGTAATAACAAGAATGATTACTAACAAAAGGATACAACGAAAGGAGCCCACTATGTTTGAGCAGGTGAAACTCAGCTACAGCTTTGCGGCACTGGAGCCGCACATCGACGCCCTGACCATGGAGACCCACTACTCCAAGCACCACGCGACCTACACCAAGAACTTCAATGCGGCGGTCGAGGCGGCCGGCCTTCAGGAGAGCTCCGCAGAGCAGATTCTCTCTTCCCTCGACGAGGTGGAGGACGAGGCGAGCCGCAAGGCACTTCGGAACAACGGCGGCGGCTACTATAACCACAACCTCTATTTCGAGATCATGAGCCCGGACAAGAACAGCGCGCCGGAGGGGAAGCTCGCAGCTGCCATCGAGAAGCACTTCGGCTCCGTTGAGGCACTGAAGGAAAAGCTCACGGCACTGGCGGTCGGTCAGTTCGGCTCCGGCTGGGCATGGCTCTCGGCAAACAAGGACGGAGAACTTGAGGTCTCCGCGAGCGCAAACCAGGATAACCCCCTCATGGAGGGCAGGGGTTTTGTCCCGATACTCGGCATCGATGTCTGGGAGCACGCATACTACTTAAAGTATAAGAACCTGCGCCCGGATTATGTGAAGGCATTCTTCGAGGTGCTCGACTGGAAGAAGGTTAGTGAGAAGTACGAGGCGGTACTGGCGTAAGGAAAGAGTGAGCAAAACAGTGTGATAAGAAAAGGCGTCGCAGAAGACTGCGGCGCCTTTTTGCGGGGCTTGCGATTTCTCCGGTACATGGGACGCGGCTCAGGCCTCGTCATGTAAGACGAGGGGCGGAACCGCGGAGAGAATGAGGAATCAATCGGAAAGGGAGGGATACTATGTCAGACAAGTCCGCAAAGGCAAAGGGTCCGGCTGAGACGGCGTCTCGGCAAGGGCGCGGGAGTAGAGCGCGGAAACGCCGGACGAAGTTCGCGGCGGCCGTATTCGTTTTGCTCTTTCTGCTCCTCGCGTTTGATGTACGTTTGAAGACCGTGCGATATACCGTACAAAGCGAAAAAATCGGCGCGCCCGTCCGCATTGCCTTGGTTACGGATTTGCATTCCTGCAGCTATGGGAAGGGGGCAAAGAACGCTGGTTGATGCGATTGAGAAGCAGAAGCCGGATCTCTTGCTCCTCGGCGGCGATATCTTCGACGACGGGCTGCCGGACCGAAACACCGAGATTTTTTTGGCGGCAATTGCCGACAAATACCCCTGCTATTATGTGACCGGCAACCATGAGTATTGGAGCCTTCGCGTCGACGAGATGCTGAACACCCTGCGAAAATACGGGGTTGAGATTTTGGACGGAAAAACAAAGACGATTGAAATCAAGGGACAGAGCATGAGTCTCAGCGGAATCGACGATCCGGATGCCGCGTACTACAGCGACGCCGGAGAGGTGCTTTACACGCAATTAAACGAAATCCAAACAGAGAGGGACAGGAGTTTGTTCTCCGTTCTCTTGGCACATCGCCCCTCGTATATCAAGCTTTATCGAAAATACAAGTTTGATTTGGTGCTCTCGGGACATGCACACGGCGGACAGTGGAGGATACCCTATCTTTTGAACGGTGTGTTTGCGCCGGATGAGGGATGGTTTCCCAAATATGCCGGCGGGCAATATAGGTTCGCGGACGGTCAAATGATTGTGAGTCGCGGTCTCGCGAGAGAATCGACGAGAGTCCCGCGGATTTTTAATCGCCCGGAACTGGTCATTGTAGACCTGTTGCCCGCGGCATTCGCGCCGGAAGAAGATTGATGCCTCCGTGTCCCCGGGCAGTTCAAAAAATGAAATAAAAAAACCACCCCGGCAGTGCAGAACTGTCAGGGGTGGTTTTTTGTCGGGCGTCTTGCTGCGGCTCAACGCCCTTTCGCGTTTCTTTCTTGTTCCTGCTCCTTTAGATAGTCCGAGGCATCCCGGAAGAAGGAAGCGAGTATCAATATCATAATAAAGCCGATTGGGAAGGCCGCAATGATCGAGACGGTCTGCAGGTTCGCCATGGAGCTCTCCGAGAAGAGGAGGGCAATCGGCAGGAGAATTAAGAGGATGGACCAGAAGAGCTTAAGTCTCCGGTCGGGCTCCTCGTTGCTCGCCATCTCGCGGTAGGAATAGGCGCTTGCGACCACGGCAATTGAGTCGAAGGAGGTCGCATAGAAGGCAATCATTGCGAGTATAAGGAGTATCAATACAAAGCGGTAGCCCGGCAGGGTGCGGAGTATTACGAGTATGGTCTCGTAGAGACTTCCGCTCCGCTCGTAGATCGAAAGTAAGTCGATCTTCCCGAGCAGCTGCAGGCCGAGACCGTAGTTGCCGAGCACGATGAAGGAGACCCAGGTGCCGAGGAGTCCCGCCGCATAGCCGCCCAAAATCACCTGGCGTACGGTTCTGCCGCGGCTGATGCTACCGATGAAGAAGGGGGTCGCGACACACCATACCATCCAGTAAGCCCAGTAGAAGATGGTCGTGTTCTGGGCAAAACCGGTCTTCCGAAGCGGATCCGTGTAAGTGCAGAGCGAGATAAAGTTCTGTGCGACATTGCCGATCGAGGAGAGACCGGTCTCCAGAATGTAGCGCGGCATACCGCCGAGGAAGAGTACATAAAGAAGGAGCGCAAAGAAAAGCCAGGTGCAGGAGGCCGCCATGATCGAGATACCGTGGATGCCGAAGTAGGCGCAGACCGTGTAGACCAGGCAGATAAAGAGCAGAATCGAAATGGTCAGCGCCGTGCTGTCCGGGACCGAGAAGATCTGGGAGACCGCGCCGGAGAGCAGGGGGGCGGAGACCGCAAAGGTGGTCGCCGTGCCGGCAATCAGCGCAAAGACCGCAATCAGGTCAATGAGACGTCCCGGAATCCCGTCGGTGTGACGCTTTAAGAGTGCGCGGCAGGCTTCCGAGTACTTCTGCTTGTTGCGCTTCCGGACGTGAATCATGAAGGCAAAGGCGACCGAGAGCGCCAGGTAAAAGCCCCAGGGGACGGGTCCCCAGTGGAAGAGCGGGAAGCTGCCCGCCCAGTCCTGGGTTTCGCCGAGCGACTGCACATGCGGGTCCTCGGCGTAAATCATCCACTCGCAGAGCGAGTAAAACAGGATATCCGCCGCGAGTCCCGCCGTAAACATCATACTTCCCCACTGGAAGAAGGAGTACTGCGGGCGCTCGCCGCCGAGGCGAATGTCGCCGAAGCGCGAGAAAGCGAGGTAGAGCGTCAGCAAAAAGATACCGAGACCCAGGAGCAGGTAGTACCAGCCGAATTCCTCGCCGAGAAAGCTTCTTAAGGCATTCAGTGCGGCGCCGGAGCCTCCGGCGCGGTGAAAAAGGTCAGGCAGAGTGCCAGAATCAGCAGAAAGGGCAGTAGCGTAATCATCCAGTCGATGCGCTGTGAGAGTTTCTTGTTCATTTTCTTGTTTTTCACCTCCGATATTGAACAATTTACCACGTCGTATCGGCTTTGGCAAGGGTGAAACTTTAAGCTTTTCTGACAAAGTAGGGAAAATGCTGTTAAAATAGCGTGACGTTCTATATAATGCGGATTGAGTAAACAGAGGTGAACAAATCATGAGAAAAACAAAAAGCGTTTTGTTAAGAACCACGGCTGCGGCGCTGCTCGGCGCGGCGGCACTGCTCTCTGCCTGCGGACAGAAGCGGGGCGCACTCACGGAGTCCGCGCAGGCTTCCGCGGCGGCGGCACAGCGGGAATCCGCACCGGATGCGGTGATTCACGATGACATTAAGCTCGACTTCGATGAGGCGCAGAGTTCCTGTGAGGAGCTGATTCAGGACGCGGACGCGTACCCGCTCTCTGCGTACATCGATACGGTTGTGGACGAGGACAGCAAGACCGTCACGTTGCTTTGGCCGCTCAAGAACGAGGCGACCGAGGAAGACGGTGTCCGCTATGCCAATGAGCTGATTCGCGCTTTCAACGATGCCTGTGCGGATCAGGACTTCTCGATTGCGCGCAGCACGGAGGAGAGCTACGGCGGTCTTTATCAGAAGTATGCGGTCAACATTCAGGTGTTCCGCGAGGAAGATATCCTCGCGCCGGAACTCTATCTGGTCAGCATGACGATTCCGGCGGGATCGAATGAAGCAGTGGTGCCGTTCTCGCAGTACGACGGCACAAACATTGTCACGCTGACGGACGGACAGGCAAAGGTCCCGGGCGGCAAGTACACGGGTGACCGCACCGGCCTGTTTACGCCGGACGCAGACTAAATTCAGGAGGCTAGGACAACATGAGAAAATTACTTCGCCGCACGGCGGCTTTGACTCTGGCTCTATTGACGTTTGCGGCGGGAACGGTGCGCGCGGATGTGTTGCAGCGCGGTGCTTCCGCGGCAACAACGGCGGTACAGACGGAGACCGCTGCCGACGGCGGCGCGGTGGTCGATCAGAGCGCGGTCGGGGTTTCGGAGAGCACGACTGCGACTGTGACCCAGGCGGTTGCATCCCACGGTTCCGGTGTGAATACCGGGGAGGTCAAGGTTGTCACGAGCACGCTTTTCGGCGGCGATGAGCTCATGCTGGTCGCACCGCGCTCGGCAAGTCAGATGATGAGCTTTGTCGTGACCACCAAGAGCGGCAAGGTCATAGTCTTTGACGGCGGCACCGAGCATGACACCGAGCATTTGAAGGAAGTGCTTCGCGCAAAGGGCGGCCGCGTGAGCGCGTGGTTTATCACGCACCCGCACTCGGACCACGTGGGCGCGCTGACCAAGATTTTACAGGATACGAACAGCGGCATCACGATTGATGCGATTTACTATAATTTCCAGCCGCAGGAGTGGTACAACACGAACGAGGCATACCGCGCGGACATGGTCGCACAGTGCCGCAGCGCAATCGAGACCCTGCCGGAGAGCGCGAGACACACCGTTCACAAGGGCGATAACATCGCAATCGACGATGTGACCGTCAATGTCATGAATGATCCCTATCTCTCGAGTGTGAACTCGATCAACAATTCTTCGATTGCGTATCGTCTGGATGTCAGCAGCCGCAGAGTGCTCTTCCTCGGCGATATGGGTGTGCAGGCGGGCAACCAGCTGGTCACGGAATATGCAAACAACCCGGGCGCTTTGCAGGCGGACATCGTGCAGATGGCACACCACGGTCAGCAGGGCGTGGGGCGCAATGTCTACGAGGTGGTCAAGCCGACCATCTGCCTCTGGCCCACGCCGATTTGGCTCTGGGAGAATAATAACGGCGGCGGCTTTAAACAGCGGCAACTGGCGCACGCTTGAGGTGAGAGGCTGGATGCGTCAGCTCGGTGTGAAGACCCATGTGGTCGCAAAGGACGGCGACCAGGTACTCCGCTGATGCGACTCGAAGACAGAGAAATCGTGCTGGCTTCGGCTTCGCCGCGCCGCCTGGAACTGCTCCGCCAGCTCGGGCTTTGCCCGGGCGTGCAGCCGAGCGAAGCGGATGAGCATTCTTCGGAGCGGGACCCTGCGCGTTTTGTGCAGGAACTTGCGCGGCGAAAGGCGGGCTTAGTCGCCGCGACGGAGGCGGCCGGAACGCTGGTAATCGGCGCCGATACCGTGGTCGTGCGGGACGGTGTGATACTCGGAAAACCGGAGGACAGGACCGAGGCGGCCAAGATGCTTCGCAGTTTGCAGGGCAGGGCACATGAGGTCTACACCGGTGTCGCGCTGCTCCTCGCCGGAGAGAACAAGGAGCGGGTCTTTGCGGCGGAAACCCGGGTTCATGTCGCACCGATGACGGAGGACGAAATTCAGGCCTATGTTGACAGCGACGAGCCCATGGACAAGGCCGGCGCCTACGGCATTCAAGGGCGTTTTGCCTGCTTTGTCGAGAGGATTGAGGGCGAGTACAGCAATGTGGTCGGCCTGCCGCTCGCGGCTTTGCGCGCGGCATACAAGGAGCTTGTGCGCGAGCATGCGTGAAGCAAAGAAAAACAGAGGTAAGCAGAGGACAGACTTTATGAGAAGTCTGTCCTTTTTCTTGTCTCGTTTCCCCCAATGGACAAGTGTGTAAGTTCCCGCTATAATAGGGCTATGTTTTTATGAAGATACAATCACAAGGAGGAAGCTTACAATGAAACATCCGATCGTAACGATTACCATGGAAGACGGCGGCATTATGAAGGTGGAGCTCTATCCGGAGATTGCACCGACCACGGTCAACAATTTCCTGGATCTCGTGAAGAAGGGCTTTTATGACGGCATCATTTTTCACCGCGTCATTGAGGGCTTCATGATTCAGGGCGGTTGCCCGATCGGCAACGGCGAGGGTGGCCCGGGCTATGTAATCAAGGGCGAGTTTAAGCAGAACGGCGTGCAGAACGACTTAAAGCACGAGAGAGGCGTGATTTCGATGGCGCGCACCTCGATTCCGGATTCCGCGGGCAGCCAGTTCTTCATCATGCACAAGGCAGCGCCGCATCTGGACGGCGGCTATGCGGCCTTCGGCAAGCTGATTGAGGGCGAGGATGTGTTGGATCGCATTGCTTGCACCGAGACCGATGCGGCAGATAAGCCGCTGAAGGATCAGAGAATCAAGAGCGTTACGGCGGAGACCTTCGGAGAGAGAGCTACCCCGAGCCGGAGAAGCTGCCCGAAATCGAGTATTGACGAAAACGTATGAGGTTCCGCTCGAAGACGGAGAGCGCGTAAGTGTAAGCGTTTCGGATGAGCCCTGGCGGGGCGATGTCAACGTGACGGACTGGGAGGCGGTGACCGAGCGTCTGCTCCTTCGGGCGGCTTGCCGAAAGTGCGGCCGCCCCGCGCCGATTGCGGAGACGGAGCGACTCTTTCTCCGCGAACTCTCGATGAAGGATCTTCCGGCCCTTAGGCAGTTCGAGCTCTCGGAACGCGAGAGCCGTTTTCTCGGCGGCGACTGGGAGGGCCTCAAAGAGGCCGCTTTTCTGCGGCGCTACATCGAGACGCAGTATGCGTTTTTCGACTACGGCCTTTGGGCGCTGTTTCGCCGCACGAGGGAAGCGCGCGAGGCGCAGTTCCTCGGCCTGGTCGGATTTTCGCCGGCGGAGCCTCCGGAACTCGGCTACGCCCTGCGGCGCGAACAGCGGGGGCAGGGCTATGCGACGGAAGCCGGGCTTGCGGCCCTTCGCTACGCCGCTGAGGAACTGGGGCTTCGGAAGGCGCAGATACGTGTCGCGCCGGAGAACCGGGCAGGACTCGCTGCGGCCGAGAAAATCAAAGAGCAGTGGAACCGTGCGGGCGGCGCGCCTCAGTGCCGCCTTTTTATACAGCGCTGAAGTTTTGTATACAAAAGACGAAACTCGGCGCAAAGCAGAAGAAACAGATAGGGGAAGGGCAATGGAGACAGGAAGAGAGAGCGTCCGCGCGCGGGCCTTCGCAAAGATTAACCTGGGCTTGGAAATCCTGGGAAAGCGAGAAGACGGCTATCACCTGCTGCGCTCGGGCATGCAGACCGTAAGTCTCGCCGATGAACTGATCCTTACGAAAACCGAGGAAGAGGGCATACGCTTGCGCTGCGACCGCCCCTCGCTCCCGACCGATGAGCGAAATCTCGCGGTGCGGGCGGCTCTTTCGCTGTTTCGGCACTGTGAGCTGAAGGGCGGTGTTCGGATCGAACTTCGGAAAGAAATCCCGGAGGAGGCGGGGCTCGGCGGCGGTTCGGCGGATGCGGCGGCGGTGCTCCGGGCTCTTCGAAGCCTCTATGCGCTGCCGCTCTCCGATGCGGAACTGAGAGCGCTTGCGCTGCCGCTCGGGGCGGATGTGCCCTTCTTGGTGGCGGGCGGCACGGCGCTTGCGGAGGGGATCGGAGAACAGCTTTCCCCCCTACCGCCCCTGCCTCCCTGTGAACTGGTCGTGGTGAAACCGCCCTTCGGCAGTTCGACCAAGGAGGTCTATGCAGCGCTCACGCTCTCGGCCATGGCCCCCTGGGAGCAGCCCGATGTAACCCTACTTCAGAACGCGCTTCGCGGACAGAATCTCACCCTGCTCGGCGCTTCGCTGCAAAACGCACTCGAGCGCCCGGCTATGGAATTAAAACCGGAGCTCATCGATTACAAGCGCTTCCTAACGGGGAGCGGCGCGCTCGGCGCTGCGATGAGCGGCAGCGGTGCGGCGCTCTACGCCTTGTTTGCGGCGGATGAACGGGACAAGGCGCTTGCCTGCATCGCGGCGGGACAACAGCAATTTCCGGAAGCGGCATTTTTCCTCTGCCGCCCGGTTTCAACGGAAGAAGTCAGCGCGTCTACCGTATGAACGCGCAGTATAGGAAGGAGGCGCCATGCCGGAAGAATTTAAGATGACCGTCAATGAGTATATGCCGCTTCGCGACGTCGTATTTCACACCCTGCGGCAGGCCATATTAAAGGGTGAGATGGAACCCGGCGAGCGCCTGATGGAAATTCAGCTCGCAAAGAAGCTCGGGGTGAGCCGCACGCCGATTCGCGAGGCCATACGCAAGTTGGAGCTCGAGGGTCTGGTCACCATGATACCGCGGCGCGGCGCGGAGGTGGCCGGCATCACGGAGAAGAGCCTCCGGGACGTACTCGAAGTGCGCCGCGCGCTTGAGGACCTTGCGGTGGAACTCGCGGTGGAGCGCATGGATGCGGACGATATCGAACGGCTTGAGGCAGCGCGCGTCAGCTTCCGCGAGGCGGTCGACGCAAAGGATATGATACGAATCGCACAGGCGGACGAACTCTTTCACGACTCGATCTATGCGGGCACCTATAACGACAAACTCGTGCAGATGTTGAACAATCTGCGCGACCAGATGTATCGTTATCGCCTGGAGTACATCAAGGATACGGGCAAGCGTCAGATTTGCTCCATGAACACGAGCAGATACTCACGGCGGTAAAGACGCGGAACATTGAGCTTGCGCGTCGCACCATGCGCGAGCACATTGACAACCAGGAGCTCACCATCTCCAAAAAGCTGAGCATGGAACTTCTGGAAAAGAAAAGCGAAAAGCGAAAAGAGGCAAAGAAAAGATGAGCAAGAAGACAGTTGCGGTACTATTCGGCGGGCAGTCCTCGGAGCACGAGATTTCCTGCCGCTCTGCGATCAATATCATTCACAACATTGACCGCGAAGCCTATGATCTCGTGTTGGTCGGCATCACGAAGGAGGGGCACTGGGTCAAGGTGAATCGGATCGAAGACATAGAGGACGGCAGCTGGAGAGAGTCGAAAATCGGTGCCGTGCTCTCACCGGATGCGACGGAACAGTGCCTCATGATTCATGAGCAGGCGGCAATTACCCGCGTGAAGATAGACCTCGTGTTTCCGATTCTGCACGGACTCTACGGCGAGGACGGAACCATTCAGGGCCTCTGCAAACTCGCAAAGATTCCCTTTGTGGGTTGCGGGGTCACGGCATCCGCAGTCGGTATGGACAAGGGGATTACGAAGCTGGTCGTACACTCGCTCGGCATTACCCAGGCGGATTTCCTACTGGTGACGCGGGAAATGTTAAAGGATATGTGCGCCGTGATCGAGCGCACCGAGAGCCTCTTCTCCTACCCGGTCTTCGTAAAGCCCTGCAATGCGGGCTCCAGCTGCGGCGTGACCAAGGTACACGGCAGAGAGGAGCTCTCGGAGGCCTTCCGCGAGGCGGCGCGTTTTGACAGCCGCATCCTGGTTGAGGAGTGCATTGTGGGACGCGAAATTGAGTGCGCGGTGCTCGGCGGCGGTGCGCGGCCGGTACAGGCGAGCGGTGTCGGCGAGATTTTGGCCGCGGCCGATTTCTACGACTACGATGCCAAGTACTTCAGCCAGGAGTCGAAGACCGTAGTGGATCCGGAACTCCCGGAAGGCAGTGCGGAAGAAGTTCGCCGCGCGGCGGTTCGTATCTTTGAGGCACTCGACGGCTACGGCCTGTCCCGCGTCGACTTCTTTGTGACCGCCGAGGGCAAGGTCATCTTTAACGAGATCAACACCATGCCGGGCTTTACCTCGATCAGCATGTATCCGATGCTCTTTGAGGCGCGCGGCAAGGATAAGAAGGCGCTGGTCAAGGAGCTCATGGAGCTCGCGCTGGAGAGAGAGGCCTGAATGAACTGCGGGGTGTTTGACGAGCAGGATCCGGTCAAACTCTATGTGCCGAAGCGGGAGCGCCGCGAGCATTTTGCGACAGATGCGCGCGCACCGATCGGCGTGTTTGATTCCGGCGTCGGCGGTCTCACGGTTGTGAGAGAGCTGATGCGGCAGATTCCGGACGAGCGCATGGTGTACTTCGGAGACACGGCGCGCCTGCCCTACGGCGCAAAATCGCGGGATACGGTCATCCGCTATTCGCGGCAGATTGTGCGCTTCTTAAAGACCAAGGGCGTCAAGGCAATCGTAATTGCCTGCAACACGGCGAGCTCCCACGCGTTAAAAACCCTCGCAGAGGAGAACGATATCCCGGTGATCGGCGTGATTTACGCCGGCGCCCTGAGTGCCGTGCGTGCGACCGAGAACGGGCGTATCGGCGTCATCGGCACCAGGGGCACCGTATCCTCGGAAATATATCCGAAGGTAATCGAGAACCTGGCTCCGGGGCTCCGTGTGTTTCAGAAGGCCTGCCCCATGTTTGTACCGCTCGTCGAAGAGGGGCTCCTTCACGACAGCGTGACGGATGAAATGGCGGCGCGCTATCTGCAGGAATTGAAGGAAAAGTATGTGGATACTCTGGTGCTCGGCTGCACCCACTATCCGCTGCTCCGCGGCACGATAGGGCGTATCATGGGGGATCAGGTAAAGCTTGTGAACCCGGCTTACGAGACGGCGCTGGAGCTCAAGGAAATTCTCGCGCGGGAAAAGCTCTTAAACCCGGGTGACGGGAATACGGAGGGCAAGTATCGCTTCTATGTGAGCGACCTCGCCGAGAATTTTCGGGACTTTGCGAACTCCATTTTGCCGACCGAGCAACTGGAGGCAAAGAAAATCGAAATCGAAGAATATTGACGAAGAGAGACAGCGATGACGGAAGATGTGCTGGTGACCATAAGCGGCAAGCACCTGCTTGGCGGCGAGAGCGAGGATGTGGAACTCTTGGTGCCCGGGCGCTACCGCCGGACCGAAGACGGGGTGCATGAAATTTACTACGAAGAACCCCTTGATGACACGGGCTTCGGAACCGAGAATACGCTCAGAATAGACGGGAATTCCATGTGCATAGAGAAGCGGGGGGACTGCAAGGCGGAACTGCGCTTTTTAAACAGCGCAATCAGAACCGTCTGCGAGTACCGCACGCCCTACGGCGTCTTCTTGATCGGGATCAGAACCTCGGATCTCCGCATTGACATTGCGGAGGATTGCATCCGGGCGAAAGCGGTCTATGCGATGGATGTGGAAGAAGAGTTTCTGAAGGACTGCGAGATGGAGGTTGAAATCCGCGCGCGGCGCGGCGACGATTCAGAGGCCTGAGCACACACAACAGAGGACGAGGCACAAAAAAAAACAGGCGCTCACGCGCCTGCTGTTTTTGTGTTGTCTCAGCGTCTTCTGCGAAGGATGCGGTCCATGAGGGAGCGCTTCTTCGGCACTGTGGGAACCGCACCGCCGCGAACGCCCTTCACCTCGACAATGTAGATGCCGCTCACAATGACCTTGCACTCCTGCTTCAGCGGAAGCTGTTGGAACGCGGTCTCATCCGCCATCATGGTGATGATCTTCGGTCCGACTTTGGCCTTTACGACCGGAACCTTCATCCAGCGGAGATAGAAGGGGGTTTGTTCCCAGACCAGTTTCGGGAATCCCGCCTCTTTCAACCGGACCTTCTTTTTGTCGATCGGCAGCATCGTGACGAGCTGTTTTGCCGCATCGAAGGCCGGCTGCGAAGCCGCCTGTTTTTCCTGTAAGCGCCTGCCGACAAAGTACATCACGACAAGGGCGACTGCCGCGATCGATAGGAGCACGAGCAGTACCGTGATTACGGTATTTATCATTGTCTGGAATCCCCCCGTTAGTTATGGATTTGCGTCTTCCCCGAAAATACAGGGACGCTATGAGATTATAACAGAGTCAATATAAATGCGCAAGACATCGCTTGACAGCCGATAGGGGAAATGTTAAAGTGAAGATTGCACTATTGTGGACTCATAGGCCTATGGGGCGAAGTATGCCCTTTAGGCCTTAATCCGCCGGGTAACCAAAGGTCTTTCAAAAAACAGGGGTGAAACGTAATATGGAAAAAAGCAATATGCGTCCGATTAAAGCCGGAAAAGGCATTCGCATGAGCTTCTCCCGTCAAAAGGAAGTTTTGCAGATGCCGAACCTCATAGAGATCCAGAAGGATTCGTACGACTGGTTCCTGGGTGAGGGATTGCGGGAAGTGTTCCGCGATATTTTCCCCATTGAGGATTTTGCCGGACACCTCAGTCTGGATTTTGTGGATTTCCAGCTCTACCGCGATGAGGCAAAGTACAGCATTGCGGAGTGCAAGGAGAGGGATGCCACCTATGCAGCCCCGATGAAGGTCAAGGTGCGGCTGTATAATAAGGATAAGGATGAGCACAAGGAGCACGAGGTGTTCATGGGCGATTTGCCGCTCATGACGGACACCGGTTCCTTCGTGATCAACGGCGCGGAGCGCGTCATCGTAAGCCAGCTGGTTCGTTCCCCCGGCATTTATTATACCATTGAGCACGATAAGGTCGGAAAGGAATGCTACTTCTGCCAGGTGATCCCGAACCGCGGCGCTTGGCTCGAGTACGAGACCGATTCGAACGACGTGTTTAACGTGCGTGTCGACAGAACGAGAAAGGTGCCGGTCACGGTGCTGCTCCGTGCGCTCGGCCTCGGCACGAACGCGGAAATCAAGGAGATGTTCGGCGATGAGCCGAAGCTTGAGGCGAGCTTCCTGAAGGATTCGACCGACAACTATTCGGACGGTCTCTTGGAACTCTACCGCAAGATTCGCCCGGGCGAGCCGCTTTCGGTGGAATCCGCGCGCGGTCTCCTGGACTCGATGTTCTTCGATCCGCGCCGCTACGATCTTGCGCGCGTGGGCCGCTATAAGTTTAATAAGAAACTCCACTTAAAGAACCGCGTGGTCGGCAAGGAGCTCCTGGAAGCCGCGGTGGACCCGAACACCGGTGAGATTCTCGCGGAGAGCGGCACGGTGATCACGAGAGAGCTCGCGACCGAGATTCAGGATGCGGGCATTCCCTTTGTCATCGTAAGAGGAACGAGTTCGGAGGACCGCCGTTTAAAGGTGCTCTCGAATCTCATGGTCGACATCCGCAACTACGTCGACATGGAGAATCCGACCGAGTACGGCATTGTGGAGCCGGTCTACTATCCGGCGCTCATGAAGGTCATACGGGAGGCAGAGGCAAACGGAGCCGATGTCAAGAAGTATGTGCAGCGAAAAGCGGATGAGCTGATTCCGAAGCACATCACGCGGGAAGATATTTTTGCCTCCATCAACTACAACATGCAGATTGAAGAGGGCATCGGCACGACGGACGATATCGACCACCTCGGCAACCGCCGCATCCGCGCGGTCGGCGAGCTCCTGCAGAACCAGTACCGCATCGGTCTGTCCCGTATGGAGCGCGTGGTAAGAGAGCGCATGACCACCCAGGACATCAGCGAGATTACGCCGCAGTCCCTGATTAACATCAAGCCGGTCACGGCGGCGGTCAAGGAGTTCTTCGGTTCTTCCCAGCTCTCGCAGTTCATGGACCAGAACAACCCGCTCTCGGAACTCACGCACAAGAGAAGACTCTCGGCCCTCGGTCCGGGCGGTCTCTCGAGAGATCGTGCGGGCTTCGAGGTCCGAGACGTCCACTACACGCACTACGGCAGAATGTGCCCGATCGAGACCCCCGAGGGTCCGAACATCGGCCTCATCAACTCGCTCGCAAGCTATGCGCGCATCAACCCCTACGGCTTTATCGAGGCGCCCTACCGCGTGGTCGATAAGTCCGAGGATCCGAAGAATCCGCGCGTCACGGACGATGTCGTGTATCTCACCGCGGATGAAGAGGATGAGTTCTTTGTGGCCCAGGCAAACGAGCCGCTCGACGAAGAGGGACACTTCATTCACAACAATGTCTCCGGCCGTTACATGGACGAGACTTCGGCTTTCCAGAAGCGTCTCATCGACCTCATGGATGTCTCGCCGAAGATGGTCTTCTCGGTCGCGACGAGCATGGTCCCCTTCCTCCAGAACGACGACGCAAACCGCGCGCTGATGGGTTCGAACATGCAGCGTCAGGCGGTGCCGCTCATGCTGACGGACGCCCCGGTCGTGAGCACCGGCATCGAGGCAAAGGCGGCGGTCGACTCCGGCGTCTGCCAGGTCGCACACCACGCGGGTACCGTTGTGATGAGTTCGGGCAGCGAAATTACGATACGTCGGGATGACAACGGCGAGATCGAGCACTACAAACTCACGAAGTTCCAGCGCTCGAACCAGTCGAACTCCTATAACCAGAAGCCCATTGTAAACGCGGGCGACCACGTCGAAGCGGGCGAGGTCATTGCGGACGGTCCTTCGACCCACGACGGTGAGATCGGTCTCGGCAAGAACCCGCTGATCGGCTTCATGACCTGGGAAGGTTATAACTACGAGGATGCCGTGCTTCTTTCCGAGCGCCTCGTCCAGAACGATGTCTTCACTTCGATTCACATCGAGGAGTATGAGTGCGCTTCGCGTGATACGAAGCTCGGTGCGGAGGAAATCACGCGGGATGTCCCGGGTGTCGGCGACGACGCGCTGAAGGATCTCGACGAAAACGGCATCATTCGCATCGGTGCGGAGGTCCGCGCCGGCGATATTCTGGTCGGCAAGGTGACGCCGAAGGGCGAGACCGAGCTCACGGCGGAGGAGAGACTGCTCCGCGCAATCTTCGGTGAGAAGGCCAGAGAGGTCAGAGACACCTCGCTCAAGGTTCCGCACGGCGCTTACGGCACCGTCGTGGAGGCGCGCGTCTTTACGAGAGAGAACGGCGATGAGCTCTCCCCGGGCGTCAACCAGAACGTCCGCATTTACATCGCACAGAAGAGAAATTTCGGTCGGCGACAAGATGGCAGGCCGACACGGCAACAAGGGTGTCGTGTCGCGCGTGCTCCCGGTGGAGGACATGCCCTTCCTGCCGAACGGCCGCCCGCTCGATATCGTGCTGAACCCGCTCGGCGTTCCGTCGCGTATGAACATCGGTCAGGTCAAGGAGATTCACTTCTCGCTTGCGGCTAAGGTGCTCGGCTTCAACGTGAGCTCCCCGGTCTTTGACGGCGCGGACGAGAACGACATCATGGACATGCTCGAGATGGCAAACGACTACGCGAACGGCAGCTTTGAAGACTTCAAGGCGAAGTACGGCGAGGTCTTGAACCCCGAGGTCATGGACTACCTCGAAGAACATCTCGATCACCGCGCGGAGTGGAAGGGTGTTCCGATTCAGAGAAACGGTAAGGTGCAGCTCCCGCGACGGACGCACCGGCGAACCCTTCGAGGGCGAGACGACCATAGGCTTCATGCATTACCTGAAACTTCACCATCTGGTTGACGATAAGATTCACGCGCGTTCCACCGGCCCCTATGCGATGGTCACGCAGCAGCCGCTCGGCGGTAAGGCGCAGTTCGGCGGACAGCGTTTCGGAGAGATGGAGGTCTGGGCACTCGAGGCATACGGCGCAGCTTACACGCTGCAGGAGATTCTGACCTTCAAGTCGGACGATGTCGTGGGCCGCGTCAAGACCTACGAGGCCATCATCAAGGGCCAGAACATTCCGCAGGCGGGTGTGCCGGAGTCCTTCAAGGTCTTGCTCAGAGAGCTTCAGGCACTGGGCCTCGATGTGCGCGTGCTCCGCGAGGACGGCGAAGAGGTGGAACTGAAAGAAAATGTCGACGAGGAAAATGTGAGCATGCGCTCCATTCTCGAGGGCGATTCCAGGCGGTACCGTGACGAGGATGGCTTCGCGGAAGCGGGCTATTCGACCCAGGAGTTTAAGGACGGCGAACTTGTGAACGTCGGAGAAGAAGCAGAGGAAGACGACACACAGGGCGAAGCGTAAGCGCGCTTCACAGTTTCAAGGAAGAAGGAGGCTGTACTGAATGCCTGAAACAACAACAAGTTACGAGCCGATTACGTTTGACGCCATCCGCATTGGGCTTGCGTCTCCGGAGAAGATTCTGGAGTGGTCGCACGGCGAGGTCAAAAAGCCGGAGACCATCAACTACAGAACCTTAAAGCCGGAGAAGGATGGACTGTTCTGCGAGCGCATTTTCGGGCCGAGCAAGGACTGGGAGTGCCACTGCGGAAAATATAAGAAAATTCGTTATAAGGGTGTGGTTTGCGACCGCTGCGGCGTCGAGGTGACCAAGGCTTCCGTGCGCAGAGAGCGCATGGGCCACATCTCCCTCGCGGCGCCGGTCTCCCACATCTGGTACTTCAAGGGCATCCCGAGCCGCATGGGTCTCATTCTGGATCTCTCGCCGCGCATCCTTGAGAAGATCCTCTACTTTGCCTCCTATGTGGTGCTCGACGGCGGTGATACCGCCCTGTCCTATAAGCAGATTCTCTCCGAGAAGGAGTTCCGCGAGGCGGAGGAGCAGTACGGAGACAGCGCGTTTCGCGCAGGCATGGGCGCAGAGGCTGTGCTCGAGCTCTTAAAGAACATCGACCTCGAGAAAGAATCCGCAGAGATGCAGGAGGAACTCGAGAACGCTTCGGGTCAGAAGCGCGCCCCAAGCTCATCAAGCGCCTCGAGGTTGTGGAGTCCTTCCGTAAGTCGGGCAACCGCCCGGAGTGGATGATACTCACCGTTGTTCCGGTCATTCCGCCGGACATCCGCCCCATGGTGCAGCTCGACGGCGGCCGTTTTGCGACGAGCGACTTAAACGACCTCTACCGCCGCATCATCAACCGCAACAACCGCCTCGCGCGCCTTTTGACCCTCGGCGCACCGGATATCATCGTCCGCAACGAGAAGCGCATGTTGCAGGAAGCGGTCGACGCCCTGATCGATAACGGCAGAAGAGGCCGCCCGGTCACGGGACCCGGAAACCGCGCCTTAAAGTCCCTCTCCGACATGCTGAAGGGTAAAGCAGGGACGCTTCCGTCAGAACCTGCTCGGAAAGCGTGTCGACTATTCCGGCCGTTCGGTTATCGTGGTCGGTCCGGAATTAAAGATTTACCAGTGCGGTCTCCCGAAGGAGATGGCAATCGAGCTCTTCAAGCCCTTCGTCATGAAGGAGCTGGTCGAGAACGGCACCGCACACAACGTAAAGAGCGCAAAGAAGATGGTGGAGCGCATGGAGACCGCGGTCTGGGATGTCCTCGAGGAGGTCATCAAGGAGCACCCGGTCATGCTAAACCGCGCACCTACCCTGCACCGCCTCGGCATCCAGGCCTTCGAGCCGATTCTGGTCGAGGGTAAGGCAATCAAGCTTCACCCGCTCGTTTGTACCGCATTCAACGCGGACTTTGACGGCGACCAGATGGCAGTCCACCTGCCGCTCTCGGTCGAAGCGCAGTCGGAGTGCCGCTTCCTCATGCTCTCGCCGAATAACCTCTTAAAGCCCTCGGACGGCGGACCAGTTGCGGTTCCGTCCCAGGATATGGTTCTCGGCATCTACTACCTGACCCAGCAGCGCGACGGCGCGAAGGGCGAGGGTATGTGCTTCAAGAGCCCGAACGAGGCGTTGCTCGCTTACGCGAACCACGAGATTACACTGCAGACCAAGATTAAGGTCCGCTTCACGAAGAAGTGCTCGGACGGCAAACAGCGTTCGGAAATTCAGGAGACTTCCGCGGGACGCATCCTCTTCAATGAGATCATTCCGCAGGACCTCGGCTTTGTGGATCGCTCCAAGCCGGAGAACGAGTTGAAGCCCCGAGATTGACTTCCTCGTCAAGAAGAAGCAGTGCAAGCAGATTCTCGAGAAGGTCATCAACGTGCACGGTCTCTCCCGCACGGCAGAAGTGCTGGACGATATCAAGGCCATCGGCTACAAGTATTCGACGATTGCGGGCATGACCGTTTCGATTTCGGATATGACCGTCCCGGAGACCAAGAAGGGCCTCATCGCGAAAGCGCAGGCGCAGGTCGAGGAAATCAGCAAGAACTACCGCCGCGGTCTTTCGACCGACGAGGAGCGCTATAAGGAAGTCATCAAGACCTGGCAGGAGACGGATAAGCAGCTCACCAAGGACCTGCTCGAGGGTCTCGACCAGTACAACAACATCTTCATGATGGCGGACTCCGGAGCCCGCGGTTCCGATAAGCAGATTAAGCAGCTCGCCGGCATGCGCGGCCTCATGGCGGATACGACGGGACATGCGATCGAACTTCCGATTACGAGTAACTTCCGTGAGGGTTTGGACGTTCTGGAGTACTTTATCTCCGCGCACGGCGCAAGAAAGGGACTCTCGGATACGGCGCTCCGTACGGCAGACTCGGGTTATCTGACCAGACGTCTGGTCGACGTCTCCCAGGATCTCATTGTCCGCGAGGTAGACTGCTCCGAGGGCAAGGAAATCCCGAACATGGAGATCAAGGCCTTCATGGACGGCAAGGAGACCATCGAGGCACTGCAGGACAGAATCACCGGTCGCTACATCGCCGAGGACATTGTGGATCCGGATACGGGCGAAGTCGTGGTCAAGGCAAACCGCATGGTCACGCCGAAGCGCGCCGAGGCTGTGATGCGCGTCCTTGAGAAGACGGGCAGAACTACGGTCAAGATTCGCACGATACTCACCTGTAAGTGCATGAACGGCATTTGCGCGAAGTGCTACGGTGCCAACATGGCGACCGGCCAGGCGGTTCAGGTCGGCGAGGCGGTCGGTATCATCGCGGCACAGTCGATCGGTGAGCCGGGTACGCAGCTTACCATGAGAACCTTCCACACCGGCGGTGTCGCAGGCGGCGATATCACCCAGGGTCTTCCCCGTGTCGAGGAGCTCTTCGAGGCGAGAAAGCCGAAGGGTCTCGCGATTATCACCGAGATTCCGGGCGTGGTCGAGTTCCGCGATACGAAGAAGAAGCGCGAGATTATCGTCACCAATCCGGAGGACGGCAACTCGAAGACCTACCTGATTCCGTACAGCTCCCACATTGTGGTTTCGGACGGCCAGAGACTCGAGGCCGGCGATGAGCTGACGAGCGGTTCCTTAAACCCGCACGATGTCCTGAAGATTAAGGGCGTCCGTGCCGTGCAGGACTACATGCTCCGCGAAGTGCAGCGCGTGTACCGCTTACAGGGTGTTGAGATCAACGATAAGCACATCGAGGTCATAGTCCGCCAGATGCTGAAGAAGATTCACGTGGAAGAGGCGGGAGATGCCGAGATTCTGCCGGGCATCAACATGGATGTGCTCGAGTTCAACGCGATGAACGAGAAGCTCATCGCCGAGGGCAAGGCGACAGCCGAGGGCAAGCAGATTATGCTCGGTATCACCAAGGCTTCGCTCGCAACCGATTCCTTCTTCTCTGCGGCTTCCTTCCAGGAGACCACGAAGGTGCTCACCGAGGCGGCCATCAGCGGCAAGACCGATCACCTGATCGGCCTCAAGGAGAATGTCATCATCGGTAAGCTGATTCCGGCGGGTACCGGCATGCGCCGTTACCGCAACGTGAAGCTTGACACCGATGTTCGCCCGGAGGATGCGGTCGAGGGCATCTCGGATGAGGATCCTGCGGTGCTGGACATCCGCGATGAAATCGATGAGCGGCTTCCGGAAGATGCTCTGCTCGGCGATATCGAGCAGGCGACGGATGCGTTCTCGGATGATGGCGCGGATGCCTGAGTTTGCTTGACAAACAACCGAATAAGGCGTATATTGATATGGCGTGTCCTATGGGCATGCCATATTCTTATGTCCGGGAAACGCAAAAAAACTGCAGGAACGCAACCGCAGAACACTATCACAAGGAGGAAACAGAAGAATGCCTACATTCAACCAGTTAGTCAAAAAAGGCAGAGAAACTTCCGAGCGCAAGCCCAAGGCTCCGGCGCTTCTCAGAAGCTTCAACTCGCTTCACAAGAAGCCGATTGCCGACAACTGCCCGCAGAAGAGAGGCGTGTGCACCGCCGTTAAGACGGCGACCCCGAAGAAGCCGAACTCCGCTCTGAGAAAGATCGCAAGAGTCCGTCTTTCGAACGGTGTCGAGGTGACGAGCTACATTCCGGGCGAGGGCCACAATCTCCAGGAGCACAGCGTTGTGCTGATCCGCGGCGGAAGAGTTAAGGATCTGCCCGGTACCCGTTACCACATCATTCGTGGTACCCTGGATACCGCAGGCGTCGCAAACCGCCAGCAGGCTCGCTCCAAGTACGGCGCGAAGCGCCCGAAGGCGGCTAAGAAGTAAGAAATCGCCGCAAGTACCAAGCGATCATAGACTCATAAGTGCACGATTGTGATATGTGCTGCAGGTTGCAGGAAATAAATCAGAATCCGCACGAACAACCTAGAGGGATGAGTACCGATGATCTAATTCACGAACGGGGATGGTTCCGTTCGCATAATTAAGGAGGGAAGTAACGTGCCACGTAAAGGACAGACCAGAAAGAGAACTGTTCCGGCAGATCCGGTTTACAGCAACGTTGTTGTGACCAAGTTGGTCAACCAGATCATGCTGGACGGCAAGAAGGGCGTCGCACAGAAGATTGTGTACGGCGCATTTGAGCGCATTCGCGAGAAGACCGGAAAAGAGCCGGTCGAGGTGTTCGAGACCGCAATGAACAACATCATGCCGGTCCTCGAGGTCAAGGCGAAGAGAATCGGCGGCGCAACCTATCAGGTGCCGATCGAGGTTAAGCCGGAGAGAAGACAGGCGCTTGCGCTTCGTTGGCTCACGAGCTTTTCCCGCGCGCGCGGTGAGAAGACGCAGGAAGAGCGTCTTGCAGGCGAGCTGATGGATGCTGCAAACAACACCGGCTCCGCTGTTAAGAGAAAAGAAGATATGCACAAGATGGCAGAGGCAAACAAGGCTTTTGCTCACTACAGATTTTAATTAGGAGGAGAGTCAGTGGCTGCAAGTAAAGAACGTCAGTACCCTCTCGAGAGGACCAGAAACATCGGAATCATGGCTCACATCGATGCCGGTAAAACGACACTGACAGAGCGTATCCTCTATTTCACAGGCGTCAACTATAAGCTCGGCGAGACCTATGAAGGTACCGCTACCATGGACTACATGGCACAGGAGAGAGAGCGCGGTATCACGATTACCTCCGCTGCAACGACCTGCCATTGGACCCTGCAGGAGAGAGCGAAGGTGAAGCCGGGTGCCCTCGAGCACCGCATCAACATCATCGACACCCCCGGACACGTCGATTTCACGATCGAGGTTGAGAGATCTCTCTCCGTGTCCTGGACGGCGCAGTCGGTGTCTTCGACTCCAAGGGCGGTGTTGAGCCCCAGTCGGAGAATGTTTGGCGCCAGGCGGATACCTACAAGGTTCCGCGTATCGCATTCATCAACAAGATGGATATCATGGGATCCAACTTCTTCATGACGGTCGATCAGATTGAGCATCGCCTGGGCAAGAACCCGGTCTGCATTCAGCTCCCGATCGGCAAGGAGGCTGATTTCAAGGGCATCATCGACCTGATGGAGATGCAGGCTTATATCTACAACGACAACAAGGGTGAGGATATCTCCATTGTTGATATTCCGGAAGAGCTGAAGGACGAGGCGGACGAGTGGCACCAGAAGATGGTGGAGCAGATCTGCGACCTCGACGAAGAGCTGATGGAGAAGTACCTTGAGGGCGAGGAGCCGTCCATTGACGAGCTCAAGAAGGCGCTCCGCAAGGGAACCTGCTCGAACGAGGCGGTTCCGGTTTGCTGCGGTACCGCTCACTTCAACAAGGGTGTGCAGAAGCTCCTTGACGCTGTCATCGAGTACATGCCCTCCCCGCTGGATATCCCGGCAATCAAGGGCTGGACGCTGGACGGCGAGGAAGACGAGCGCAAGGCTTCGGATGACGAGCCGTTCTCCGCACTCGCATTCAAGATTATTTCCGACCCGTTTGTCGGCCGTCTTGCATTCTTCCGTGTCTACTCGGGCACGCTGAATACCGGTTCCTACGTCCTCAACTCCTCCAAAGAGAAGAAGGAGCGTGTCGGCCGTATTCTGCAGATGCACGCAGACAAGAGAATGGAGCTCGACAAGGTCTTCTCCGGCGATATCGCGGCTGCGGTCGGCTTCAAGGCGACCTCGACCGGTGACACGATCTGCGATGAGCAGCATCCGATCATCCTCGAGTCCCTGGATATTCCGAAGCCGGTTATCGACATCGCAATCGAGCCGAAAACCAAGGCGGGCCAGACCAAGATGATCGACGCGCTGCAGAAGCTCGCGGAGGAGGATCCGACCTTCCACGCAACGACCAACGCGGAGACCGGTCAGACCATTATCTCCGGAATGGGCGAGCTGCACCTCGAGATCATTGTCGACCGTCTGCTTCGCGAGTTCAACGTCGAGGCAAATGTCGGCGCTCCGCAGGTTGCTTACAAGGAGACCTTCACCAAGGCTGTGGATGTCGAGTCCAAGTATGTCAAGCAGTCCGGCGGTAAGGGTCAGTACGGTCATTGTAAGGTTAAGTTCGAGCCGATGGATGCGAACTCCGAGAAGACCTACGAGTTTGTCAACGCCGTGACCGGCGGTGCAATCCCGAAGGAGTACATCGGGCCGATCGACGAGGGTATCCAGGAAGCTGCAAAGAGCGGTATTCTCGGCGGCTACCCGGTGCTCGGTGTCAAGGCAACCGTTTACGACGGTTCCTACCACGAGGTCGACTCCTCGGAGATGGCCTTCCACATCGCAGGCTCCCTCGCATTCAAGGATGCGATGAACAAGGGCGGCGCAGTGCTGCTTGAGCCGATCATGAAGGTCGAGGTCACGATCCCGGAGGATTACATGGGCTTCGTCGTCGGCGACATCAACTCCCGTCGCGGTCGCGTCGAGGGCTTTGAGGATATCTCCGGCGGTAAGATGATCAAGGCATTCGTTCCGCTTTCCGAGATGTTCGGTTATTCCACGGATCTCCGTTCCGGTACCCAGGGCCGCGGTAACTACTCGATGTTCTTCGAGAAGTACGAGCAGGTTCCGAAGAACATCGCAGACAAGGTGCTCAACGACAAGAAGTGAGCCGGTAGCGGGTATTGATTAAATCCCAAGCATGGGATATAATTCAGACTAGTATATTTGTAATCTGAGATTTCATTTCGGATTTCACCAAGGAGGAAATATCAATGGCAAAGGCTAAATTTGACAGAACTAAGCCCCACTGCAACATCGGCACCATCGGCCACGTCGACCACGGCAAGACCACTCTGACTGCGGCAATCACGAAGGTTCTCGCAACCAGACTGCCCTCCGACACCAACAAGATCATCGCTTTCGAGAACATCGATAAGGCTCCGGAGGAGAGAGAGCGTGGAATCACGATCAACACCTCCCACGTCGAGTACGAGACCAACGCGCGTCACTACGCTCACGTTGACTGCCCCGGCCACGCTGACTATGTCAAGAACATGATCACCGGTGCTGCACAGATGGACGGCGCTATCCTTGTCGTCGCTGCAACCGACGGTGTTATGGCACAGACCCGCGAGCACATCCTGCTTGCACGTCAGGTTAACGTTCCGTACATCGTTGTCTTCATGAACAAGTGCGACATGGTCGACGATGAGGAGCTTCTTGACCTCGTCGAGATGGAGATCAGAGAGCTCCTGAACGACTATGACTTCCCGGGCGATGATGTCCCGATCATCCGCGGTTCCGCTCTCAAGGCTCTTGAGGATCCGAACGGCCCGTGGGGCGACAAGATCATGGACCTCATGGCAGCAGTCGATGAGGCAATTCCGGAGCCGGAGCACGAGAACGACAAGCCGTTCCTGATGCCGGTCGAGGACGTCTTCACGATCACCGGTCGTGGTACCGTTGCTACCGGTCGTGTGGGAGAGAGGTACGCTGAAGCTCAACGACGAAGTCGAGCTCATCGGTATCAAGGAGGACAGCAGAAAGACTGTCGTTACCGGTATCGAGATGTTCAGAAAGCTTCTTGACTACGCTGAGGCAGGCGACAACGTCGGTCTTCTTCTCCGCGGTGTCAACAGAGAGGACATCCTTCGCGGACAGGTCCTTGCGAAGCCGGGCTCCGTTACCTGCCACACCAAGTTCACGGCTCAGGTTTACGTCCTGACCAAGGACGAGGGTGGTCGTCACACCCCGTTCTTCAACAACTATCGTCCGCAGTTCTACTTCAGAACCACCGACGTTACCGGCGTTTGCGTTCTTCCGGAAGGCACCGAGATGTGCATGCCGGGCGACAACGTTGAGATGACGGTTGAGCTGATTCACCCGATCGCTATGGAGCAGGGTCTCCGCTTCGCTATCCGCGAGGGCGGCAGAACCGTCGGTTCCGGCAGAGTCGTTAAGATCATCGAGTAATCAGATTTGATTTAAATTAACATCGCCAAGCGGCGATTACGATCCTACGGTGAAGAGGCCGGGAGCGAAAGCTCCCGGCCTCTTTGGTTTTGTCAAAAGCCCTTGCATAAAACAAAAATGAGCGTATAATATGCCCTATATAATTTAGTGCGTTAAAGCGAAAAAGTAATTGAGAAACAGGGGGAAAAGGGGATGAACCCAATGGTAACGGTCATCGAGAGTATGACAAAGTTTTTGTGGGGCGATTTGCTGCGAATTCCGCTGCCGGGCGGCAGCTCGATCGGGCTCTCGCTCATGGTGTTGTTGCTGATTCCGGCGGGCATATTCTATACGATACGGACGCGGATTTGCCGCTCCGCCTGTTTCCGGAGATGATTTCCGTGTTGCTTGAAAAGCAGGAGGGCAAGGACGCTGCGGATCCCGCGAGCGGACGGCTCTCGGGCATGCAGGCGCTCATCGTCTCGACCGCGACGCGTGTCGGCATGGGCAACCTGGTCGGCGTGGTCGCGGCCATCTCGGCGGGCGGTGCCGGTGCTGTCTTTTGGATGTGGGTCACAGCGATCATCGGCGCTTCGACGGCCTTTGTCGAGGCGACACTTGCGCAGCTCTACAAGAAAAAGGATCCGCTCTACGGCGGTTACTGGGGCGGTCCGGCTTACTACATTCACGACTTCTTTGCAAAGCGGCGCGTCCCGGCGGGAGAGCGCTCGGAAGCGGAGGTTGTGGAACAGAGCGAATTCCGCGGTAAGCGCAATATCGTGTCGATTCTCTTTGCGGTCTCCGCGCTGATTTGTTGGGGCGGCATCAGCCAGGTGATTGGAAACTCGGTCTCCTCGGCCTTTGAGAATGCCTTTCGCATTCCGCCGCTCTACTCTACCATTGTGTTGGTCGCAATCGCGGCAGTGATTGTTCTGAGAAAGCATGCAACTGCCAAGGTGCTGGATTTGATTGTGCCCTTCATGGCGGGAATCTATTTTGCAATGACAGTCTTTGTGATTGTGAGAAACATAGGCCTTCTGCCCTCGGTTTTTGGGCGCATCTTCGCCGAGGCCTTCGGCCTCCGCCAGATGGTTGCGGGCGGTTTCGGCGCGGTGCTGATGAACGGTGTGAAGCGAGGTCTCTTCTCGAACGAGGCGGGCAGCGGCTCCGCACCCTGCGCGGCGGCAGCGGCGGACGCAAGTCATCCGGTCAAGATGGGGCTTTTCCAGGCGGCGGGCGTGTTCATTGACACGCTGGTCATCTGCTCCTGCACGGCCTTCCTCATGCTGCTGGCACCTCAGGAAAGACTCGCAAATCTCGGCGGCATGGATTTGCTCCAGACCGCGATGCAGTACCACTTCGGCAAGTTCGGTGTCTTCTTTATTGCGTTGATTCTCTGGCTCTTCAGTTTCTCGACCTTTCTCGGGATACTCTTTTACGCGCACAGCAACATTGCCTACCTCTTCGGCGCGAACTGGGGCTCGCAGTTCGGCTATAAGATTTTTGCCCTCGTCATGCTCTTTGTGGGAGGTCTCGCGCAGTACTCGGTGGTGTGGGATCTCGGCGATGTGGGAATCGGCCTCATGACCATCTTTAACCTGATTGTCATGTACCCGCTCAGCAAGGATGCAATCACCGCGCTTCGCGACTACGAGAAGGGCATGAAAGAGCGGAAAAAGCGCTGAATCGGCTGTTTTTGCTTCTCCCTCGGCTTGAAAAGAACATTCCGAAATGGTACGATAGTACGCGTCGAAAACAGAATGTTTTTACAAGGGGGAAAATACTATGGATCAGCATACGATGACTTTGGTCGTCACCGGTATCTGCGCGCTGCTTCTGGTCGGACAGATTGTCATGATTAAGCTCGCGAACGAGAAGGGGTGGAGCATTCGCATCCGTCCGCTCAACATTCTGGCTTGCGCCATCGTCGTGGTGCTCGGCCTGTATTCGCTGGTTACCGGAAATTATCTGCTGAAATAAGATTTTTGTAAGAAGAAGCGCCCCGCCCGGCGAATCCCGGGCGGGGCGCTTTTTGAAAGAATAGATTCATAAAACCGTAAGGGGGTAATTGATTAAGGTTATCTAATTGATATGATAAAGATATTAGACAAATTCAAGGATAACTGAAATCGATAAGACAAGAAATCGAAATCAAAAAGTTGATAAATGGTAAGGCGGAGCAGAGAGGAAACGAAAATAAAGCGGGCAGAAGGAGGCATACGCTGCGGATAACGGATGTCCGGGTTGGTGATAAGCGGAATTCGGGGGCGGATAGAAAGAACGGAAAAATAAAGACAGTCGCAGAAGGAGGTATACGATGGGTGGAACGAAAGCACAAACGATAGAGCAGCTGGCAGACGGAATCTTGAATTTATCGATTGCTTTAGGTGCACTGACTGCGGTAAAAGTGCTTCCGACTGTTTCGGAGATCTTTCAGATATGGTGCATCCTCATTTTTAATAGTGCAATCGGGCTGGGATGGCTCCTGGGTTCTGCGCGAATCTGGAAAGGTGGTTGGTGTTTTGCTTCTGCTACTCAGTGTACTCGGACTGTTTGTGAACAGAGCAATTCTATTTTGATGGGGAGAAAAGTCATGACGGATGAAAACTTGACGCGTAGCCTGACGAAGGTCTCGCGCATGCTTGCTCTTTTCTTACTTTTGTTTGCGATTGAGGATGCTTTTATGTTGAAGTATGGCTTGGTGCGGTACGGAGGGCCATACTCCGCTGTATACCTGGGTCTTTTCGCGCTGAGCGGCTTTCTCGGAAAGACAGACCGGTGGCAGAAGGTGCTAAGTGCAGTGTTGCTGGTGTTTCTCTGCCTGGAACTTGCGGGATTTCGGTTTTGATTCAACTTACTTGTGCGCAGGATATCATAAAAAGAGGGAAGCGGCCGTAGCCGCTTCCCTCTTTTTGTCTGCAGTTTGACTTGTCGCTGCTTTTATTCCCCGGGCGCGTGCCCCACGCTGGCACTCCGCGAAGGAGCACTCACATTGAGCGCGGGAACTTCTTCGGTCGGAACCTTGAGTTCTGCCTGCGTTTCTTCCGCGGGGGCGGAAAGTACGGCGCGGCTCTCCGTCTTGGGCGCTTTGCCGATCTTTGCGCCTGCGGAGACGGTGAGCTGTTCCGCGCTTTCGTTGTTTCCGCTTGCGGGTGCGTTCTTGGGTACTTCCGTCATTGCGCCGTCCGCGCCGACGCTCCAGTGCTTTTCGCCGTAGTCGATTTCGGTATTGCTGAGAAGAACACCGTTGCCGCCGAGCGCGTAGAGCGTTCCGCCAACGTCGGTGACGCCGCTCCGCATCACGCCGTCGCTGCCCAGGTAGTACCAGTTGCCGTCAGGCTGTATCCAGCCGGTCTTCATGGCACCGCTGCCGTTTAAGTAGTACCAGCTTCCGCCGATTTTCTGCCAGCTCTTCTGCATGATGCCGTTCGCGTCAAAGTAATACCACTTGCCGCCATCCTGCACCCAGCCTGTCTTCATGGCGCCGCTGCCGTTTAAGTAGTACCAGTTGCCGCCAAGCTGCTGCCAGCCGTTTTGCATGACGCCGTTCGCATCGAAGTAGTACCACTTGCCGCTGTCCTCTGCCCAACCGGTCTTCATGACACCGCTCTGTCCGAGGAAGTACCACTTGCCGTCAAGTTTCTGCCAGCCGGTCCGCATGACGCCGTCGTCGCCGAAGTAGTAGTTGAGCGAATCGACTGTCTGCCGGCCTTTTTCCATGACGCCGTCGTCGCCGAGGAAGTACCAGTTGCCGGAGAGCATGAGCCAACGGGTCTGCATCGAGCCGTCCTTATTGAGGTAGTAGAGGCTGCCGCTGTCATCCAGCCAGCCGGTCTGCATGGTGCCGTCCGGGCCTGCGTAGTAGAACTTGCCGCCGTCGGAGAACCAGCCGATTTGAAGTGCGCCGCTTTCGGAAAAGTGATACCACTTGCCGTCGATCTGCTGCCAGCCGATGCGCATCTTGCCGTTTGCGGGATCAAAGTAGCGCTTGGAACCATCGACCTCTTTGAAGCCGCCGGTGAACACGGTGCCGTCGTCCTGCATATAGTAGGAGGCTTTGCCGTCAAAAATCAGCGCGTCCTTTTGCATGCGGTAGTTCTGATAGTAGTACCAGACGCCGTCGAACTTTTTCCAGCTGTCCGCCGGAATCTTGTCCGAGAAGTCCACGAACTGGAGGTCAATGTCCACATTGCCCTGAACGCCCGCCACACTGCCGGAGTCCGTGCCCTGCCACATGACATAGCGGTCGTACTTCGGCATGCGCTCATAGGCCGCAACCCAGACCGGGTACTGTGAGAGAGCGTTCATGTCGAGCTTGTTCTGCAACCAGTAGTCGTTCGCGTAGAGTATGGGGTAGTAGCCCGCATCGCTGATCTTCTTGCAAAAGGTGTGTACAATCTCGGTAATCTGATCTTTCGAGAGAGAGCCGAGCGTTTTTTCGTTTTCCGCGTCGAAGGCAATCGGATAGGAGATGGGATAGTCCTTGACGAGCTTCAGAATGAAGTCCGCCTCCTTTGCCGCCTCTTCGGGTGTGGTCGCATAGGAGTAAATGTAGGCGCCCAGTTTGACGCCTGCCTTGACGGCATTGTCCGCGTTCTCGCGGAACTTCGGGTCGGTGTCCCCTTTGTAGCGGGTGCCGAGCATCACAAAGTCCACATCATCCGCAGCGGCTTTCTGCCAGTCGATATCGCCCTGCCAGTGACTCACATCCACACCGCGGTGCTTAACGCCGTCAATCGTGGCACTTCCGTCAAAGAGACGGTAGGTGCCTTTCGATTGGCGGGTCAGCTTATTGGCGCCGTAGGCGCTCAGGCAGAGAGAAAAGAGCAGGGTGGCGCTCAGCGCTGCGGCTGAGAGCCGTTTTACCGTTCTCCGCATGAGAGCCTCAGTTCTTCTTTACGCCGGGGCCTGTGGTCTTGTCGCTCGGAAGGCCTTTTTTACCGCCGGTACTCGCGCTCGCGGTCTCTGCTTCCTGCTTCGGCTCCTTGTAGATGCTCACTTCGGTTGCCGGAACGCTCTCGTTTCCGGTGTAAGCACCGTTGCCGTCGAAGGTATAGCTCACGCCGTTCAGGGTGAGGGTCGTGTTGCTGACCATCTTACCGTCGGTGCCGAGGTAGTAGTAGTGGTCGTTCACGTGGATCCAGCCGGTCATCATGTGGCCGCTCGCATCGAAGAACATCCACGCGTTGTTAATCTGCTTCCAGTTGTGGACCATCTTGCCGCTCTCCGGATCCATGTAGTAGCGGTTGGTGCCGTCGGAGAGCCAGCCGGACTTCATCTTGCCGTCCTGGCCGAAGTAGTAGTAGATGCCGTCAATCTGCTGCCAGCCGGTCTTCATCTTGCCGTCCGTGCCCATCCAGTACCAATCGTTGCCGATCTTCATCCACTTGAATGCACAGCGTCCGTCCGCCTTGAAGTAGTACCAGCTGTTGTTCATATAGCGCCAGCCCACCGCAAGTTCGCCGGTGCCGCGCATAAAGAAGTAGTTGTCGCCGACCTTGAGCCAGTTCTCCTGCACGAGGACACCGTCCTCGAGGCAGTAATACCACTTGCCCTCGTCCTTGATCCAGCCGGTTTGCATGAGGCCGTCGCTGCTGAAGTAGTACCACTTGCCGTCAATCTTCTGGAAGCCCTTGAGCATAACACCGCTCGTAGTGTCCATGTAGTAGTAACCGTCCTTGGTCTGAATCCAGCCCTTGTGGCGGTTGCCGCTGTTGTCGTAATACACCCAGTTGCCGTTTTCGGAAGTCCAGCCGCTCGCGGCAAAGCTGTTCATTGCCGGGGTGAGCGCAAGTGCCGCAAGGAGTGCTGCGGCAGCGAGATATTTGCGTTTCATGAAAGTCCTCCTTCTCGTTAACTTTGAACCGAATCTTCTCCATTGTAACATTTATTTGAAGTGCGAGAAAGCTTCCGCGGGGGAAGAATCCTTACAGTTCTTTGACAGTTTTCGCAAGATAGGCATAGCCCTCTTTTGCGTAGCGGTATTGTGTGAGCGGATAGGTGCCGAAGGAGACGCCGAGCGCTTCTTTGTAGACTGCCCAGAGTGCCCAGAGAAAACCGCCGAGCGCCATGTAGGCGATGACGAGCTGCTCTGCCCGCTCTCGCGGCACGTCGGTGTCGCCGTAGTAGTCAAGCAGGCGTTTCGCGTAGGCAAAATCCTTTTCCGCATAGATGGTCGCCATCGCAAAGTCAATCAGCGGATCCGCCATGCCGGCGTACTCCCAGTCGATGAGCCGTATGCCCTCTCCGGTAAAAAGGAAATTGGCATAGACAGGATCGATGTGCGAGAGGGTCTCGGGCCGCTGTAAGCCGTGAATCCAGCTGAGCAGGCGGTTCATTTTTTCACGCACTTCCGCGTAGTCGAGGAAGGGAATCTCTCCTTTCTCGAGGCAGAGGGACTCGTAAAAGGCAATGCGCTCACCGAGGTCAAAGCGCTGGGACACGCGGCAGGGCGCACGGTGCAGCTTCTTTAGACCTCCATGCAGGCGCGGAGATCTGCTTCGGACTCGGGGTCCGCACTCCGCGCGTCCTCGTAGTAGACCGAAATCTTATAGCCGTTCTCGGGATTGAAGTAGATGAGTTCTTCCGCGAGCCCGAGCGGGGCAATGGCGCGGTAGCTCTCGCCCTCTGCGCGGCGATCGATCAGTTTTTCGGTGCCCTCGCCCGGAATGCGGCAGATGTAGGCCTTGCCCTTGATGCGGAATAAGAAGGAGCGGTTGGTCATGCCGGCTTTCAGGCATTCGATGCCGGTAATCTCGGACTCGGGGACCTGAAACACTTCGGAGATCAGAGCCATGGCCCTGCTGTCCGAGTGGTCGCGGTAGGAGGCGTCGAAAGCGCGGAGCTCTTCCAGGTTTTCAAACTCGTAGATGACACCGTCCGGCTGTAAGTTCACGCTGAGCGGCGGCGCCTTCTTTGCGGAGAGCAAATCCAGGTAGACATTTTCCCAGTAGTACTGCTCTTTTCCGGGTGTGCGATAGGCCTCTTTCAGCGCCGGAAGCAGTGCGGCGCTAAACGCGCGGGACAAATAAACCGGGCCGTACATGACATCCGCATCGCGACCGCCGACCTCTACCCCGGTAATCACTTCTTTCTTATTATAGTGAAGCACCCACTCCCGGGTCTCCCCACTCACATGAACCGCTGCGTACCAGCTGCCCGGCTCGTAAGTGTGAAACAGATTTCCCGCATCCAGTTGTCGGAGGAGAGGAGATACATGTTGCGCCCCTCAAAGAGGGAGGCAGCATGATAAACCGAGGAAATATTGTTCATGGTCGAAAAATCGGGGTTATAGAGGAGCTTTACGCCGTAGAGATCGATCAGATACTCGAAGGCTTCTTTTAAATAGCCGACCACGAGGGTGATATCGGTGATGCCAACTTCACGGAGCTGCCGAATCTGGCGCTCTATCATGCGCTCACCGTTTACCTTGAGGAGACCCTTCGGGCGTTCGTAGGTGAGCGGAACGAAGCGAGAGCCGAAACCGGCCGCCAAAATCACGGCACCGTCCACCCGAAAGGGTTCGAGATACTTCTGTCCGGCCGGGGTCAGCGAGGCGTCTTCGTTGAGGAGACCGGCGCTCTTCGCCTCCGAAAGCAGAGCGTTTACACTGCCGAGCGAAGTGCGCACGCGGGAAGCGAGGGCGCGCTGGGTGAGGCCGGGTTCGTTTGAGAGCTCCCGGAGGAGCAGGGCAAGTTTATCGGTCATGGCAAAAACCTCCTTGCGAGAGAGTGTGTGTTCATATAGAGATGATAATTTAAATATATGAACAGTATAGCAGGGCGGAGGGAAAGCGCAAGCATCGCAAGAAAAAAGAAGCGGAAGAAACGGATGGCAAGGAAAACGCAGAGCACAGCCGAGAAGTGTGCCCGCCGTAACAATGAAGGCAGAAAGATGCGGCCGGCGGAAAGGAGATGTAGCAAAAAAGAAACAGAAAAGAGACAAAGAAGAGCTGCGGGCAGGAGGTACGGGGAAGGAGAGCGAAGGCAAAACGCAGCGCCGGGCATGCAAAAACGCGCCTGTGCGAAAAAAAATCAAATAGACGGAGCTGTGGAGAATACGCGGTAAAAAACGTTGACAGAGAAGACTTATCCACAGTTTCGGGCATGAAAAACACAGATTGTATTCAAATCAATACAATCTTCGGGTACAAACGAAGGTTTGTAATATTTCTGTAAGAAAATAGCCAGAGAAAAGGTATGGAAATTTTGCGGACTTAGGTCTATACTGTGCACTGTAAGAAAGAGAGGAACTGCTGTAAGGCATTTGTAAGTTGATTTTTGCGCCAAAGAGCGGTAAAATCTCTTCGTACGCAATTAGGGATTTCAGTGGTTTCAAAACAACAACGAAAAAGGAGAGTGCATTTATTATGAGAAAGCAGACCAAAATTGCTGCAATCGTTTCCGCAGCGGCGCTTCTTGCGATCGGTGCATCCATGACTTCTTTCGCAGCTACCGGCTGGCAGGAAGAGGACGGAACTTGGGTGTACTACAACAGAGCAGGTGAGAAGGTTGCAAACAGCTGGGAGTACTCCGGCGACAACCGTTTCTACCTTGACGACGCTGGCAACATGGCTACCGACAGCCTGATCGAGGACAACGACGATTACTACTACGTTGACGCTAACGGCGCAATGGTTCGTAACCGTTGGGTTGCTATCGACAACGAGAGCGCTGGCGAAGACAACCAGCCGGATGTTTGGTGGTACTACTTCCAGGCAAACGGTAAGGCTTACAAGAACAGCCACGCATCCGGCACCATCTTCAAGAGAGTCATCAACGGCAAGACCTATTGCTTCGATGAGGACGGCAAGATGCAGTACGGCTGGGTTAAGAAGGACGACGGTGTCACGGATTACGATGACAACGCGTACCAGGAGGCTGAGTACTACTTCGGCGACGAGAACGACGGCGCTATGAGCATCGGCTGGAGAGAGATCGCTCTGAGCGACGTTGCTGACGCTGAGGACGAGCAGCCGGGCGATTCCTACTGGGATTCCGACCAGGTTCGTTGGTTCTACTTCAAGGCTTCCGGCGCGAAGCAGACCAGCAGCACCAACAAGACCATCAACGGCAGAAAGTACGGCTTCGATCAGTACGGCCGTATGATCGCTGACTGGCACAACAACAGCCTCGGCGCTGCTACCTACCAGAACGCAAGCAGAAGAGGTTCCAGCAACAACGCTGAGTCGACCGCTACCGCTTCCTATGCGAAGGACTTCATGTACTTCTCTTCTCCGGAAGACGGCGCTCGCTTCACCAAGGGCTGGTTCAAGGTTGTTCCGGGTTACTACCTCAACTATGCTGATTACGACAACGGTACCGACAGATGGTACTATGCAGACGGCAACGGCAACCTCTATGCCGGCCAGATCAAGACCATCAAGGGCAAGAAGTATGCATTCGACCTTAAGGGCGGCATGATTTACGGCCTTGCACTGCTTCGCACCGATGGCAACACCATCTACGAGTACGCAGATGATGAGAACAAGTACGACAGCCAGGATAAATTCATGGAGACCGCTCGCAACATGAGCAGCGACTGGGCGTTCTACTACTTTCTCCGATAACGAGGATAAGGACGGCTCCATGAAGACCGGTACGCAGAAGATCTCTCTTGACGGCGAGAGCTTCAGCTTCAACTTCAGAAAGGGCGGCACGAAGAAGGGCCAGGGTGTCACCGGCCTCAGCGAGAAGAAGTACTACCTCGGCGGTATGCTCCTCACGGCTGATGCTGACAACAAGATTGAGGTTGTCAACAAGACCACGCTTGAGAAGATCACTGTCAGCAAGCTCATCTCCGATCTTGGACTGACCGGTGTCGATGCTAGCAAGAAGATCGGCCAGGCTAACAAGGGCGATGTTATCTACACCAACACCGGTGTTGATACGGACGGCGCAAACCTTACGGCTCTACCGGCAACTACGTTGTTGTCAACGTTTCCGGTACGGTTGTGAAGAGCGGCTCCAAGGTTGACGGCGACGGCTTCAAGGTTGTGCTTGACGGCAACAACAACATCAAGCAGATCATCGCTACCAACTAATTCCGACTGCATTAAGTTAAGTATCATCATTTCGAAATGAAATACTAATTGCGGCGACAGGAGGGCGGAAACGCCCTCCTGTTTTGCTTGCGTAAAAATTGTGAAGTTTCTGTGGGCTTAAGCTTGCAAAACTCTTACGAAACAGGGAAGAGGTCTTACAATCTCTGAAATTTCCTTGAGTTAAGGCGCTTTGTCCGCTATAATGCGGGCAGTACCGGCGTGGGTCGGTGATTGACAGGAGGATATCAAACATGAGAAAAATTTTTGCAGTTGCGGCGGCGACGGCGCTGACCTTTGCGATGAGCACCACGGCGTTTGCTGCATGGAAGCAGGATAAGACCGGTCAGTGGCGTTATATGACGAGCGACAGCACTTGGCTCACGAGCCAGGTCACGCCGGACGGCTACAAGGTGGATGTGAACGGCTACTGGGACGGCCAGCCGAGCACCAAGGCGGCACAGCAGGCGAGCGGCAATGTGAAGGATCAGGGCGAGAGCGCGGTCTCGCAGTACCGCATCGGCGGCACCCGTATCTTTAAGATTACGGATGCGAGCTTCGATGAGGCGGCAAATACCTACAATGTGAAGGTCTCCCTCTTTGACACGGCGTTCAAGACGAGCGAAGAGATTCAGAACATCAAGAAGGGCGATGTCATCGAGCTTCCGAGTGTCGGCAAGCTGACGGCGGAGAACAATGCAAGCCGCGGTGTAATCCGCACCGGTCGCAAGACCACCAAGGACGGCACCTATGTGAAGGATTCCGGCTATTCGGTGCGTTTGAGCGACGCTGCGGGCAACCACTACATGCTCTCGGGACAGCGTCTCCGCAAGGTCAACGCAGACAATTCGACCTCCGAGACCATTCTTCGCCCGGTTGCAACCGAGATTGCACTCACGATTCCGGGTTACAGAACCACCGTGCGCGTCAACGGCACGAGCCGCTACAGCTCCCTGAAGAAGATCATCGAGAACAAGATGATGTTCGAGGCAACGCTGAGCGGCAGTGAGGTTGCGGAGCTCAAGGATACGGTCTACAACTACGACACGACCACGACCCCGGTGTACAGCGAGGATGCGGCGCACGGTAACCTGACCAACAAGGATCAGTACTAAAGCCATGGCGGATGCGGCGCGCGAGCCCGGCAAGGTGATACGGAAAAAGCGCGAGCTCGCCTATGAGGGGACCATACTGAAGGTCTACCGGGATTTCGTGGAGGCCAACGGCCGTGAGGCGGTCTGGGATTACATTCATCACGACGGTGCGGCAGCGGTTGTGCCGGTGTTGCCGGACGGACGCATCCTAATGGTGCGCCAGTACCGAAATGCGCTGGATCGCTTTACGCTGGAACTTCCTGCCGGTAAGGTGGATAGCCCGGATGAGCCTCGTGTGCTCTGCGCCTTTCGCGAACTTGCGGAGGAGACCGGCATGCAGGCAAAGAGCCCCGAGGCGCTGGAGTTTCTGATTCGTATCGACACGACAGTTGCCTTTTGCGACGAGGAGATTGATATCTTTGTCGCGCGGGAGCTCTTACCCGGGGAACAGCACTTGGACCCCGATGAGGAGATTGTGGTGCAGGCCTACGAACTCTCGGATTTAATTGCGCGCATTTACCGCGGTGAGATACGGGACGGAAAGACCGTCGCCGGGCTCACGGCCTATGCGCTGCAGCAGAACCGATAAAACAGAACTTTACGAAACACCCGGAAGCGCCGGTAAGTGACGGCGCCCGGGTGTTTTTCTGTTCTTCTTCCGGTGGGGCCTGTATTACATACGGGAAGAATCGGCGCAGCAACCCAGGGTGACACCGCGTCGGCCTTGTCTGTGCGCTTAGCCGGAAAAGAAGTTAAAAAAAAATAATGTCGATTTTCCCGGACGAAATTAAGAACAAAAGCGCAAGATATGAGGTTTACATAAAAGAAAGCACTATATTTTGGAGTATGCCGAAAAAACCGCGCGAAAGCCGCAAAAAAGCGGGCTTCGCGCGGTTTGCTTTTTGCCCTTGCTATGGCTATACTTAGGGGACGATAGAGGGGTGAGGGGGCGATGAGATGGAAGAAGCTTTGAGGGGGTTTTTGCGCTCACTCAGAGAAGAGCGGCACATGGCAGAGAATACGCTGCTCTCTTATGAGCGTGATTTAAAAAAGTTATTTGCGTGGTTCCGACAGGAGGGCATAAGCTCCCTTTCGACGGTCAGCGAACTGCGTTTGAATTCCTATTTGCTCTGGCTGGAGCGCGAAGGCTTTCGCCGGCGACCATTAACCGTGCGGCGGCTTCCATTCGCGCTTTTTTTGCCTATGAGACGGCAGCGGGACATCTGGAAGCCTCGCCGGCCGAGGGACTGCGACGCCCGCGTCAGGAGAGAAGGGATCCTTATATTCTTGAGGAAGAGGAGATTCGCAGCTTTCTTCGCGAGACCGAGGGAAGCAGCGCGAAACAACTGCGCGACCGCGCGATGCTCGGTCTGCTCTGTGCGACCGGACTCCGTGTCTCGGAACTCATTGCGCTGAAGACTGAGGATGTGGATGTGCAAATCGGCTATGTGCGGCAACAGTCGCGGGGGCAGGAGCGCGTGGTCTCCTTTGACGAGGAGTTGAGGTTAGCACTCTGTCTGTATCTGGGAGTCCGGACGTCCGCTGCTCTTAAAAGAGGCGGAAGAGGAGCATTTGTTCTTTAATCTGAGCGGCGGCGCACTGAGCCGTCAGGGCGTGTGGAAGATGATACGCGCCTACGGGCAAAAAGCGGGCATTGCGGGCGAGGTGACGCCCCAGTCCTTAAAGAACAGCTATGCCGTACATCGCCTCCTCCGAGAGAGCAGAGCGGTGAAGCAGAGAGCGGTGAGACAGCGGAGCGGGGGAAGAAGATGAAATTTGAACTGCACAGCGAGTTTCAGCCGACGGGAGACCAGCCGCAGGCCATACGGCAACTGGTCGAAGGCTTTCGGGAGGGCAATCAGTTTGAGACGCTGGTCGGCGTGACGGGTTCCGGTAAGACCTTCACGATGGCAAATGTGATTCAAGAGTTGCAGAAGCCGACGCTCATCATCTCCCACAATAAGACGCTCGCGGCGCAGCTTTACAGCGAGATGAAGGAGTTCTTCCCGAAGAATGCGGTGGAGTACTTTGTCTCCTATTACGACTACTACCAGCCGGAGGCCTATGTGCCGCAGACGGACACCTACATCGAGAAGGATGCCGCGACCAACGAAGAGATAGACCGGCTGCGAAATTCGGCGACGAGTGCATTGCTTGAGCGGGAAGATGTGATTGTTGTCGCGAGTGTCTCCTGTATCTACGGACTCGGCAGCCCGACGGACTATAAAAACATGATGGTCAGTCTGCGCCCGGGACAGGAGAAGGATAGGGATGAGGTCATCGCAGAGCTCATCAATATCCAGTACAGCCGAAATGACCTCGACTTTCACCGCGGCACCTTCCGTGTGCGCGGCGACGTGATAGAGATTTCCGGCGGATCAGGATAAGCTTGCCTACCGCGTGGAGTTCTTCGGCGACGAGATCGATAAAATTACGGAGACAGATGTGCTGACCGGAAACCCGCTCGCGGAGGTGCTTCACATTTCGATTTACCCGGCGAACCACTACGTGGTGCCGCGCGAAAAGATCGAGCGTGCGGCCCGGGAGATACTCGCCGAATGCGAGGACTATGTGAAGCTCCTAAAGAGCGAGGATAAGCTCCTTGAGGCGCAGCGCATTGAAGAGCGGACGCACTACGATGTCGAGATGTTAAGGGAAACGGGTTTTTGTTCCGGCATTGAGAACTACACCCGCTTTTTGACGGAGCAGAAGCCGGGCGAACCGCCGTTTACCTTGATTGACTATTTTCCGAAGGACTTTCTCACGATTGTCGACGAGAGCCACATCACGATATCGCAAATCGGCGGCATGTTTAACGGCAACTTTGCGCGAAAGTCAACGCTGGTAAAGTACGGCTTCCGCCTGCCGAGTTCCATGGACAACCGTCCTCTGAACTTTGCGGAGTTCGAGGAGCGCATGAACCAGATGCTCTTTGTCTCGGCGACACCGAGTCGCTACGAGGCGGAGCACGAGCTGCTTCGCGCGGAACAGCTGATACGTCCGACCGGTCTTCTGGACCCCGAAATTTCGGTGCGCCCGGTCGAGGGCCAGATTGACGATTTGCTCTGCGAAATCAACAAAGAGATTGAGAAGAAGAATAAGATTCTGGTCACGACGCTCACCAAGCGCATGGCGGAGGATCTGACGACTTATCTCCGCGAAGTCGGCATCCGCGTCCGCTACCTGCACTCGGACATTGACACCTTGGAGCGCGCGCAGATCATCCGCGCCATGCGCCTCGATGAGTTCGATGTGCTGGTCGGCATCAATCTGCTCCGCGAGGGTCTTGATATCCCGGAGATTTCTTTGGTCGCGATTCTGGATGCCGACAAGGAGGGCTTCCTGCGCTCGGAGACCTCGCTCGTGCAGACCATAGGCCGTGCGGCGAGAAATGCCGAGGGGCACGTGATTATGTATGCCGATAACATGACGGACTCCATGCGCCGCGCCATTTCGGAGACGGAGCGCCGCCGCACGATTCAGGAGGCCTACAATCAGGCACACGGCATCACACCGACCACCATCAAAAAGGCGGTTCGAGATGTGATTATGATGACCAAAGCCGTCATTGCGGACCAAAAGCACTGGGACAAGGATCCGGAGTCCATGAGCGACGAGGAACTGCGTCGTCTCTCGAAGGAGCTCGAGAAGAAGATGCGCCAGGCGGCGGCCGAACTCAACTTCGAGGAGGCAGCGCGGCTCAGAGACCGCATGGGAGAGGTACTGCGCCTTCGCAGCGACCCCGAGAGCCGGGAGAAGGCGGCCGAGGTACAGCGCGCCGTCGCGGGTAAATTCGAGAAACCTGCGGAGCATAAGCGCAATCGGCGGGGCTAAAAGATAACCTTGCCCTGCGACACAAAACAGAGTATAGTAGTAGAGTACTTTTGTGTTTGTAGCGCAGCTGGATAGCGCGTCAGACTCCGACTCTGAAGGTCGCGGGTTCGAATCCCGCCAGACACAGACCGAGAGAAGCCCGGAAACGGGCTTCTCTTTTTTTTGCGCCGCAAGTGCAACCGATGCGCAAGCTATGTCTGTGCAAAAGAGGAAAAATCCGAGATGTTGCCCTGTGCTTACCCTGACGGCGGCTTGTGCCTTTGCGTTTAGCGTAGCTGCTGCGCTGCTGTGTGACAATCTGCTTCCGTGAAGCGAGGATTGCATTCAGATATACAGAGCGCTGCGGGATAAAAATGTGGACTGGAGTCTCCCTAAAAATCATGCTAAAATGGTAGGATTACAAGGGAGGATAAACGAGTGCGTTACGAAAAGAACAGAAAGATCTTTGGAATCGATGAGCTCACCCTGCAGCGTTTCGGGCGATTTCTCCTGTTGCCGCTTGCTGCGCTCATTCTGATTCTTGTGATTCTCGCGCTGGATCACAAAAAGACGGCAAAGCCGAAAAGAAAGCAAGGCGGAGGCGGCAGGCTACGATTATGCGTCGGCCACACCCGAAAAAGACTTCGGACACGGAAATTCATACTCTGGTGCAGGACTATCTGACGGCGCGGGCCCAGGGCGATGCAGAGGAGCTCTATCAGATTTTCGGACTCTCCGACGAAGAGGGGCTCGCAAAATTAAAGGAGCAGATGGCGGCGGAAAAGAAGCTCTATGAGTCCTTTGAGAACACCTCAATCTATGTGATTCCGGGGGTGGAGAGCGGAAGCTATATCGCCTACATCGAGACCCAGGCTTGGTTCCGCAAGATTCAGACCCCGGCGCCGGTCCTGCTCCGCGCCTACATCGTAAAGACCGATGAGGGTCTTCGGATGAAGACGGATGAGATGCTGAACGAGGCAGAGACGGCTGCGGTCAAGGCGGCCGAGGGCAGTGAGGCGGTCAAGAAGATGAACAACGACTACCGCACGGCGCTCGCGAAGGCAATTGTGAGCGATGCAAAGCTCGGTTCGCTCTACCAGAAACTCCGTGCGGGCGGCGGCGCAGCCGCAGCCGCAGATGCGGAAGAAGAGGAGAGCACCGAGGCGGTGACCGATGCGGTCATTGAAATTCCCGGCCGAGCAGGCACGGAGTCCGCAGAGACGAGCGCGGAGAGCGCCGCTCCGGCGGAAACGGCGGCGGAGACCGGCGCCGCGGCTTCGGAAGGGACGGAAGGCTGATGGAGTTAAAAGATTTTTACTACGAGTTGCCGGAGGAACTGATTGCACAGGATCCGCTCGAGGACAGAGCTTCCTCGCGCCTCATGGTGTTGCACAAGGAGAGCGGTGAAATTGAGCACAGACACTTCCGGGATATCACAGAGTACTTAAAACCCGGCGACTGTCTGGTCTTAAACGACACGAAGGTAATCCCGGCGCGCCTCATCGGCGAAAAGGTGGGCACGGGTGCCAAGGTGGAGGTTCTGCTCCTCACGCGAAAAGAGGACAGAACCTGGGAGACCCTGGTGAAGCCCGGCAGAAAGTGCCCCATCGGAACGAAGATCAGCTTCGGCGAGGGGAAACTCATCGGCGAGATTGTGGGACAGACCGAGGACGGCAATCGCTTTGTGCGCTTCTCCTACGAGGGCGTCTTTGAGGAAATCCTGGATGAACTCGGACAGATGCCTCTGCCGCCCTACATCCACCATCAGTTAAAAGACAAGAACCGCTACCAGACGGTCTATGCGGCGCACGAGGGCAGTGCGGCGGCGCCGACGGCGGGACTTCATTTTACCGAGGAGCTTTTAAAGCGTCTTGCGGAGAAGGGCATTATCATTGTGCGTGTGACCCTCCACGTGGGACTCGGCACCTTCCGCCCGGTGAAGGAGCAGGACATTCTGAAGCACCATATGCACGAGGAGTTCTATGTGGTGAGCGAGGAAGCCGCAGAGGCCGTGAACCGCGCAAAGGCGGCGGGCGGTCGCATTGTATGTGTCGGCACGACGAGCTGCCGCACCCTCGAATCCGCGGCGAATGAGGACGGAACACTGCGCGCGGAGAGCGGCTACACCAAAATCTTCATCTACCCCGGTTATCGCTTCCGCATTCTGAACTGCCTGATTACCAACTTCCATCTCCCCGAGTCCACACTGGTCATGCTGGTCAGTGCGCTCGCCGGGCGAGAGAAAATTCTGCATGCCTATCGCGAGGCGGTGAGGGAGCGCTACCGCTTCTTCAGCTTCGGGGATGCGATGTTCATCGAGTAAATCGGAGTTTCGATATTGTCAAAGGACCTGGGCGTTAGCTCCGGTCCTTTGCTTATGCGCGGAGGGGGGAGCGCTAAACTTGACTGAATAGGCTCGCTTTGCCTATAATTGTAAGTTACAGCGGTATAACAGAGGCGTGAATCGGCGCCGGAGGGGGAGAACAGTGAATCAGAGCGAGGGAATGCGCATCAACAAGTTCTTGAGTGCGGCGGGCGTTTGCTCGCGCCGTGAGGCGGACCGGCTCATTGCGGCCGGCAAGGTGACGGTCGCGGGAGAGGCGGCGGAACTCGGGACGCTGGTCTCTGCCGGCATGGAAGTCAAAGTAAACGGCAAGCGGGTCGGCGCGGTCGAGGAGCTGGCCTCCAAAAAGAAGATTTTGATCGCGGTCAATAAGCCGGTCGGTGTGGTCTGCACGACGACGGACAACGACCGTGCGCCGAATATCGTGGACATGCTCGAGTACCCGGAGCGCATTTACCCGATCGGGCGGCTTGACAAGGACTCGGAGGGACTTTTGCTTCTCACGAATCAGGGCGAACTCGTGAACCAAATTTTGCGCTGTGAAAACGGGCATGAAAAGGAGTACATTGTCCGCGTGGACAAGGCGTTGACCGAGAATTTTCTGGACAAGCTGCGCCGCGGCGTGCACCTTGAGGAACTGCAGGTCACGACTCTGCCCTGCAAGGTAGAACCGCGGGATAAGACGAGCTTTGCGATTACCCTGACCCAGGGCTTGAACCGGCAGATTCGCCGCATGTGCGAGGCCTGCGGTTTTCACGTGATCAGTTTAAAGCGCATCCGCATCATGAACATACGCCTGAATAACCTGCACAGCGGTGCGTACCGCAATGTGACGGCATCGGAGCTTAAGACTCTGCTCGCGCTGCTTCAGGAGAAGCCGCGGAATCAGCAGAGCAAGACGGCGAAGACGGTGCGCACGGAGCAGCGGCGCAAGAAAAACTATGAAGCGCGGCAAAAGGCGTATTTTAAGAGCCGCGGAAAGGAGGCGGGATCGTGGAAGAAAAAAAACTGAGAGAAAAGATGCAGGCCCTGATCGATACCCTGCTTCCGGCGGCGCGCGCCTACTATCAGGAGAGCCGCGAGATTATGAGTAACTTCGAGTACGACCGCGCCTATGACGAATTGAAGCGCCTCGAAGAGGAGAGCGGCATTGTGCTCTCGGGCTCCCCGACCCAGAGTGTCGGCTATGAAGTGCTGTCCTCGCTCCCCAAGGTAACCCATGAGCAGCCCATGCTCTCGCTCGATAAGACCAAGAGCGTGGACGAGCTGATTTCCTGGCTCGGAACGCAGAAGGCACTGCTCTCTTGGAAGATGGACGGCCTCACGATAGTACTGCGCTACCGGGACGGCGCGCTCTACCAGGCGGTGACGCGCGGCAACGGCTATATCGGCGAACTCGTGACAGGAACCGTGCGGGCGTTTCGCAATGTGCCGCTCCGCATCCCGTTCAAGGGGGAACTTCTGCTCCGCGGCGAAGCCCTGATGCGCTACTCGGATTTTGCGCGCATCAATGCGGAACTGCCGGAGACGGAGGCAAAGTATAAGAACCCGCGGAACCTCTGCACGGGCACGGTGCGTCAGCTGGACCCCGCGGTGACGGCGGCGCGCGGCGTCTACTTCCATGCCTTCTCCTTGGTGGAGGCAGAGGGTGTCGAGTTCAACAACTCCCGCGCGGCGCAGTTTGCGTGGCTCAGAGACCAGGGCTTTGAGGTGGTCGAATACGAGACCGTGACCGCGGATACCCTGCGGGACAGCGTGCTCCGTTTTGAAGCGAAGATTCCGGAGAACGACTTCCCCTCGGACGGCCTCGTGCTCTTGATTGACGACATTGCCTACGGCGAGTCGCTGGGGCGCACGGCAAAGTTTCCGCGAAACGCGATTGCCTTCAAGTGGCAGGATGAGCAGGCGGAGACGGTGCTCCGTGAAATCGAGTGGAGTCCCTCGCGGACGGGGCTCATTAACCCGGTCGCGATCTTTGACCCGGTGGATCTTGAGGGCACCGAAGTGCGGCGCGCAAGTGTCCACAACGTGAGCGTGCTCCGCGGCTTAAAGCTCGGCATCGGCGACCGCATTCGGGTCTACAAGGCAAATATGATTATTCCGCAGATTGCGGAGAACCTCACCAAGAGCGGGACGGCAGAGCCGCCCGCGCACTGTCCGGTCTGCGGCACGGAGACGGAGATACGCAAAGAGAACGATGCGGAGACCCTCTACTGTGTGAACCCGGACTGCGCAATTAAGCGCGTGAAGCGCTTTGCGCTGATGACGAGCCGCGACGCCTTTCACATCGAGGGGCTCTCGGAGACCACGCTCGAAAAGCTGATTCAGGAGGGCTTTCATCCACCGCTATGCGGATCTCTTTCACTTAAAGCGTGCGGAGGCGGATATCGCTGCGATGAAGGGGTTCGGCGAGGCCTCCGCGGCAAAGCTCATCGAGGCGGCCGAGAAGGCGAGAAGCATGCCCTTGTCCCGCTTTGTCTACGGCCTCGGCATTCCGGGTGTCGGTGTACAGAATGCGAAGGTGCTCGCAAAAGCCTTTCACGGCGATTTTGCGGCGCTTCGCGCGGCGAGCGCGGAAGCGCTCACCGAGGTGGACGGCATCGGCGAAGTAATGGCGGCGGATATCGTGAATTTCTTTGCGGATCCGCGGGAGCAAGAGATTATCGACGAGCTCCTAAAGGAAGTGACGCTGGAACCCGAGGCGAGCGCCGGAGCAGCGTCCGAGCTCTACGCCGGAAAGGTCTTTGTGATCACGGGAAGCCTCACACAGTTCCCGAACCGCACGGCGTTAAAGGACTATATCACGGCGCGGGGCGGCAAGGTCGCGGGAGAGGTTTCCGCGAAGACAACGGCGCTCATCAATAACGACATTACTTCCGGCTCAAGCAAAAACAAAAAGGCGCGGGAACTCGGCATTCCGATCATCAGTGAGGCCGATTTCCTCGCAGGATTGGGGTAAAGCGCAAGCCGGAGTAACAGACAGAGCAGCGAACAGGAGGTGCAGCGATGCCCATACGCATTCAAAACGATTTGCCGGCGAAAGCCATTTTGGAACAGGAAAACATCTTTGTGATGGATGAGAAACGCGCAATGGCGCAGGACATACGGCCGCTGCAAATCCTGATTTTGAATTTGATGCCGCTCAAGGAAGACACGGAGCTCCAGCTGCTCCGCGCGCTCTCCAACACGCCGCTCCAGGTGGACTGCACCTTTTTGATGACCAGTTCGCATGAGGCGACACACACGAGTAAGAGCCATATCTCGAATTTCTATGTCTTTTTGATGAGGTGAAACATCGCCACTTTGACGGCCTCATCATCACGGGGGCACCGGTCGAAAATCTTCCCTACGAGGAAGTCAGCTACTGGGAGGAGCTCTGTGACATCATGGAGTGGTCAAAGACCCACGTCACCTCGACCTTCCACATCTGCTGGGGCGCGCAGGCGGGTCTCTACTACCACTACGGCATTCAGAAGTACCCGCGGAAGGAGAAACTCTCGGGTGTCTACGAGCACCGGGTGCTGCACCACTCGGTGCCGCTTGTGCGGAGCATGGACGACTATATGAACTGCCCGCACTCCCGCTGGACCGAGGTGCGGCGCGAGGATATTTTAAAGCACCCGGAACTCTGCATCCTCGCGGAGTCCGAGGAGGCGGGCGTCCTGCTCATCACGGACAAGGAGGGGCGGCAGATTTTCGTGCAGGGTCACCCGGAGTACGACCGCATGACCTTGGACAGCGAATATCGGCGCGACATGGGGCGGGGCAAGAACCCGAAGCTTCCGCTGCATTATTATGAGAACGATGATCCGAGCGGACGCCCGACGCTCTCCTGGCGGAATATGGCGAACACACTGTACACGAACTGGTTGAACTATTATGTCTACCAGGTGACACCCTATCTTCTCGAAGAGGGAAGAGAAGTCGTGATTTATCTGGACCACGCAGCGACTGTGTCGCTCTGCCCGGAGGCGCTCGAAGCCATGCTCCCGTATTTGACGGAGCTGTACGGCAATCCCTCGGCGCTCTACGAGAGCGGCAGAAGAGCGCGGCAGGCACTTGCCGCGGCGCGGCAGAGTCTTGCGGAAACCCTGGGCTGCCTGCCGGAGGAACTCTATTTCACATCCGGGGGAACCGAGGCGAATAACTGGGCGCTGCTCGCCGTCGCGGAAGCGGCGCGGGAGCGCGGGGACAAGCCTTTCCTGATTGCCACGGAGATTGAGCATCACGCCGTACTGGAGACGCTGCGCTACGGAAAGCAGGCGGGGCTCCTTGATTATGCGCTGCTCCCGGTTTCCCGAGAGGGGCGAACGGATCTCACGGCGGCGGAGGCGCTGCTCGAAAAAAAGACCGGCGCTCGTCTCCTGCATGGGAGCCAACAATGAGACCGGGACCCTGCAGCCGCTCCGGGAACTGCTCGCAACATGTCGCGAGCGGAATATTCCGTTGCACAGCGATCTCGTGCAGGTCTACGGCCAGCTGCCGCTCGGAGAACTTCTCGGGGAGGAACTCCCGGATCTCTTTTCGGTGAGCGCGCATAAGTTCGGCGGGCCGAAGGGCGTCGGCTTTCTCTACATCCGCCACGGGCTCAAGGTAGGCGCCCTGCTGCACGGCGGCGCGCAGGAGAGAGGGCGGCGCGCGGGAACCGAAAATGTCGCGGGGATAATCGGCATGGCGGCGGCCGCGCGGGCCACACACGCCGCGCTCGCGGAGAGCGCGGCAAAGAAACGCAGGCTCTCGGAGCTCTTTTTAAGCCGTGTGCGCGAAGCGCTGCCGGGCGTTGTTCAAAACGGGAGCGCGGTGAAGCGCCTCCCCGGGCACTTGAATCTCTGCTTTCCGGGTATCTCGGCGGAGCTCTTGCTCATCCTGCTCGATCAGGCGGGCATTGCGGCGAGCGCGGGAGCTGCCTGCGCCTCCGGCGCGCTGGAGCCCTCCCATGTGCTCCTTGCGATGGGATGCAGCGAGCGGGAGGCAAGGTCTTCGCTCCGCTTCAGCTTCGGCTGGGAGAATACGGAGGAAGAAGTGAGAGAAGCGGCGGCCATCGTCATCGACCGCGCAAACAAACTGAAGGAGGATGCGGCACCATGATCAGAGATTTTCAAATTGCATTGTTTCGACTTCGGGATTACGGAAAACTGCTGCGGCGGAGTCTGGGGCGTTTTATTGCTTTCTGCCTGATGCTCAGCATGTTTACTTGGCTCGCGATTTATGTGATTCCGGTCGGCTCGGCCTGGATTCGCGTGGGCGGCGTGCGTCACTTCTTGGATGAGCACATTCCGGACTTCACGCTGGAGAACGGAAAGCTCTCGATGCCGAAGGGCTTACACCTCGAGGGCGCGGACTATTACATTGACATCAACACGAGCCCGGAGAATAAGATTAATCTCGATGCGCAGGAGACCCGCACGCTGATGGCGCTTAAGTCGGTTGTGTTGCTCGGCGACGCCGATCAGCTCATCATGCAGAGCGAGGGAACGGGGATCGGGAGTCGGTATCAGCAGATTCGATTTAACGAAATCTCGGGCTATTTGAACAAGGACATTCTGCTCTCGCTCACGCGCTATCTCTATGTGCCTATGGTGCTGGTAGGCATTTTTCTCTTCTTTGTGACGCTGATCGGCTTCTTTTTCTTCAACATGGTTGAGGCGTTACTCGGGCTGATCATCGCACGAGTGATGCGGGTACCGCTTCGCTACGGGGAGAGCTACCGGCTTGCGGCGTATGCGAGGGCAACTTCCACCATTTTGGTAGGATTGATCAATCTTGCGGGCTTCGATACGGAGCTCTTGCTCTACCCGGCACTGGTGCTGGATCTCTTCATCTTTTACCGCGCGCTGCAGGCGGGACTTGTGCGCGACGAGGAGGCGGAGAGCGCGCAGTCTGCGCGGGAGCTCAGCATACGCACCGCGCCCCGCGATGCGGCGGAAACTGCGGTCGATGTAAGAGATGCGGAATATAACGAGGCAGCGACAGGTACGGAGCCGACTGCGGAAGCGGAGAAGCCGGAGAACGGTTCGGCGCACACGCCGGAAGCGGCAGAGAACGGCGCGGCGAACACGTCGGAGTCCGGAGAGCCTGAGTCGCAGGATGCGGCTTTGCCGGATGGCGGGGCAGAGGAAGCAGACAAATCGACGCGCGAGGACATCACGCCGAGCGACGGCTGGAGTTTTTGAGTTTCGGATACGGAGAGGAAGAACGAATGGGCAAGAAGGTGGTAGTCGGCATGTCCGGCGGTGTGGACAGCTCGGTCGCTGCCTATCTCCTGAAGGAGCAGGGCTATGAAGTAATCGGCGTGACCATGCAGATTTGGCAGAGCGAGACACAGTGCGAGGTGGAGAAAAAGGGCGGTTGCTGCGGCATTTCCGCCGTGGAAGATGCGCGCCGTGTGGCGGAGGTGCTGGACATCCCCTACTATGTGATGAACTTTCGCGCGGAATTCAAGCGCGATGTCATTGATTATTTTGTGCGGGAGTACCGCCTGGGGCGTACGCCGAATCCCTGCATTGCCTGCAATCGCTATGTGAAGTGGGAGGCGCTGCTTACGCGCAGCCTTATGCTCGGGGCGGATTACATTGCGACCGGTCACTACGCGCGGGTGCTGACGCTTGAAAACGGGCGCTATGCACTCGCAAGCTCCAAGACCGCCGCAAAGGATCAGAGCTATGCGCTCTATAACCTCACGCAGCGCCAGCTTGCCCATACCCTGATGCCGATCGGCGAATATGAGAAGCCGGAAGTGCGCGCCATCGCGGCGGCGGCCGGGCTTCCGGTCGCATCGAAGCCGGACAGCCAGGAAATCTGCTTTGTGCCGGACGGCGACTATGCGCGTTTTATTGACGAGAGCACGGGGGAAACGGCGCGGCCGGGAAACTTTGTGCGTGCGGACGGAACGGTGCTCGGTGAGCACAAGGGGCTCACGCATTACACCGTAGGCCAGCGGAAGGGGCTCGGAATCGCCTTTGGCGAGCCCATGTATGTGATTGAGCTTCGCCCGGAGCGGAACGAAGTGGTACTCGGCACGGGGGATGAAGTGTACGCGGAAGAACTGATTGCGGGAGATGTGAACTGGATGGCCGTTGCGCCGCCGCCCGCGGGCGAAATCCTGCATTGCCGCGCCAAGATACGCTATAACCACGGCGGCGCGGACTGCAGCGTCACCGTGCTTCCGGACGGAAAGATACGGGTTGCCTTCCCACGCCGCAGCGCGCGGTGACCCCGGGACAGGCGGTTGTGCTCTACACGGATTCGGGAGCCGTGCTCGGAGGAGGAACCATTGAAGCGGAATAAAACAGCGCTTGTGATCGGAATTACACTCGCAATCGCGGGACTCAGCGCTTGCGGAAATAAGAAACCCATGGAAATGACACTCGAGGAGAGCAGTGTCATTGATCTGCATCAGACGGAGACAACGGCGAGCGGCGGGACCGTGGAGGCGCGGCCGGAGGATATCGTGAACGGCTACCGCTTCAGCGGGAACAAGCAAATACTCTACTGCACGGCAGAGGAGGCGGTACTTCGCGACAGACCGGGTACGGACGGCAATCCGGTCGGCAAGGTGAAGAAGGGAGATGCGCTCCGCTGTACGGCGGTCAATGTGCGCTGGCTTCGCTTTTCGTGGCAGGATAAGACCGTCTACGGCGCGGCGGAAGAGTTTGCCCCGGCGAATGCGGGAGAGACGAGCGAGAGCATAGACTGGAATCGAGAGAGCGCGGAGGTCGGTGTGGCACCGAACTGAGAATTGTAAAGTTTTGCGTGACAAAGCGCGCAAGCTTTGCTATAATTTTCTGGTGTTTGGAGAGTTACCCAAGCGGTTCAAGGGGGCGCACTCGAAATGCGTTAGGCCGGGTGACCGGTGCGTGGGTTCGAATCCCATGCTCTCCGCGAAGAAAAAGAGCTGTAGAGAAGCCTTCTCTACAGCTCTTTTTGTATCATGCGTCGTATCGACAAATCAGAGCAGGACATGTCGCAGCTTGGGGGCGGTTTGTACAGATTCGCTTGCCGAAAAGCGTATCCCGGTCTTGTTCCGCTTCGTCGCGGAGAGAGGCGTATGCTTCCTCGTTGCGGCTTGTCTGCCGTCTTGGAAACTGCGCCGCAGCGTGCTAGAATGAAACGGACAACAGAGCGTTTCAGACAAGAGCGCAGAGCGCGGAGGAAAGAACATGGGAGATATCGCAGAGATTGTCGAGATGTTTGAGCGGGAGATGCCGATTAAGCTCTTTTGGATGGATGAGGACAAGCGGGAGCATGAGGAAGAAGCGCCGCTCCGCATGATAGAGGCGGTGAATCTGCTCGGCTACATCGCCCCGACCGTGAAGACCCTGGATTGGCTCTTTGACGAACTTAGAAACCGCGTTTCGCGGCGTTTTATCCGGGCGCAGGAAAACGGCAGTTTGGAGCGTGCCTTTGTGGACGGCAAAGTGCGCATCGACAATGAGGCGGTCTATAAGTACCTGGACGCCTTTGATGCAATTGTCCTGGAGCTCCGCGACAATATTACCTTTGTGCGCCTCTCGGAGCGCGGACGGAAGATTTACCGCGAGGCAGCGGTGCGGGAATTCCGCGACAGGGTGCAGTGAAGCGAGAAAGAAAAAGAAAAAGAAAATGTCCGGGCGGAACGATAGAAGTTCCGCCCGGTTTTTTGGTTTAAAAAACCACCGCACCGTCATCCCCTTTATCCTCTGAGCCGCTATAATAAAAGGCAAACAGTCTCGGAGGAGGAATCCATGTACAGCACAAGTCTATGCTATCTGGAGCGCGAGGGGAAGTGGCTCATGCTTCACCGCGTGACCAAGAAGAACGATATCAACGAGGGCAAGTATGTCGGTATCGGCGGCAAGTTTTTGGAAGGGGAGAGCCCGGAGGAGTGCGCTGCGCGCGAGGTCTTTGAAGAGACGGGCTATACCCTCACGAGCTACCGCTATGCGGGTATCGTTACCTTTGTTTCCGACCGCTACGAGGCGGAACACATGCACCTCTTTTCGGCGGACGGCTTCACGGGGGAATATCACGACACGGAAGAGGGTATTTCTTCCTGGATACCGAAGGAGGAGGTTTTAAAGCTGCCGCTCTGGGAGGGTGACCGCATTTTTCTGCCGCTGTTACAGCAAAACATCCCGTTCTTTTCGCTGAAACTTTGCTATGAGGGCGATACCTTGGTGTCCGCGAAGTTAAACGGGAATCCGCTTTCTCTCTGAACTCGGCAAAAAGAGACAGAAGCGGGGAACATACGCGCACAAAAAACGTTCTTTTGCGAACTTGCACAGCAAAACAGAGCTATGCTACACTGAGCCCGTAACCGGCAAAACTGGGAGGGTTGTTTGACCCGCGAGGGGGCTATGCTCGACAATATTACAAATCTGTTTCTCTTTATCGGAGGACTGGGGATGTTCCTCTACGGCATGCATGTCATGGCGGAAGGAACACAAAAGTCGGTCGGCAACAAAATGAAGGACTTCCTGGGGATGCTGACTTCGAACCGGCTGAAAGCTGTGTTGGTCGGAACCCTGATCACCGGCATCATCCAGAGTTCGGGTGCGACCACGGTCATGGTTGTCGGTTTCGTCAGCGCGGGTCTCATGACCCTGAGTCAGGCGGTCGGTGTCATCATGGGTGCGAACATCGGTACCACGGTGACCGCATGGATTGTCTCGCTGAGTCAGATCGGCGATTCCATGAAGATGCTGAACCCGGAGTTCTATGCACCGGTCTTGATCGGCATCGGCGCGGGCATCATCATGTTCTCCAAATCGGAGACCAAGAAGAGCCGCGCGGAGATTATCATCGGTTTCGGACTTTTGTTCCAGGGTCTCAAGTTCATGTCGGAGGCGGTTGCGCCTTACACGGACGCACCTATCTTTGCGACAGTCTTTACAACCCTCGGCTCGAATCCGTTCCTCGGCATGCTTGCCGGTGCGGTTGTCACGGCTATCTTACAGAGTTCCTCGGTCTCGGTCGGTATTTTGCAGATGCTTGCGGGCAACGGCCTCATCATGACCAATGCGGCAATCTTCATCACCCTCGGTGAGAACATCGGCTCCTGCGTGACTGCGATGCTCTCCTCAATCGGCGGTTCGCGCGATGCGCGCCGTGCGGCGGTCATGCACCTTTCCTTCAACATGATCGGTGCGATTCTCTTTACGGTGCTCAGCATTGTGCTCTTTGCGATGAAGCCGGCACTTGCGCACTACCACATCAGCCCCGTGCAGATTTCTCTGTTCCACACGGGCTTTAAGCTCATCATGACTGTATTGCTCTTCCCCTTCGGCGAGCAGCTGGTCTCGCTCTCCGGCGTTCTGGTTCCGGAAAAGAAGGGCGAAGCGCTTGCGGATGTGAAGAAGGAAGAGGAACTTGTGACGCGTTTGGATCCGCGTATCTTTGAGCAGCCGGCCATTGCGGTCGCTGCGCTCTCGAACGAGGTTGCGGCAATGGGCAAGCTCACGCTCCGAAATGTGGAGCGTGCCTGCGAAGTTTGCTTTACGCAGGATGAGACGGTCATGGCGGAGATCAAAGAGACAGAGCGGAAGATCAACGCGATGAACCGGGAACTCTCCGAGTATTTGATTAAGGCAAATACCTTGCCGGTCAACGAACACCAGAGACTGGTCATCACGGATCTCTTTAACACGCTGACCGACTTTGAGCGTTCCGGTGATCATGCCGAGAATATCGCAAAGGGCGTGCGGATTCTAAAGTCCCGCGATCTGGTGCTCTCGGAGACCGGAAAGAAAGACCTTCGCGAACTCTCGGATGCGGTGCTCGAGGCCTACCGCAATGCGGTCAAGGCGAGAGAGGAGCACAGTGTCGCGAGTGCGCGCAAGGTGAGCGCCTGTGAGGATCTCGTGGACTCCCTGCGCGATGAGCAGAAGGAGCGTCACATGGAACGGCTCTCGAAGGGCGAGTGCAAGCCCGAGGCGGGTCATGTTTTCATTGAGATCATCGATAACCTGGAGCGTATTTCCGACCACGCGCAAAATGTGGCGGAATATATCATGAATGAGATATAAATCTTAAAATATTCTTGAGATTTTGCACAACAAATGTTAGGATGAAAACAAGAGTCCTAGCAAAGTTGCCGGATTTTGTGAGAGGCGTCTGTGTCTTTTTGGGCACAGACGTCTTTTTGTATTCCGGTGTGGGACGGGGAACAGAGTCAAATGCCTGCAGACTGAGTAAAGGGGATGTGAACATGGGTAGATGCAAGCATTGCGGCAGTGAAGTGGGCGAAGGCGAGCTCTTTTGCGGAAACTGCGGTACCCGGCTTTCGGAGGAGACAACAAAGGAGGCGGCGGGCGCTGCCGTAGATGCGGCGGAACAAACTGCGGATACAGAGCCGGAGGAAAGTCAGGCGGAGTCCCCTGAGCCGGAAACGACGGCGCAGACGGAACCGGTCGGAAATGCAGCGCAGACGGCAGCGGACGAGAACGAAGCGCCGCGCGGAGTGGCGGAAGAGACGACGCAGACGGCAGCGGCCGAGCGCGAGGTGCAGGCAGCACCTCCGCAGGAAAGAGCCGGAAAGAAAAAAAAGGGCGGGCTCTTTGCGATAATCGGCGCGGCAGCGCTCGCACTTTTATTGATCGGCTTCGGCCTTAGAACGGCACTGAAAACGACGGAGCCGGTCGGTCAGCGTTTTCTTAAGGTACAGCTCGAAACACTGGAGCGCGAGGGCAAGGTGTTTGACGTTGCGGACAAGGTTTTCGAGAACGGCTTCTCGAGCGATTTTCTGCTCACCGCGAAGCTCAGCGAGAGCCGCGTGATTGCACTCTCTCGGAGCGGCATACTCTCGGAGAGCGGCATGCGTATTTTACGCGACGGCATACGCGCGCGCTTCTATCTCGGGAAAAAGTTCGAGAAGGCCGTGCTCAACCTGGAATTTGCGAGCGGGGAGAACCCGGTGCTGAATGCGGACTGCTTTATCGATCCGGATCGCCTCGGGTTTAAGATTCCGCAGCAGAGCGAGAAGGTCTATGTGACGCGCTATCCGGAGGTTCTGAAGGAGATGGGCAGCGATGCGCGTATCAGCACTTCTCTCTTTGCGGAGTTGCGCTTCCCGAAGGAGCTCGGCAGGGCTTCGGCGAAGCGTTACGGAAAACTCTTGGCGGATGCAATTACCCGCAACAATTTGGAGGTCGAAAAGCGAAGCTATCGCTCGCACGTCTTAAAGCCCGAATTAAAGCACTCGCTCGACAAGGACTATACCGTGTACAGCTGGGAGCCGCAAGCGGCGGAACTGGAGCGCCTCTTCCGGAATATTGCGGATGCCATGGAGAAGGACAGCGAACTTGCGGCCTGGTTTGACCGGCGGCAGGAAATCGGCGAGCAGTTTGCACAGGCCATGGGAGTGTCACAGGGACAGGGGGCCAAGTTCTCCGACCTCGCGGATACGCTTCGAGACAATGCGGAAACGTACGCCGAGAATCTGGAGGAGCGCAAGTTTGCCTGGAAGCTTGTGACGGAGGGAAAGGAAGTCCGCGCGATTCTGCTGCAGCTCGACGGGGGAGATACCACGCTCCTTTGCTATGAGTGCGATACGGATAAAGACAAGCTGTACCGCGGACTCTCTCTGCCGGGATTTATGCTGACCGAGAAACGGGACCGCGAGAAGAGCGGCTACTACGGCACCGTGGCAGGGCGTGTTTATTGGGATTACGATACGAAGGAGTTTGCGCTGAAGTACAACAACCTGGACTTTAAGAAAGGGAGTGTGCTCGGCCTGCCCTGCGGAAAGTACCGCCTCAATGTAAACGACGGCGGTTCGGCGGCAGAGCTTAAGTTCGAGGTGAGAGATGAAGGCGGTTTCTCGTACTATGAGCTGAAGAACGATTACGGCAGCTTCACGTTGAAAGCATCGAAGTCCGAGGCGCAACCCTTCCGGAGGGGAGGAAGTGAATATCGACGACGAACTGCTGGACGGCAATGAGCCGCAGCGTAGGATTTCGGATTTTATCAGTGAGCTCTGAAAAAGAACGGGGGGAAAAAGATGTACTGCAGGTATTGCGGGGCCGAGTTAAAGCCCGAGGCAAAGTTTTGTACGAGTTGCGGCATGAAGATACAGCCTATCGGTAAAGCGGAAGAAGCAAAAGCGGAACAGCCGAAGACAGAGCAGACAGGCGTCGCGGCCGGAGCGGCGGCGGCCGTAAATGCGGAGGCGGCGAAAGCGGCGGCACCCAAAGCGGAACAGCCTGAGCCCGCTGCGAAAATGCCGCCGGAAGAGAAAAAGCCGGAGGGCGGAAAATCGAAAAAAGGCTTGCTCCTCATTCCCCTCTTCTTGTTGCTCGCGGGGCTCGGCGTGGGTGTCGGCATTTTCATCGGCTCCCGGCAGGGCGGCGGCAAAGAGAGCGATCCCTTCGCAAAGCGCGAGACCCGGGAGAGCAGCGAGACGAGCGCGGAGGGAAGCGGTGAGAGCACTGCGGCGGCGGATGCGTCCGAGAGCGGTGCGGACGGCGACGGCGAAGCTGCCGAGCGGGAAGAAAAATTTGTTCTCGCGGATGAAAACACGGAGCTCGGCGCCCTGCAGCGCAGCATTGCGACTTTAAACAGCGAAGCGGCTGCGGGACAGCGCATTGCGATCAATGAAATCAAGCACAGTGTTGGCGTGCGGAATCCGGGAGAAAGCTGGAACTCGGATGTCTTCTACACCCTCGAGGGCTATGAGAACCGCCCGGGCTATGTGAATAAGAACCTCTGCCGCCTCGAGCAAAAACAGCTCATCAATGCGGACACGGGAAATCTCATCGATTACACGGTATACATCAACCCGAACGACGGCGTTGCGAATAAGATTGTCGCGATCGAATATCTGGTCAGCGGAGGGTTACAGGTCACGGAGTACTACTATGACGCGAACCGCATGCCGCGCTTTGTCTACCAGTATCTCATCGACAACTATGTCGCGGGCTACGCGGTGCCGGACAAGGCCGGTGAACGCTTCCTTTTCGGCAGCGATACCCTGCTCACCTGGCGCGCGGTTCGGGACGGCGGCTTTAAGTGGAACTGCGCGGCAAACGCAAGCGAGGCAGAGCGTCTCCGAAAGTCCTGGCCCGCCAATACGATTTTCCTCTATCAGAACGAAAATGCGGATATGCGGCGCGCCTTCGACGAGCGGGAATCCATCATGCTGAATGCCGCGTACAATACCTATGAGACCGTCATGAATGCGCAGAACCTGACGGGCATCAGCGGCTATGCCTATGACGAGCAAGGGCAGGGCGTTGAAAATGCGCGAGTCCTGCTGTATCGTAGCGAGGACAGAAAGCTGCTCTATGAGGGTAAGACCGATGCGGACGGTCGCTACCGCATTGTGGTTCCGGGCGAAAGCAGACAGTACGAACTTCGCCTTGTGAAGGCACCCTACCGGTCCTGCGAGATCTACGGCATCAACGTGGACAGCGAGCAGCTCGCGGCTTATCAGACACCGGTTTACTTTTTGCCGCGCGGCGGCGCTGTGACCGACTACCGCCTGCGTCTCGGCGATGCGCTCCACTACAACGAGAGCGGCAGCGGCATGCGCACCGTGTTTGCCTCGGTCATCAATGTGCGCGCGGGCATCAACAACCGCACGGGGCGCATTGTGAGTACGGCACAGACGGATGGCTCCGGTGTCGCGAGTGTGAAGCTCCGCCCGGGTGTCTACACCGTTGAGCTCGTTGCGGACGGCTATGAGACGGTCTATGACACCCTGGTTGCGCGAAGCGACGGTGAGACCGAGAGAGAGTTCTTTGCGGCGCCGACCGTGGGCTCGGGGCAGGTCTCGATTGTTCTGACCTGGGGCGCGGTTCCCGCGGACCTCGACTCTCACCTCTTCACGCAGCGCGGCGCGGAAAGTTCACACGTCTGGTTCGGCGGCAAGGTGGATAGCTTCGGGAACGATCTTGACGTGGACGATGTGAGCTCCTACGGCCCGGAGACCGTGACCATCAAGCAGTTCTCCGCGCAGGATTACTACAAGTACTGCGTCGTGGACTTTACGAACAGTGTGTACAACAACTTCCAGAGCTACGAGCTCTCGAACTCGGGGGCAACCGTTCAGGTCTACACGGATCAGGGACTCGCTGCGACCTACCACGTGCCGACCAACCGCCCGGGTGTGGTCTGGGAGATTTTTGAAATCCGCAACGGCAGAATTACGCCGATCCAGCGCTACTACAATTATGCGAGCACGCAGGACTGGTGGATGCACGATTGAGTGCCCATTTCCTTCCTTGCATTTTTACGGGCACAAAGGTAGAATGAAGTAGAAATGATCAGTTTGGTTCCGCAGCAGATACAGGAGGATAAAAGCCATGGTTAAAGTTGCGATTAACGGATTTGGACGTATCGGACGCCTTGCGTTCCGCCAGATGTTTGAGACGGAGGGCTATGAGGTTGTTGCGATCAACGATCTCACGAAGCCGGAGATGCTGGCGCACTTGCTGAAGTATGATACTTCGCAGGGCAGCTTCCTTGGAAGTACGGCGAGGGCAAGCACACGGTCGAGGCGGGTGAGGATTCCATCACCGTTGACGGCAAGAAGATTACGATTTACAAGGAAGCGGACGCAAAGAACCTTCCGTGGAAGGCTCTGGATGTCGATGTCGTCCTTGAGTGCACCGGTTTCTACACCTCGAAGGAGAAGGCTTCGGCTCACCTTGAGGCAGGCGCAAAGAAGGTTGTCATTTCCGCACCGGCAGGCAACGATCTGCCGACCATCGTGTACAACGTCAACGAGAAGACGCTGACCAAGGAAGACAAGATTATCTCCGCGGCTTCCTGCACGACGAACTGCCTCGCACCGATGGCAAAGGCTCTGAACGACTACGCGCCGATTCAGTCCGGCATCATGAGCACCATTCACGCTTACACCGGCGATCAGATGATTCTCGACGGCCCGCAGAGAAGGGCGATCTCAGAAGATCGAGAGCAGGCGCTGCGAACATTGTCCCGAACTCCACCGGCGCCGCGAAGGCAATCGGCCTGGTCATCCCGGAGCTGAACGGCAAGCTCATCGGTTCCGCACAGCGTGTCCCGGTCACGACCGGTTCCACGACCATCCTGGTCGCCGTTGTCGCGAAGGATGAGGTCACGAAGGAAGAGATCAACGCGGCAATGAAGGCAGCGGCAAACGAGTCCTTCGGCTACAACACGGACGAGATTGTCTCTTCCGATGTCATCGGCATGCGCTACGGCTCCCTCTTCGATGCAACCCAGACCATGGTCAGCAAGATTGCGGACGGTTGCTATCAGGTTCAGGTTGTCTCTTGGTATGACAACGAGAACTCCTACACGAGCCAGATGGTTCGCACGATTAAGTACTTCGCAGAGCTGTAAGCATCTGCTTTTGCAAGGCGACTCTCGCGGGTCCGGTCTTTGGACCGGGCCCGCTTTTTTATGACTTAGACGGAGGAAAAGCATGTTAAACAAGAAGACCGTAGACGATCTCAAAGACTTAAAGGGCAAAAAAGTACTGGTGCGCTGCGACTTTAACGTTCCGCTGAAGGACGGCGTGATCCAGAACTTTAACCGCATCGACGGCGCGCTGCCGACCATCAAGAAGCTTCTCGATCAGGGCGCAAAGGTGATTCTCTGCTCCCATCTCGGCAAGCCGAAGGGCGAGCCGCTGCCGGAGATGAGCCTTTCCCCGGTCGCACCGGCACTTTCCGAGCGCCTCGGGGTCCCGGTCAAGTTTATCTCGGATCCGGTCGTGACCGGCGAAGAGACCCGGAAGGCAGCTGCGGACTTAAAGGACGGCGAGGTGCTGCTCCTTGAGAATACGCGCTACCGCGTCGAGGAGACCAAGTACGGCAAGGATGAGGCAGCCGAGAAGTACGCGGAAGAGCTCGCGGCGCTCTGCGACGACGGCATTTTTGTCGATGACGCCTTCGGCACCGCGCACCGCGCACACTGCTCGAATGTCGGCGTCACGAAGCACTGCAAGGAGAACGTGGTCGGCTACCTCATGGAGAAGGAGATTCGCTTCCTCGGTCAGGCGGTCGAGAACCCGGTGCGCCCCTTTGTCGCGATTCTCGGCGGCGCGAAGGTCTCGGATAAGCTGAACGTCATCAACAACCTGCTCGATAAGGTGGATACGCTGATCATCGGCGGCGGCATGGCATATACCTTCTTAAAGGCAGAGGGACAGAGCATAGGCAACTCGCTCTGCGAAGAGGATAAGCTCTCTTACTGCCTCGACATGCTGAAGAAGGCGGAGGAGAAGGGCGTTAAGCTCCTGCTTCCGGTGGACCATGTTGCGGCGGAAAAGTTTGCTGCCGATGCACCGCACAAGGTGGTGGATGAGATCCCGGAGGGCTATATGGGCCTCGACATCGGACCGAAGAGCATTGCGCGCTTTACCGAGGCGCTGCAGGGCGCAAAGACCGTGGTCTGGAACGGCCCGATGGGCGTCTTTGAGTTTGAGGCGTTTGCGGCGGGCACCCTGGCTGTCTGCAAGGCAGTTGCGGAGCTGAAAGATGCGACGACCGTGGTCGGCGGCGGCGATTCCGTGAACGCGGTGAAGCGCCTCGGCTTCGCGGATCGCATGACGCACATCTCGACCGGCGGCGGCGCTTCGCTCGAGTTCCTGGAGGGCAAGGAGCTCCCGGGTGTCGCGGCGGCGGATAACAAGGACTGAAGGAGCGAGAGATGAGAAGAAAGATTATTGCGGGAAACTGGAAGATGAACATGACGCCGACCGAGGCGAAGGCACTGGCGACCACGCTGGCGCCGCTGGTTAAGAACCCGGAGGTGGACGTGGTCTACTGCGTGCCCTTTATCGACATCTTCCCGGTCAAGGAAGTGATTGCGGGTACGGCGGTGCACCTCGGCGCGGAGAATGTCTATTTTGAGGAGAAGGGTGCCTTCACCGGCGAGACCTCTCCGGCCATGTTAAAGGACGCGGGCGTCGAGTATGTGATCATCGGCCACTCCGAGCGGAGAGAGTACTTTCACGAGACCGATGAGATCATCAACAAGAAACTCTTAAAGCTCCTCGAGCATCAGTTTAAGCCGATTCTCTGCTGCGGCGAGAGCCTTGCGCAGCGCGAGGCGGGTGTCACGATGGACTTCATCCGGATGCAGTTAAAGCTCGCGTTTCAGGGCGTCAGCGCTTCGGATGCGGCGAAGGTCACGATTGCCTATGAGCCGATTTGGGCCATCGGCACCGGCAAGACCGCAACGGTTGCGCAGGCGGAGGAAGTGTGCCGCGGCATCCGCGAGACCGTGAAGGAGCTCTACGGCGAGAAGGTCTCGGAGGAGATTCGCATTCAGTACGGCGGCTCTATGAATGAGAAAAACTGCAAGGAACTCCTTGCAGAGCCGGACATCGACGGCGGCCTGATCGGCGGCGCGTCCTTAAAGCCGGAATTCGGAAAGATTGTAAATTACAAGGCACTCTGAGCCTTTTGGTGGGCTTCACACAGAGGGCGGCATCGCTTCGGCGGTGCCGCCCTTTTTTTGGTCGGAAAACAAGCTGCTGTCTTGTATTCGAAGCAGTAAGGCATAAGAGAAAGGAATCGGAAGGAGAGCCGCGCGTCCGGTAGGGGAGATAAGGCGCGGCAAAGTATGTTGACAGGGACAGAGTAACGGTGTATTATTCGGATAGTAAGCTATTCCACAAGGAAACGTACGGCGGGTTTACAAAAAGTTTACGGACTTTCGATGACAGTTTTTGATGGATGCTTGTTATTTATGGTAAAATGGCTTCGTTATAACGGATTAACAACAGCAAAGCGAGGTACCGGAATGATTCGTGGAAGAAAATCCCTTGCATGCCTGCTGAGTGCGGTTGCGGTGGTCAGCACCGTGGCATCGCCGCTCAGTGTCTATGCAAATACAAGCAGTAACTTTGCTTATCGCCGTCAGGTCATAGCGCTCTCGGGCATTATGCCGACCACCGGCGGTATGTCGGAAAAGGTGACGCGCGCGCAGTTCGCGCAGATGTTGGTCAGAGCCTCCGCGTATCGCAGTGTGCTCACGAAGACCAGCAATGTCTCCGTCTTCGCGGATGTGAAGTCCGGCGACGAGTACGCGGCTTCGATTCGTCTTGCGGCGGAGCAGGGCTGGATGACCGGCTATCTCGGCGGCAAGTTTAAGCCGTCCGAGCCCGTGCGCTTAAACGAGGCGGCCAAGGGCGTGCTGGGGCTGCTCGGCTACACGGCGGATGACTTGCGGGCGACCAGTTCAACAAGCGCATGGCGCAGTATGCAAGCTCCGATTTAAACGAGAACATCGGCTACAGCGACCCGCAGACCGAGCTCACGAAGGCGGACTGCGTAAATCTCTTCTATAACCTCCTGAAGGCAAAGCAGAAGAGCGGAGGTGTTTACGCGACGGTGCTGAATGCGGAGGTGGATGCGCACGGCGAGGTGAACGCCCTCAAGATGGCGGACAATACGACGCGCGGCCCGAAGGTCGCGGAGAGCCGCACGCAGGTGGACAACATCATCCCCTTCCGCTTGGACGATGCGACCATCTTCATGAACGGCAGAGAGGTGCAGAAAGAGGCGCTCTACGCCGCGGCGGCGCAGTACGCGGTCATTTACTACAGCTCGCAGACCAAGACGGTCTGGGCTTACAACGCGGACACGGATTCCGATGCCGATAAGCGCGTGGCGCGCGGTGTGGTCGAGGCCATCTATTATCAGAATACAAATACGCTCACGCCGAGCGCGGTCAAGCTGGACGACGGCAATGTCTATCAGCTCAACTCGACCGAAATGCAATTTGTGTTCTCGGTCTACGGCAGTGTGAAGGTCGGCGACCATGTTGTTCTGATTTATCAGGCTTCTTCCGGCGGCGCGGCTGCCGAGGGCGAAGAGGGAAGCCAGAGCTTCAGCGTTGTGGACTACGTGGAACCGTAAGCGAGAAGGGGGCAGACAGTGGCAGAAGAAGTAAAGCCGAAGAAGGGGCTCGGGAAAAAGGCAAAGAGAAACATACGCCGCGCGGTCATTGCGCTGGCGCTCATCGGCATCGGCGGCGCTGTGGTGCACCAGCGCATGGAGGCGAGCCGACGGGCGGCCATGGCAAGCACGGCGGTTACGACGGGCACGGCAACCATAGAGGATATTACGCAAAAGCTGTCCTCGACCGGCACCATTGCCGCGAAGGATACCTACTCGATCACCTCTCTGGTATCGAGCGGCACGATCACCGAGGCAAATTTTGAGGTCGGCGATCATGTCACCAAGGATCAGGTCCTCTATCGCATCGACGATAAGCTTGCGGCCTCGGAGATGAAGAGCGCGCAGAGTGCCTTGGACCGCGCAAAGAAGAGCTTGGATTCCGCGACGGTCGACTTAAACGACGCGAGAAGCAAGTACGGCGACGGTGTCTATAAGGCAACGCGCGCGGGCTATGTGACCAAGGTCTATGTGACGGACGGCGAGAAGATTTCGGGCGGCGGCACCCTCGTGGATTTGACGGACGACACGAGCATGACGGTGCGCATCCCCTTCCTCTCGGGCGAGGCAGACCTCATTCAGGTCGGCAACCCGGCGACCTTAACGCTCTCCGACACCATGGAGCAAGTCGAGGGCACGGTACTCGCGGTGGGTGCCCAGGAGAAGAGCCTAACCGGCGGGCGTCTGGTGAAAGAAGTGACCATCTCGGTGAAGAACCCGGGCGGACTGACGACCGACACTTCGGTCAGCGCGACCGTGAACGGCTTCAAATGTGTCGCGGAGGCAAAGTTCGAGGCGCATTATACGAGCAATATGGCGGCGGATCTTCCGGGTGCTGTGGACAGCATCAAGGTCTTGGTCCATGTGGGCGACTACATTCAGCCCGGCACGCCGATTTTTACCATGACGCCGAAGTCCGTAAAGGACATGCTTGAGACCTATTCGGACAAGGTTGACAGCGCGCAGACCGGCCTTGAGGCAGCGCAGAAGGCTGTTGACAGCGCGAAGGAGACGCTCGACAACTACACCATCAAAGCGCCGATCGACGGCGAGGTCATCACAAAGGGTTATAAGGCCGGCGATAAGCTCGGCGGTTCGGGACAGAGTGCGGGTAAGTCCGCAACGACGCTCGCGACCATCTACGACATGAGCGCCTACACCTTTAAGATGGCCATCGACGAGACGGATATCTCGAAAATTCAGGTGGGGCAGCGTGTCGAAGTCACCGCGGACGCAATGCCGGGCGAGACCTTCGGCGGCACGGTCACGAACATCAGCTTGGAGGGCACGTCCCAGGGCGGTGTCTCGACTTATCCGGTGACCGTCACGCTTGACAACACGGACAAACTCCTGCCCGGCATGAACATCAACGCGAAAATCGTAATCGGCAGCGCGAGCGGCGTGCTATGCATTCCGGCGGATGCGCTGATGCGGGACAATCAGGTCTATGTGAAGGATGACTCTGTCACCGAGGCTCAGGGCGAAGTGCCGGCGGGCTTCCGTGCGGTCACGGTCGAAACCGGACTCATCACCGCCGATAAGGTGCAAATCACCTCCGACAACATCAAGGTGGGCGATGAGGTCTATGTGCAGCCCAAGGTGTTGGATGAACCCGACGCCATGAGTATGTATATCAACGGCGATCAGGGCGCTGCGAGCGATGCCGGTGCCGAGGGTGCGCCGGACGACCAGGGCGGTGATGCGAATGGGCAGAATTAAGACCGTCCAAATTCCGCAGGGCGAAGTATTAATCGAAATCAAGGATCTCAGCAAGACCTATGTGATGGGCGATGAGGTCATTCACGCGAACGATCACTTGAACTTGACGATACGGATGGGCGAGTTTGTTGCGATTGTCGGTAAGTCCGGTTCCGGTAAGTCCACGCTGATGAACATCATCGGTGCGCTGGATGTGCCGACTTCCGGAACCTACCTGCTCGGCGGCGAAGATGTCGGCGATATGACGCAGAACGAACTCGCGGACATCCGAAACCGCATGATAGGCTTTATCTTCCAGCAGTACAACCTATTGCCGAAACTCAATATTTTGGAAAATGTGGAGCTCCCGCTGCTCTATGCCCATGTTTCGGGCGAGGAGAGAAAGGAGCGCGCCCTTAGACAATTGGAGCGCGTCGGCTTAAAGGATAAGGCGAAGAACATGCCGAATCAGCTCTCGGGCGGTCAGCAGCAGCGTGTCTCGATTGCGCGTGCGCTCGCCGGCAATCCCTCCCTTTTGCTTGCCGATGAGCCGACCGGCGCACTGGACTCGAAGACCAGCCGCCAGATTCTGGACTTTTTTCAGGAACTCCACAAGGAGGGAAATACCATCGTCATGATTACGCACGACAATTCGATTGCGGTGAAGGCAAAGCGGGTCGTGCGGATACAGGACGGACAAATCAACTTTGACGGGAAGGCGGAGGACTATGCTGCAATCATTTAAGCTCGCCTTAAAGAGCATTTGGAGCAACAAAGTGCGCTCGGCCCTCACGATGTTCGGCATCATCATCGGTGTCTCTTCCGTCATCATTCTGGTCAGTCTGATGAACGGTTACCTGAACAGCCAGATTTCCCAGTGGGGGGATCTCGGCGCGAACAATATCAACGTGTCGGTCATCAATCAGCCGAGCCGTTCGGTCACGATGGACGAGATGTATGCTTATCTCGATGAGCACAAGGACTTGTTTGCGGGCATGAGCCCCACAGTCACGCCGGGCGGCGGAACCTTAAAGGTCGGCAGCAAGAAACTGGAGAACACAGGCCTTACCGGTGTGAGTGAGAGTTATGCGGATCTGGTCGACAAGAAGATTGCAAAGGGCCGCTTTTTAAGCTATGCGGATGTCGCCTCGAAGCAGGAGGTCTGCGTGCTCGGCGCTTATACGGCGCAGAGACTCTTTGGTTCGGGCGGTGCGGCACTCGGCGAGAAGGTAAGTTTCGCCGGTGTGAACTTGACGGTGGTCGGTGTTTTAGAGCAGAAGAGCAAGGGCAAGATGGAAGAGAGCGGAACGGATGATGTCCTCCTGCTCCCGTATTCCACAGCGCTCAAGATGGCGCACACGGCACAGCCTTCCGCCTATCTCTTTGCCTCCAAGAGCACGGACAAGGCAGCCGTGCTGAGTGCGAAGAAGAGTCTGCAGGAATATCTCTACTCGGTATTCCGCAATAAGAAAAATTACAATTTGATGGCCATGGCCGAAATGCTCGACCAGATTAACCGGATGATGGCGCAGATGTCGGTTCTGATCGGCGGCATTGCGGGTATCTCGCTCTTTGTCGCGGGTGTCGGCGTCATGAACATCATGCTGGTCTCGGTCACGGAGCGAACGCGGGAAATCGGTATTCGTAAGGCACTCGGCGCGCGCCCGGGTGTTATCCTGCAGCAGTTCGTGCTCGAGGCGATTACCACCTCGGTGCTCGGCGGACTGATCGGTATCGGGATCGGCAGCGGTATCCTGAACATCGTCACGATGTTTTGTGGGCTACAGCGTTGCGGCAACCCCGAACGCTGTGTTCATCTCGTTTACGGTTTCGGTGGCAATCGGTCTCATTTTTCGGTTACATGCCTGCAAAACGCGCGGCATCTCTGAATCCCGATCGATGCGCTGCGAAGTGAATAACAAAAAGTGTCAGGTCCTTCGACCTGACACTTTTTTTGTTTGTGCGCTTCGTATCCTGCGTTTTGAAAAGGCCTCACGCGTTCGCGGGCGTTTCCGGCGCGTCTGCTTTCGTTTCGCTTTCGGCAGCGGACACGGTCTCGCTTCCGCTATCGGCTTCCGCGTTACCCTCGGAACTTGCCTCGGCGGCAGTGCCTGCGTTTGCCTCCGCTACGGTTTCGCGACCCGCCTCCGCCTCGGGCGTGGGTGTCGTGTCTGCCGCGCGCTCGGGCATTTCGCTGACCGCTTCGTTGCCTTCTGCTTCACTTGCCGGCTTTACGTCGCTTTCGGCATTCCGGGTGGCGTTTGCTTCGGCCTCTTCCGCGGCGCGAAGCTCTGCTTCGGACTTTTCGCCGGTTTCCTCTTTGTCGACGGAATCGGGTTCCGAGACCGCACTGTCTCGGCTTCCGCGTTGTTGCTTTCCGAAAATCCGGCAGCGTCCCCCGACTCCGCGGGGGCCGCTGCCGTCGCACAAGCGGCGTGGGCGGAAGCATCGGGCAGGGTCTCTGCGTTGTCCGTTGCATCCTCAGGCGTCGCTGTGTTGACGGGGTTCATGCTGCTCTCGAATAATTTCTTGTAGAGCTCCTCGGAGAGCGCTTCGATATAGCCTTCGTCCATGCCCTCATAGCGCTTCAGGAAGCAGTCCTGGATAAAGTCAAAGCGCTTTAGGGCCAGGGCTTCGGGGCGCAGCGGGCGGCGGTTTGCGCCGAAAATCTGAAGATCGATCTGTCCCGGCGTATAAGAAGAGAGAAACCAGGCTTCCAGCTCTTCGGTGATGCGCTGCTCTTCTTCGATGCGAGCGTAGGTCTTTGCGGCCTCGCGGCGGGTCTTAATGTAGATGACAAAGGAGCCGATCGCAAAGAAGATGAAAAAGAAACGCATCATGGGTGTCGCGGGAATCGAGAACGGCAGGTGCAGGCTGCTTCCGAAACTGAAGAGCGAAAGCAGGGACATCACAACACAGACAATCATAAAAGCGGAGGCGGAAGACTGTAAATCCTCATAGCGGTCTTCCTGGCGCACATAAATGCGCGGCGTTTCCCGAACGGAATCGCCGGTCTTGGGTTCGTTTAAAGGCATGACTTCATCCTTTCGCACGGCATACGACAGCCGTTGTTTTTCAAAAGTATACTACAAAAAGCGCTTTTTGTCGCCGCTCCCTGTGCAGCTTTCCTTTTTTCCGGAAGCTGTGTACAATGAAAAGAAAGATGTCCTCCGCTGCGCAGAGCGCCGGAGAAAGGAGAAAAAGCCGAGATGCCGCCCCGTCCGCCGTTTATGAAAAAAATGCCGCCGTTGCGGCTCAAAAACATGCTCGTCGTCCTCTTTCTGCTCTTTGGGATTTTGCCGCTCTTGTTTGCAAACCTCGTGGCAACGAACAGCTTTCGGCAGAGCATACTGGATGCCCACAAGGCAGAGATGCAGGAGAGGAGCGGCATACTGCGACCAAGTTGACGCGCACGGGGTATTTGAGGAGTCGGGACAAGAAAGACAGCAATCTCAATACGGAAATCGAGGCCATTGCCCAAAAATCTCCGCGGCCGTGTTATCGTGGTCGACCAGAACTACCGCATCATTGCGGACAGTTTTCACCTCACGGAGGGCGTTACCATGTGGCGCCCGAGGTGGTGCGCAGTTTTCGCGGCGAAAACGGCACAAGCTACAATGCGGACAAGTACTATATGATACAGACCACGCCGATTTACAATAACCTCGATGCCAAGGCGGACGACAGACAGGTAGAAGGCGTATTGCTCTTTATGTCTTCGACGGAGCCGCAGCGCTCGGAATTGCAGAGCGCAAAAGAGACCCTCCGCATTTTCATGGTCGTTGTGGCGGTCCTGCTCGCGCTACTCAGTGTCCTGCTCACCTCGATGATCATGCGTCCGTTTGCGGAACTCCGCACGGCGCTTCGCAAAGGTGTCTGCCGGAGACCCTAAACCAGACGGTCGAGCAGCACAGCTATCTTGTGACCTCGCAGATCAGCGAGGATGTGAATACAACGCTGAGAAAGCTTCGCACCTTGAATGAGTCGCGCGAAGAATTTGTCTCGAATGTCTCGCACGAGCTGAAGACGCCGATTACTTCGATGCGTGTGCTCGCGGATTCGCTGATCGGCATGGGAGATGCACCGCTGGAACTCTATAAAGAGTTTATGAGCGACATCTCGAAGGAGATTGACCGAGAGGCAAAGATCATTGACGATCTTCTCAGTCTGGTCCGTATGGATCGCGCCGCGACGGTCCTGAGCCGGAAAGAGACCAATATGCACGAGATGCTCGAGCAGATTTTGAAGCGTCTCCGCCCGCTCGCCAAGGTGAATCAGATAGAGCTCACCCTGCACACGGTGCGGGAAGTCTCGGCGGATGTGGATGAGGTGAAGTTCTCGCTCGCCATCATGAACTTAGTCGAAAACGGCATTAAGTACAACGGCAAGCAGAAGGACGGCTATGTGCAAGTCTCGCTGGATGCGGACCACCAGTTCTGCTACATTCGCGTTGAGGACAACGGCATTGGCATCCCGGAGGATCAGCAGGAACTGGTCTTTGAGCGCTTTCACCGCGTGGACAAGGCGCGCTCCCGCGAGACCGGCGGCACGGGTCTCGGACTTGCCATCACCAAGGAAATTATACTGTTGCACCAGGGCATAATACGCCTGAGCAGCGAAGAGGGGAAGGGTACTACCTTCCAGGTACGCATTCCGCTCAAGTATATCGAGAGCAGTACGCCGGCGCAGGCGGCCTCTCAGAAAGAAAAGAACCGGAAAGAAGAAAACCGGAAAGAAGAGAAAAACCGGAAGGAGAAGAAAGGGGGGGAGAAACGTGCAAAATAAGCTGCGTCGCATGCTCCTGTTTGCCCTCTGTGTTCTCTTTTTCGGTGCTTGTCGCGCGGAGACAAAGACAGCGGATCCTTCGGCGGGGCGCTATGCGATCTACTATCTCGATAAGACCGCGACCAAACTGACACCGCTCATCTATGAGACCCAGACCACGGACAAGAACCGGCTGGTCGCAGAGCTTATGCAGCAGCTTTTGCATGTGCCGAGCGAGGAAGATTTGATTACGCCGACCGGAGACCGAACGCGCTACGAGTCCTTCAGCTTTGACGATCAAGTGCTCTACCTGTACTTCGACGACGGCTATCGCGAATTAAAGATAGATCGGAAGACGCTTTGCTCGGCCGCCCTGACCGAGACCCTCGCGCAGATTCCGGGCGTGGATCATGTCGGCATATACAGCGGCGGAAAACCGCTTGCGGGAGCGGACGGGAGCCTGCTCGGCCCCTTCAGCGCAAACGACTTCATTAACAGCGTCTCGGATGTGAACAGCTATGAGACGGTGGATTTAACGCTCTACTTTGCGAGCGATGACGGGAAGAAGTTCTCGGAGGAGATGCGGAATGTGACCTATCGCGCGGACACCCTGCTTGAGCAGGTTGCCGTGGAACAACTGATTGCGGGGCCCAGAAACGGCGGGCGCGCTGTCCTTCCGCCGGAGACCAAGATACTCTCGGTCTCGGTGAACGAAAACATCTGTTATCTGAATTTCAGCAAGGAGTTTTTGAATCCGGTGAGCGGGGTGAGCCCCGATGTGAGTATCTACGCCCTTGTGGACACGCTCACAGGCCTCAAAACCGTGCAGCGCGTGCGTATTTCGGTCGAGGGATCGCAGACCGTGCTCTTCCGGGATACCGTTTCGCTCGATGCCCTGTTTGAACAGAACTTGGATTATGTCGGGAAGACTGCGGCGTCCCTGTCGGAGAGCGAAGAGAGCAGCGCTGAGAACTGAGAGGCGCTTTGCTTGCAAAAGAGAGCCTCGCGCAGCGAAGGGAAGCGCAAGTTTCGGTCGTAACATCTGTGTCATCGGTACAACTGTGTTATTTGGAGAAAATCGAATATGAAACGTCCGTTGGAAGTACTTGCGGTCGGGTTTGTGCTTGGAGAGCTGTTTCGGCTTGCCGGTATCCGCGGATTCTTTCTCGTTGTGCTCTGCTGTCCCCTGCTTTTCTTCCTTTGGAAGCGGCGGGCGGGACAGCGGCGCGCAATCTTAACCATGCTTACGGGCGCGCTTCTCGGCGCGCTTTGTTTGCATGTCGCCGTGCTGCCGGGAAGAGAGGAGCAAAAACTTGAGCGGCTTACGGGGGCTTTTGCCGAATACCGCGGGCGCATCGATGCGATCGAAGCGCGCGGCGGGGGCGTTCGCGTGCGGAGCGGCGCACTCTATCTGAGCATCGCCGAGGAGAGCGGCGTGCCGCTTGCAGTCGGTCAAACCATAGTTGCGAGCGGTACCCTGCAGGAAGTCAAAGCCCCCACGAACCCGGGTGAGTTCGATTACCGTTCGTACTGCCGGGCGCGCGGCGTGACCCACCGCATGCAGGTGCGAACGTACCAGGCGGAGGGCAGAGCGGATCCGCTCGGCGAAGGGCTGAGAGAGCTGCGAATAAGGGCGTCGGAACGTTTGCAACAGAACTGTCCCGCAGAAGTTTCCGCGTATCTCGGCGCCCTCTTACTCGGCGACAAACAGGGCTTAAGCGAGGACTTTTACGCCCGCTACCGAAGAAACGGTCTCGCCCACCTGCTTGCGATCAGCGGCCTCCATACGGGCTTCCTCGGGCTTGCGCTCTACCGCCTGCTGCGCCGCATGGGGGCGGGACTTTGGGCAAGCGCCCTGTCGGCGGCTCTCTTCCTTGGGTTTTACGCCCTGCTCACCGGAGCGGATACGGGTGTTCTTCGGAGCGGACTCATGCTGGGGCTCGGCTTTCTGGCACTCTGCCTCGGCAGGAGCTATGACCTTCGGAGCGCGGCCTCGCTGGCTCTCTTCCTCTTATTGCTGCGCTCGCCCTTACAACTCTTTCAGTGCGGCTTTCAACTTTCCTTTCTCGCGGTTTTTGCGATCGGCGGTCCGGGACAAGCGCTCGTTCGGCACTATGCCGCCAAACGAAAGCTTCTCGCGGCCCTTCTTCAGAGTCTCACGGTCTTTTTGGTAACCCTTCCCGTCATTGCCTACTGGTTCTTTTCCCTTCCGCCCTACGGCATACTTCTCAATTTAGCGCTGATTCCGATGACAGGCTTCATGCTTTTCCTCGGGCTGTTGACGCTCGCTGCGGCAAGTCTTGTTCCGCCGCTTGCCGCGCTTCCGGCCCTTTTTCTGGAACGCGGCCTCGCGCTTCAGAACGCGCTCTGTGCGCTTGCGGAGTGCCTTCCCTTTCACCGTCTGCTCATCGGGCGGCCGCGACTTTGGCAGCTGCTTATCTATAGCCTCTTTCTCTGCCTCTGCTTTCGGCCTCCTACTCGACAAAGTTCCGAGGCACGGGAGTCAGCGAAAAACAGTTTCGACGGGCGCTGACACTCAGTGCCGCGTTTGCCGCGGCGCTGAGTCTTTTGCCGCTTCGAAGTCGGGTGCCCACGCATCTGGCTGCTCGACATCGGACAGGGAGACGCCATCGTCATCGAGCAGGGCAGCCGCTGCATTACGATAGACGGCGGCAGTACCTCGCGGCCCGACTGCGGGAAGCGTATCCTGGAGCCCTTCCTCGAGAGCCGCGCGCTCGGCACGATGGACGCGGCCTTTCTGACCCATGCGGATCCGCGACCACACAACGGCATTGTCTACCTCACTGCGCGTGCCTCTGCGATACGGCTGCGCGCGTGATTTTTGACCGCGGCGGCGAGAGCGACCCGCACTATGCGGAACTCAAAACCGCGCTTTGCAGAGCGCCCCGGAGACAGAGCTCTCTTACTATGGGCGCGGGCGATGTCTACAGAATTTTACCTGTCTCTGGCCGAGACGGGATGCGCTGCCGATACGGTCAATGAGCAATCCCTGATCTTACTCTTTCAGGGCCAACGGAAAACGCTGTCTCTTCACCGGAGACGCCGGAACGGAGAGCGAGAGAAGTTGCTCTCGGAACTCAACGCGCCCGGACATGAGACAGAGCGGGCGGCGCTTTCTGAGCTCTTTTTGCTGAAAGTCGGGCACCACGGCTCCCGGAGTGCGAGCAGCGAGGCGTTCTTAGAGCTTCTTTCGCCGGACTGCGCCTCATTTCCTGCGGCCGGGGAAATTCCTACGGACATCCCGCACGCCGAGGCCATGGAGCGGCTTCGCCGCCATGCGGGAGAAGTCCACAGCACGGCAAACGAGGGAGCTCTCGGTGGAACTGCATACTGCCGGACAAAGCGGGGGCTTTAAAAAGAGGGTAAAAAGAAAGTGAAAAATTAGCACTCATCTATTGACAGTGCTAATAACGACTGATATACTGGGACCATCTTAAGAGTGTTATATATCAAGTATAGCAATCTTGCAAAGCGAGGTGAAGTGCATGAATATCAGCAAGTTTACACAAAAGTCTCAGGAAGCGATTGCTGCGGCGGAAAAGCTGGCGGTGCAGAACGGCAACCAGCAGATTGACGAGGAGCATCTCCTTGTTGCGCTGCTCGACATTTCGGACTCCCTGATTGCAAGCCTCGTCGCCAAGATGGGGATACAGAAGGAAGCATTTGCCAACGAGGCAGAGGGTCTGATTCAGAAACTCCCGAAGGTGAGCGGCGGCGGACAGGAATATGTGAGTGCGGATTTGAACCGCGCCTTGAACGGGGCGGAGGATGAGGCCAAGGCCATGGGAGACGACTATGTCTCCGTGGAGCATCTCTTCCTCAGCATGCTCGCGCATCCGAACCGGGCAATCAAGGAGCTCTTCCGGGCTTACGGCATCAGCCGCGAGAAGTTCTTGCAGGCGCTCTCCACGGTGCGCGGCAATCAGCGCGTCACCTCGGATAACCCCGAGGCAACTCACGACACGCTGAATAAGTACGGTTACGACCTTGTGGAGCGCGCGCGGGATCAGAAGCTGGATCCCGTCATCGGCCGCGACGAGGAGATTCGGAACGCGGTTCGCATCCTGAGCCGTAAGACCAAGAATAACCCGGTTTTAATCGGTGAACCCGGTGTCGAGCAAGACGGCGGTCGTCGAAGGACTTGCACAGCGTATTGTGCGCGGCGATGTGCCCGAGGGACTCAAGGACAAGCGTCTCTTTGCGCTCGACATGGGCTCTCTGGTTGCGGGTGCCAAGTACCGCGGCGAGTTCGAAGAGAGACTGAAGGCCGTGCTCGAGGAAGTCAAGAAGAGCGAGGGCGAGGTGATACTCTTCATCGATGAGCTCCACACCATTGTGGGTGCGGGCGCTTCCGAGGGCAGCATGGATGCCGGCAATATGTTAAAGCCCATGCTGGCGCGCGGCGAGCTGCACTGCATCGGTGCGACAACGCTCGACGAGTACCGGAAGTACATTGAGAAGGACCCGGCGCTCGAGCGTCGTTTTCCAGCCGATACTCGTGGATCAGCCGACCGTCGAAGACACGATTTCCATCCTCCGCGGCTTTAAAAGGAGCGCTACGAGAACTACCACCATGTCAAGATTCAGGACGGTGCGCTGGTCAGCGCGGCGGTGCTTTCGGACCGCTATATCACCGACCGCTTCCCTGCCCGACAAGGCCATCGACCTGGTCGATGAGGCCTGCGCGATGATTAAGACCGAGCTCGATTCCCTGCCTGCGGAACTGGATGGGATGAACCGCCGCCGCATGCAGCTTGAGATTGAGGCGACGGCACTCGGGAAGAGACCGACAATCTCTCGAAGGAGGACTTGCGGCCATCGAAAAGGAACTCGCGGAGAAGAAGGAAGCCTTTGCCGGGTCGAAGGCAAAGTGGGAAAACGAAAAGGCGAGCGTCTCGAAAGCTTGCGGAGATTCGCCAGCAGATTGAGGACACGAACCGCGAGATTCAGAGTGCGCAGCAGAGCTACGACCTGAACAAAGGCGGCCGAGCTCCAGTACGGCAAGCTCCCGGCGCTTAGAAGCAGCTCGAAGAGGAGGAGGCTAAGGTGCAGGGGCAGGAGTTTACGCTCGTGCACGAGGCGGTCACGGAGAACGAGATCGCAAAGATCATCTCCCGCTGGACCAATATCCCGGTGACCAAGCTCACCGAGTCGGAAAAGAATAAGACCCTTCATCTGGACGACACCCTGCATCAGCGGGTCGTGGGTCAGGATGAGGCGGTGCAGAAGGTCGCGGAGGCCATTCAGAGAAGCAAGGCGGGCATCAAGGATCCCTCAAGCCCATCGGCTCCTTCCTCTTCCTCGGACCGACCGGTGTCAGCAAGACCGAGCTCGCAAAGAGCCTTGCGGCAGCTCTCTTTGACGATGAGAGCGCCATGGTGCGGCTCGACATGTCGGAGTACATGAGAAGTTCTCCGTGTCCCGCTTGATCAGAGCGCCTCCGGGCTATGTGGGCTACGACGAGGGCGGTCAGCTGACCGAGGCAGTCAGAAGAAAGCCCTATTCCGTGGTGCTTTTCGACGAGGGTCGAGAAGGCACATCCGGATGTGTTCAATGTCCTTTTGCAGGTGTTGGACGACGGTCGCATCACCGACTCGCTCGGAAAAACCGTGGACTTTAAGAACACCATCATCATCATGACAAGTAACCTGGGTTTCCCAGTATCTCCTGGACGGCATTGACGAGCAGGGCGAAATTAAGCCCGAAGCCGCGGCTATGGTCGATGCGGAAGTTCAGGCGCACTTCCGCCCCGAGTTCCTGAACCGACTGGATGAAATCATCATGTTCAAGCCGCTGACCCGGCAGAACATCAGCGGCATTGTGGACCTTCTGCTCGAGGAGACCAACCGTCGCCTCGCGGATCAGGAGCTCTCCATTGAACTCACGCCGGCGGCAAAGCGGTACATCGCGGACGAGGGTTACGACCCGCCTTCGGTGCGAGACCGTTAAAGCGCTTCCTGCAGAAGCACGTCGAGACGCAGGCCGCAAAGCTCATTCTGAGCAGCGACAGCGGCCTTCGCAAGGGTTCTGTGATTCGCATGGACTTCGACGAAAAAGAGGGCGGCTTAAAGGCGGAAGTCAAGGCCTGAGCGCTGCGTTGATCGGCGCGACGGCAAAGTGAAAAAAAGCGACAGCGGCTGCCGCTTCTTTTTTTGTGCCGAGGGGCTCCGTATCGTCAATTCACGCACAATGTGGTAAAATGAACACAAGATTACCCATTGAGGGAAGGAGTCACGATATGATACGGACAGGCGCTTGCCTTCTTGAAATTTTTCTGTTTTTGGTGCTGGGACTTCCGGTGCTTCTGGTGCTCTGGATTTACAAAAGGTGAAATCCCGAAGCGCGCTCGGAACTCGGCCAGCGCTACGGAGCCTGGATACTCGGCGTCATCACGAGAAACCGCGCTGGGCAATCATAAACTGACGGTGCTGGGGACTCGAGAACATACCGCGGGATCAGGGTGTATTGTTTATCGGCAACCACCGGAGCTATTTTTGACATCATCTGCTCCTATCCCATACTCCCGGTGCAGACGGGCTTCCTCGCAAAAGGACGGCCTTTACCGCGTGCCCTCGCTTCGCCGCTGGATGCAGCTTTTGAACTGCCAGTTCCTGACCGGAAGGACATCCGGAAGGGCATGGAGACTATCAAGACCTGTACCGAGCTCGTGAAGAACGGCACTTCGATCTGGGTGTTCCCGGAGAGGCAGCCGCACAAAGGATCCCGACCGGACCGCAATTCGCCCCTTCCACGAGGGCAGTTTCAAGATTGCGGAGCGCGCAAACGCCTATATTGTTCCGGTTGCCATCTACGGCGCGGACGATGTGCTCGAGAATCACTTTCCGGCCGTGACGCGAGCGATGTCACGATTGAGTTCGGAAAGCCCTTCCGCGCATCGAGCTGCCGCCGGAGATGAAGAAAAAGACCGGTGTCTACACCGCGGAGCGTTCAGAGCATGCTTCGGGAAGAGGGCAGCGGCGCGCATGAGCGAGGGCAACATTCGGGTACCGGCGCGAGACGCGACTTCCGCATGCGACGCGTATTGTATACCAGGGCCTGGAGGGCGCTTACAGCAACCTCGCCGCCGTACAGGTCTTTCGGGACTATAAGGAGGCGAGTTTTTCGCATGTCAAGAGTTTTGACGCGGCGGTGCGCGCGGTCGATGAGGGCACGGGCGACTATGCCCGTAATCCCGATCGAGAATTCGACGGCGGGCAGCGTGGCGGACAGTTACGATGCGCTCGCAAAGCGCGAGGTTTCGGTGGTCGGCGAGTATCTCTTGCCGGTAAAACACGCGCTCCTCGCCGCGGCGGGCACGGAGCTCTCGGAGATCAGAACCGTTTACTCGCACCCGCAGGGGCTAAAGCAGTGCGCGCAGTTCTTTGAGGAACACCCGGAGATCGAGGCCGTCGCGGTTTCGAACACCGCCGTCGCGGCGCAGCTCGTGCAGGCCATGGGAAAGCGGGATACGGCGGCCATTGCCTCCGCTTACGCGGGGCAGATTTACGGTCTCAAGGTCCTGATCCCGGCGCTCAATTACCGCGCGGAAAATACGACCCGCTTCTTGGTCATCGGGAAGGAAAAATTGTATTTGGAAGGCGCAAAGACCGTGAGTCTCATGATGGAGACCAAAGCATGAGGGCCGGTGCGCTCTATCATGTGCTCGGTGCTCTTTACGGGGAGGGCATCAACCTGCTCCGCCTCGCGGCGCGTCCCCGTGCCGGAAATCAGCTGGGCCTACCGCTTCTTCTTGGATTGCGCCGGCAGTCTCGAAGATGCGGCCGTACAGCAGGCGCTTCGGGAGGTGGAGCGCCTCAGCACGAACCTTCGCATTCTGGGTTGCTTCTAGGGAGGAACTATGGCGTTAAAACGCTTTTGCTTCAATCGATGTGGGTTCATTTGAAATAGAACTCAGGATTTACGAACTCGGCGCCGGGGCGCGCATACGCTTAGTGGACAACCTTCGCCACGTGATAGCGCTCGGCTCGGACAGCTACCGGGACGGCGAGATCAGTTTTCCGCTCGTGCAGGAGCTGATTGCGGTCTTAAAGGACTTTACGCGCGTCATTGCGGAGTACCGCTGCACGGCCTACCGCGCGAGTGCGACTTCCGCCCTCAGGGAGGCCGCCAACAGCGCCATTGTGCTGGACCAGATTAAGACCCGCACCGGTCTCGACGTGCAGATACTCTCGAACACGGAGCAGCGCATGCTGGTCTTAAAAGCACTCGCTGCCTGCGGCGAGCGTTTTGAGACCCTCGTGCAGAGGGGCGGCGGTGGTCGAAGTGGGCTTCGGCTCCATGCAGGTGAGCCTCTACGAGGCGGGAAAGATGCGCAGCACCCAGAACCTGCGTCTCGGCGCGCTCAGGCTTCGCGACACCCTGCAGCAACTCAATTCCGCGCGGGATGACAGGGAGTGCATTTTGCAGGAGACCGTTGCGCACGAGTTGGAAATTTACGAAAACCTGCACCTTTTTGGGGCGCAAGGTGAAACATATGATTGCGATCGGCGATCCGATTCGCGTGCTCTACGACAAAATCATGCGGGCGCGGAACAAGGATCCGGAGGCCGAGAACTTTGCGGACAGAGAGCGGGTGGAAGAACTGTACCGCTACGTGGTGGAACGCACCGACGCGGAACTCGAGGAGACCCTGGACATTAACCCCGCGGCGACGGGCGTGTTGCTCCCGGCGGCGGTGCTCTACCAGCGCATGGCAGAGACCGTCGGTGCGGAAATGGTCTGGTTCCCGGGAACCCGGCTCATTGACGGACTCGCTGCGGAGTATGCGGTATCGAATTCCCTCATGCGCCGCAGACATGACTTTGACGCGGACATCCTGGCCGCCGTACAGGAAATCGCGGCGCGCTACGGCGAGGGCACGGTGCACCGCGCCTACACCGTAAAGACCGCGCTGCAAATTTTCGATGCGCTCAAAAAGCGCAGGGCTTTACGGCGCGGACCGCATACTCCTCGAAATCAGGGCGACCCTGCACCACTGCGGCCGCTATCTGAACATGGGAAATGCGGGCGGTTCGAGTGCGGATATTATCCGCGCGACCGAGATTATGGGGCTCTCGAAGGCGGAGCACGCGCTGATCGTCACAGATTTTGCGGAACGAAGAAGAGGTCTTCGAGCGCAAGAGCTGCCGCAAAGGCGGCCAAGTTTGCGGCGGTCATACGGCTGGCGAGTGCGCTGGACCGCTCGGCCAAACAGAAAGCGGGCGAATACCGCGTGCAGCTCAAAGAAGACGGAACCCTGCTCTTCACAACAGCCTACGGCGGTGACGCGACCTTGGAGCGCCTCAGCTTCCTCCAGTGTACCCCCTCGTTCAGCAATGTATTCGGCATTCGTCCGGAGTTTCGGCAGAGAAGAAGCCTTGGGAGCGGCGTTGTATGAAAAGGATAACGAGAAGAAGAACAAAAACAGGATAAAGAAAGCAACGAGAAGCAGGGATAAAAAGGCAGAGAAGCTCGGTACGGCGGAGACGCTTGAGTTTAAAGCAATCCGGCCTACTACGTGTGCCGCGAACTCTCGTGGCTCAGTTTAACCTGCGCGTGCTCAATGAGGGCGCGCGATAAAAACATCCGCTCTTTGAGCGTCTCAAAGTTCCCTCAGCATTGTGAGCTCAAATTTGGACGAGATTCTTTATGGTGCGCGTGGCCTCCTTAAAGGAGCAGGTGCTCGCGGACTTTACGCGGCGCGACATTGCGGGCTTAACGGCGGCGGAGCAGTTAAAGAAAATCTCCGAGAGACCCATGAGATGGTCTCTCTCCAGTATCGCAACTAAAGCGCAGCGTAATTCCCGGCACTCGAAAAGGGAGGGCTTACACCTCATTTCGAGCCACGAGGAACTCTCGGAAAAAGAGCGGAACTTTGTGGACCGCTATTTTAGGGACACCATATACCCGGTGCTCACGCCGATGGCGGTGGATTCCTCTGAGCCCTTCCCGCTCATTCGGAATAAAGACTTTGAATATCGCGGCGCTGATACGGAAAAAGGAGCATGTAAAAGCCGCTTATCCGCATCGAAGAGAAGAAGAAAAAAAGGCGGACTGCGCCCGGACTTTGCGATTGTGCAGGTGCCTTCGGTGCTGCCGCGCCTCGTGGAACTTCCGCCCGAGGTCACGGGACGGCCCGCGGAGGAGAAGAGCTTTATCCTGCTCGAGAAATCATTGAGCGGAACATAGCTCCCTCTTCCTTAAACTACGACATCCTCGCGGCACCCTTCCGCATCATGCGAAACGCGGGTTTGAACTGGATGAGGAGGGGCGGCAGACCTTCTGGTCGAAATCCAGAAGAAGTTAAAAGCGCCGCCAGTGGGGCGAGGCCATTCGTCTGGAAGTCGAAGAGGGCATGGACGAAGAGCTCTTACAGATTCTTGAGAGCGAACTGAAATCGAGCGGACGATCTCTTCCTGATTAACGGTCCGCTCGACTTAACCGTGCTCATGAAGCTCTACGGTGTGAGCGGTTTTGAGCGCTTAAAACTCCCGAAGCACGCCGCAGCCGGTACCGGCGCTCGTGAACGAGAAGAGCATCTTCGCGAACATCACGCGAGGGCGATATTCTCTAAGTCATCCCTACCAGTCCTTTGACCCGGTCGTGAACTTCATTCAGGAGGCCGCGAAGGACCCGGACGTGCTCGCCATCAAAGCAGACCCTGTACCGCGTGAGCGCTAATTTCGCCCATCGTTCAGGCGCTCGCCAAGGCGGCGGATAACGGCAAGCAGGTCACGGTGCTGGTCGAGTTAAAGGCGCGCTTTGACGAGAAAATAATATCGTCTGGGCAAAGATGCTCGAAGGCGGGCTGCCATGTCATTTACGGTCTGCTCGGCAAAGACGCACTCGAAGATCACCCTTGTGGTGCGCTCCGAGGAGGACGGCATACGCCGCTATGTGCATCTCGGCACGGGCAACTATAACGACTCGACCGCAAAGCTCTATACGGATCTGGGACTCTGACCTGCAGGCGTGAATTCGGCGAGGATGCGACCGCGGTCTTTAACATGCTCTCAGGCTATTCCGAGCCGCTCTTCTGGAACCGCCTCGTTGTGGCGCCGCTCTGGATGCGCGATAAGTTTGTCCGCGAAATCGAAAAAGGTGCGCGCGGCCGCGCGCGCCGGAAAGCCCGCTTTCATTACGGCGAAGATGAATTCGCTCTCGGATCCGGGCATGATACGGGAACTGTATCGCGCGAGCATGGACGGTGTTCAGATAGACCTTATCATCCGCGGCATCTGCTGCCTCGGGTCTGGCATCCCGGGCGTCTCGGAGAACATCCGTGTGCGCTCCATTGTCAGAAACTTCCTAGAGCACGCGCGCATCTTCCGCTTCCATGCGGACGGCGAAGAGAGCCTCTACCTCGGCTCCGCCGACTGGATGACAAGAAATCTGGACAACCGCGTCGAGATTGTATTCCCGATTGTGGACAGCGAAATACGCGCGGAAGTGCAGCACTATCTCGATATCGAGCTCCGGGACAATGTAAAGGCAAGCATCTATTGCGGACGGCAGCTACGAGAAGGAAGACCGCCGCGGAAGGGTTGCTCTCAACTCGCAGGAAGTTTTTGCGGAGGAGGCAATCAAGGCGGCTGCGGCAGCGCAGCTTGCGGAAAAGCGGCGCGGACAGCAGGAGGAGCGGGGCTTTACGCCCTTACTCTGAGTGCATAAGGGGGAACATGGCTAAGAAAAAGAAGTTAACAGGGACCGCGGCGGCTCAAAAACACAGGCGAGCGCAGCGATAAGACAACAAAACAGAATGTACAGAGCGACTCGCGCCGGCCTGGCTTGCGGGCGCGTAGCTCATCTCATCTTCGGGCTTTTTCCCGTTGATTTTTGCGGACCGCTATTTCAATATGCTGGAGACCAAGCTGGTCACCTTTGTCACGTATCCCTGCTCCTGATTCTCTGCATGGGCGCGGTGTGACTTGGACGGCGGTCGGCAGTTTGAGCCCTTCGGAGATCGGGCGATATGAACCGCGCTGACTGGGCGGTACTTGCCTTTTTCGGCTTTTCGCTGCTTGCGACCCTGCTCTCCGGAAGATTCATGTACCAGGCGCTGACCGGCATTGAAGGGCGTTATGTGGGCTTCCTTTACATTGTATTGATTACGCTGGTGTACTTTTTCTGGTGGCGCGAAATCTCAAGTATTCGAAAAAGTATCTGACGGTCTTTCTTTCTGTGGGACTCATGGTCTGCCTGCTCAGTTACAGCGATTTCTATAACCCTGGATCTCCTGAATTTCCGGGAAGAGATGCTTCCGGAGCAGTACAGCATGTTTATGTCAACCTTTCGGCAACATCAACACCCTACACGGTCTATGTTGCTCTGGTGGTTGCGGTCTCCGGAACTCTCTTTGCGCTGAGCGAGAGAAGACCGGGCGCATCGGTTTTTACTACCTGGTCTGCCTGGTGTCCACCCTTGCGCTGATCACCGGCGCTGGATAACGCCTATTTAAGCCTTGCGGGTCTCTTCGGCGCACTGCCGTTCGCGGCCTTCCGAAGCAGAAAGGGGAGGGCGCGCTATTTCCTGCTGCTCTCTACCCTCATTCTCGCAATCTGCTACATTGCGGGCGTCAGCGTTTCCATGGCGGGCAAGGTGCTTCCGCTCTACGGCCTGTTCCGCGTGCTCGGCGGCATACGCCCGCTTCCTTACCTCGGCGCGGTGCTCGGCATCGTTTTCGCTCGTGCTTCTCTGCAGAGGCGAACAAGGAAATCACGGAGAGCGGCACGCAAAAGCGGTGGATCATCGGCTATGTCGCGGTTCTGGCGCTCGCGCTGGTTTCGCTCATCGCGCTCTTTGCCTATGCGAACAGCCTGCCCTATGAGACAGTCGAGGAAAAGTTCGGCGGCCTCGCGGACTACTTAAAATTCCGCGACGCGTGGGGCACTTTCCGCGGTTACGTGTGGCGTGCGGCCATCGACGAATACCTGCACCTGCCGATTTTAAAATCGTATCTTCGGCAGCGGACCCGATACCTTTAGTGAGCTACATGGTCACGCACCGTTGGAATGAGATGAACTACATTGCGGGACAGTACTATGATTCCGCCCACAACGAGTACATACAGTATCTCTTTACGGTGGGACCCTTCGGCCTGCTTGCTCATCTCGGCATCATCGTGTTCAGCGTGAAGGCTGCCTTTCAAAAGGCGAGAGCGCTTCTTGAGAAGCGGGACGGAAGTCTGCCTCGCACGGACAGCGCCTACCTCTATGCAATCAGCGTTGCCATGGTCTGCTATGCCTGCCAGGCTTTTGTCAACATTAATGTCGGTTGCGTCACCGGTATTCTGGAGCCTCATTGCACTCGGAAGAGCGGCGGGTGATGTATGGAACAGATGGAACGCTATAAACGCCTGATTAAAGTTTGCTGCGGCGGTTATTCTCGCCGTGTAAATCGGGCTCTACTACGTCCTTTGGACGCACTACTATAATCGCATCATCACGATGCCTTTCTGGCGCCGCGGCAACGCTGGTTCTATGACCGGTCTCTACGGCATCATGCTGTTTGTCTTTCACAACCTCTACGGCGGCTTAAAAATCGGTTTCTTTCGGAAGAACAACATCATTTATTCGCAGTTTCTCGCAATCCTCGCGACCAATGTCTTCAGCTATCTCCTGCTCGCGCTGGTGGAGCGCCACTGGTACGTGCCGCTGCCGCTTTGTGATTTTTGACCGCAGTGGATATGGTGCTCGGTCTTCTTCTGGGCCACGCTCTTTCCAGTGGACCTATAACCTGCTCTTTCGCGCGGCAGCTTCTTTTAATCTACAGGAAGCGCTCGGTCGCGCATGTACTCGAGAAAGATGAACTCGCGGGACGATAAGTATGTACTCACCGCGGCCATCCATATCAGCGAGGGCATAGAGCCGCATCATGGAGGAAGTGCCGAAGTACGGCGGTGTCATCATCGAGCGACCTCGGAAGCCCATGACCGCAATTTGATTTTCAAGCGCTGCTACGATATGGATAAGCGCGTCTACGCATTCGAAAATCAGCGATGTGCTGGTTCGGAGTTCGGATGAGTTAAAAGCTCTTTGACTACCGTGCTCTGCTCTCCCGGAACGACGGCTTGCAGGTGAGATCAGCTCTTCTGTAAGCGTGTTCTGACATTTGTATGAGCGCGGGGGCCCTCTTGCTGCATAAGCCTGCCCTTTTTCCTCTTTATCGCGCTTGCGATTAAGCTGGAGGACGGCGGTCCGGTCTTCTATAAAGCAGTGTCGCTTGACGAAGGCGGAAAGACCTTTGACATTCTGAAAGTTCCGCACCATGCGGGTCAATGCGGAGGCGGACGGCGTTGCACAGACTCGCCGCACAGGGGATAACCGCATCACGAGTGGGGCAACCTGCGCTGCCCGGCTCGACGAAAGCTCCCGCAGGTCTTAAATATCCTGAAAGGCGGGATGAGCATGGTCGGCCCCGCGGCCGGAAACCTCGGAAAGTGCGGCCGAGTACAAGAAGGAGATTCGGAGTTTGATTACCGCACTCAAAGCTAAGGCGGGACTCACCGGCTACGCGCAAATTTACAGGGTCTATAACACAACGCCCTACGACAAGCTGAAACTCGATTTGATCTATATTTCAGCAACTATTCGATTTTCTGGATTTAAAGCTCATTTTTCATGACGCCGAAAAATCCTCTTCATGAAAGAGAAGACCGAGGGGCGTTGCGGAGGGACGGCTACGGCGAGTGCAGCAGACCGAGGATTTGAGCGGCGAACTCAAGTTCTACGATCGGGCGTAAACCGCCCGAAAGAGGAGGGAAAGAGATGAGCGGGAGCAAAAAGGCACTGCTGGTCACGACCGTGAGCGGTTTTGTGCCGCAGTTTTGGAGAATGAACAATGTGCGCCTCCTGCAGGAGAGAGGTTACGAAGTACATTACGCCTCCAATTTTTGACATGCCTCCTACGGGGACAATAACTGACAGGTTAAAGGGCACCGGCATACGCTGTCTGCAGATTGCGTTTGCGCGAGAGCCCTGGAATCGAAAGAATATGAGCGCCAGTACGAACTCACAGCGCTCATTCGCCGTGAGGGTTTAACCTCCTCACTGTCACACCCCATGGAGCCGCCTGTGCGCGGCTTGCGGCCACGAAGGCAGGTTACATAATGTGGTTACACGGCGCTCGGCATCTTTTTGACGGCGCGCCGAAGAAAAACTAGCTCATCTACTATCCGGTCGAAAAAATTTTTGTCGCGCTACGGACAGTCTGCTCTTAATTAATCGCGAGGACTATGAGCGCGCCAAGAAAAAATTCTCGGCCCGCCACACTGACCTCCTGCCGGGCGTCGGTATCGACATCGAGGCGGTACAGCGCGGCAGTGCGGAAAGCGCGGGGCTCCGGGAAGAACTCGGAATAAGCCCGCAGCGCGTACTGCTCACAGCCGGGAGATGATACCGCGATCAGGCGCTGCTCCTCGAAGTCTTGCGGCGGCTGCGACGACTCTCGCTTACTTTGCTTATCCTGGGACACGGAAAAGTGCAGGATGAATTAAAGGCGAAAGCCAAGGCACTCGGCGTGGAAACGCAGGTGATATTCCCGGGCTACCGCACGGATGTATTCCGCTTTCTACGGAATCGCAGAGCTCTTTTTATTTCCTTCGTTACAGGAGGGGCTGCCGGTCGCGGTCATGGAAGCGATGGCTGCCGGTCTTCCGGTTCTTGCCTCCGCCGTCCGCGGAAACCGGGATTTGATTTTAGCCGGCGAGGGCGGCGCATTATGCCGCCGCGACGCTGCGAAGCCTGGGGAAAAACCGTAAGTATTTTGCTTCGGGATTGTGAAAACAGGAGGCCTACGGGCGGTATAATGAGACTGCGGATCGGCGCGTTTTCCGCGAGAAAACGAGAAGAAAATGAGGGAAATTTATGCGCGCTACGACTGAGCGTAAAAGCTCTGGTTTTTCTGAAAATGCGAGGAGGACGGCTCTTCGTATTACCGCCTCTATCAATACCTCGCGGATCAACCCCTGCCCGCATGGTCAATATGACGCCGCGGTGGATGTACCCGCCTTTTGCAGGAGGCGTTACGGCAAGGCAATGAAACTTGCGTTAAAGCTCTTTATGGGAGGCATTACCTTCGGCACGACTTTATTCGCCATGGCGCTCGATGCCCTTGTCTGGAAGTCGGAAGTCGTAATCTTAAACCGCCGCTTTTTCCGCGCGCCTGTCCGCCCGTTCTCGCGGGAATTTTGAGGCGTTATCTTCGCGGATTTACTGGGATTTTGACGATAACATTGCGCTGGACGGCGAACTCTCTCGGCCGAGAGGCTGTGCTCGAAGAAGCGGCGTGCAAAATCACCGTGACCGGCGTTACCTAGAGAAACGGTGAGCGAAACCGCAGAGAGAAGGTAAAGCTGCTCCCGACCACAGACCTCGCTTTTTCGGCGCGGAGGCAGAGCGTCTCCTTGCAAATAAGGGTAGAGACAGCGCAGCGTTAAAACTGCTCTGGCTCGGCACCCGCGATAACCTAAAAGTATTTGAAGCACTCGTTCCGGCACTGGAGCAAGCCGCCGAAACGATTGTGCGGGATACAGGAAAAGCGCCAGGTTACGGGTGGTCTCAAATGCACGCTTACCGAGGAGACCAAGCAGCAAAACTGCAGAAACGTATCCTGGAGCCGCAGGCGCGGCATAGCAGCCCTCCGCGAAGCGAGATGGGACTATGCCGCTCACGGAGGCGCCTACGCTCGGCAGGGCGGCTTTAAGGCAATTCAATATATGTCGGCCAGAGTTGTTCCGATTCTCTCTCCGGTGGGCTATAATAAAACCGTGATAGAAGACGGCGTGAGCAGCTGTTTTGCCGCAGAGGCGGCGATTTGCGACGCGGATTGCGGAACTCGCGGCGAATCCGCGCGGCTTAAAAAGCATGGCGCGCGCAGCGAGAACGACTGACAGCTGCTTTTTCGCCGGAAGAGATACAGGTATTTTTGGAGATCGGGCAGGTGGGAGAGTGAATGAACAGACTTCGCGTTTTTGAAAAAGATAAAAAAAGATGATAGGGGAAGCTCGTCAGAGAACGACTTTAAGGCGCAGTACAGCGGCTCCTACCTCGGCGTGGTCTGGGGGCATTGTGCAGCCGCTCATCACGGTACTCATTTACTGGTTTGTCTTTACCGTCGGCTTTACGGAACGGCGAGCGCCGGACGGCACCCTATATCATCTGGATGATATCCGGCATTGTCGCCTGGTTCTTCTTCTCGGATGCGCTCGGCGCGAGCACCAATGCCTTTCTCGAAGTACTCCTATCTCGTCAAAAACTGAACTTCAATGTGGGGCTCATTCCGCTCGTAAAGGTGGGTACCTCGCTGATTATCCATGCGATTTTTCCTCGGCATCGTGACCATCATCCTGGAACTTTTCGGGTTTTACGGCGGACTGGTACTATTTACAGCTTATGTACTATGTCGCCTGCAATTTTATGCTGGTCTTTGCCGTGGTGCTCTTTACCTCCTCGGTCACGGTCTACATGCGGGATGTGAGCCAGCTGGTGGGCATCTTTATCCAGATCGGTTTCTGGGCCATCCCGAGTGTCTGGGGGCCTGAGGTGCTGAGCGGCAAGCTGCGCTTTATTTTCAGCTGAGACGGTCTACTACCTGGTCGAGGGCTACCAGGATTCGCTCTACGCGCATGTGCCGGTCTGGGATAAACCCCTCTATCGCTCTGCTTCTGGGCGGTCACGAGGGCGCTCTTCGCACTCAGCATGTATACCTTCGGAAAGTGAAAACCGTATTTCGCAGATGTGCTCTGAGGATAAGTGATGAATCAAAACGAAAATGCCATTGAAGTGAGAGGCGTGAGCAAGTTCTACAATCTCTACGAGAGACCGCAGGACAGAGTCAGGAACTGTTCTCGCTCACAAAAGAAATATCACACGCTCTACAAGGCCTGGATCGGATCTCCTTTACGGTGAAAAAGGGCGAGACCCTGGGCATCATCGAGGCGGAGCAGGGTGCGGGCAAGTCGACGCTCTTAAAAAGCTCATCACCGGCGTCATCACGCCGAGCGAGGCAACATAGAGACGAGGGCGAAATTTCCGCTCTGCTCGAGCTCGGCACAGTTTTTAACCCGGAGTACACGGGCTATGAGAACATCTTCCTAGAACGGCTCCATGCGCGGCTTCTCCGACGAGGAGATGCAGGAGAAAAGTCAAAGGAAATCGTGGACTTCGCGGACATCGGCGAGTACATGGGACAGCCGGTCAAGACCTATTCGAGCGGTATGTTTGCCCGTCTCGCCTTTGCGGTCATGATCAGCTTCAAACCGGAAATTCTGATTGTCGATAGAGCGCTCTCGGTCGGCGATATCTTCTTCCAGCAAGTGCAATACCTTCATGAAGGAGGAGATGAAGGGCGTCACCAAGCTCCTCGTGACCCACGATATGAACAGCATTGCGAATATGGCGGACCGCGTGATTTTAATCGATCGCGGAAAAATAATCCGCGAGGGCAAGCCGCTCGAGGTCATCGAGGACTATTTAAGCTGCTCCACACGAGCGTATTCCAGAGCAGGAAGCTGCCGCAAAGGATGAGGATGCGCGCCTAAACGCTGCCACAGAGCAGAGGCAGGGAAGCGCTCGCTTTGGAGGCCGCGGCCGCGAAAAGAAAAGGCGAAATCGGCTGGGTCGATGCGCCGAAGGAGAGCATAGAGCGGTGCGCGGGATATTTTAATCGATCGCTGTCGCATGCTGATTAACGGCGAGGCGGTGGATGTTGTAAAGCCGGGAGATGCGGTGAGAATCGAGCTTTTACTGCACGCGAAAAAAGATGCAGACAATATCATAATCGGCTATACTTTTAAGGATAAGTACGGAAACAGTATTTTTGCGCAGAGCACCCTCGGCGAGAATATTATGATAGAGGGTGTAAAAGCAGGGGTAGTGAGAAAAAGCTTCTCTTTCCTTCCATTGGCCTGAAGTCAAGGAGGGCGATTATTTTCTGACCCTCGGCATCGGCGAGGCTATGACCAGATGGTGCACACCGTGCAGTGCTGGGTGCACGGCGTTCTGCATGTGCAGGGCAATCGCCTTAAAACCCATGCAGGGCGTCATCAACCACGTGATTGAGAATTCAAAATCGAGAGGATGAGGCATGAACCATAGAGCAAGCTGGGTCGTCTCGGACCCCGCGATATGACGCAGAATCAATTAAACCCCGAAGCTTAAAATTTGCCTGGGAAGGGCATCGGGTTTTGCCTATGATTTGTGCAGTTTGTGCGGCCGGGCGCCTGGTGGAGCTCGGCGGTCAGTGCAAAGCTGCTCGCTGTTTACCTTCTGTCAGGCCGTGCGGGATTTTAAGCTGGATACCGAAATCAATGCGGTGGATATGTGGAGCGGCGATATCGGCGCGGAAATTACCGGCGAGGTCTATGCGCTCGTGCAGAAGACCGCCGCGACCTATTACCCGGAGAGCTGAACCTCTTCCAGATGTGCTTTGACGACGCGCGCCCGAACTTTGCGGACAATTCGATTGACATCCTGCACATTGACGGCGGACACACCTTTGAAGACGTGGAGCACGATTTCACGACCTGGCTCCCCAAGTTAAAGGAGAACAGCATCGTCCTTTTCCATGATGTGTACAGCCCGATCGATCGGGGCTCACTGCGACCACTGGGAGAAGACCAAGAAGAGTACGACTGCTACTTTGACTTTACGCACAGCTGCGGTCTCGGCATCCTCTTCCGAAGGGAGATACTGGTATGACAGACTCGAGGGAGGCAGGCTTTTTCAAGTACTATAGGACCTCTACTTCTACCGCTCAAGTATAAGTACGCAGGAACGCTTTGACGAGTTGAAGGGCCTCTACGAGGCGCTACCGTGCCATCGAGCGAGCAGTCGAGATGATAGACGAGCAGGGATGCGCGGATTACGGCGGATGAAGCTGGTCGCGGAGAAGGATGCGGCGATTGCGAGCCAGACGAAGCTCATAGAGGAGCGCGATGCAACTATCGCGAGGCCAGACCAAGTTAATCCGATGAGGCGGGATGCGCGGATTGCGGCGGATGAGAAGCTGGTCGCCGAGAAGGACGCGGCGATTGCAGATCGGTCGAAGATGATCGATGAGCGGGATGCGCGGTTGCGGCGGATGAGAAGCTGGTCGCGGAAAAGATGCGGCCATCGAGCGCAGGCTAAGTTAATCGATGAGCGCGACCGCAGCTTAAACAGGCACACAAGATTGCGAGGAGAGACTCGGCGTTGTGCGGCAACAGGACAATATTATTCTCACCTTGCAGCAGCAGAGACGCGGGTGTGAGGCAGTTATCAAGCGGCACTGGATGTCGCGTCTTGAGTTTCGAAAGAAGGTACGGGAGGAAAAATGAGGAGCTGCGTGGGTACTGCCGTCGCTGATCGAGGGGCTCCGGAGGGACACAGAACCATACTCCAGAACGTGCAATACTTGCCAGTTCGCAAGGGTTATGAATGCGATGTCTATGTGGAAGATAAGGGAGAAGTCAAGAATTCCGAGGAACTCCGCCGCCAGGCAGGGGACCCTCTTCAGCAAGCTGACTGTCGCTTTATTCTGGGCTACGACATTTCAGGGAGAGTACGACATCATCTTCGCGACCGCCTGGTTTTACGGCCAGGTGGTGCGGGACTGCAACAATGAGCTGTAAAAGCCTACTTCATTCAGGACTTTGAGGCGCTCTTTAGCCCCATGGGCGACGGCTACATTCTCGCCTGCAATTCCTACGGCTACGGCTTAAAGCCGGTCACCATAGGCCGTTGGCTTTCGCACAAAGATGCAGACGGGTACCACACGCCTTCCCGCTATTTCGATTTCTGCGCCGACGGCATCACCGTCCGCTGCCGGAGCAAAGAAGAACACGCGATCTGCTTTGTCTACCAGCCCGATAAAGCCGCGTCGCTGCGGGTGTGCTCGGCGTTGAGGCGCTCGGCATTGATGAGTTCCTGCGCCCGGATGAAAATCTATCTTTGCGCTCGAACATCAAGGGGCAATGTCTGGTTTGAACGCGAGAACCTCGGCATCATCCCGCTTGAAAAGTGCAATGCCCTTTACAATAAGTGCGAGGTGGGACTCTGCATCAGCTCTTCGAACCCCTCGCGCATTCCGTTTGAGATGATGGCGGCCAGTCTGCGGTCGTGGATCTCTACATGGAAAATAACTTTTACGACACTACCGAACGGGCGTGCGCCTCGCGACACCACGCCCGGAGTCGATTGCGCAGGCTCTGATCGAAATTTCTGGATCACAGGGAGACGGCGGCCCGAGATGTCCGAGGCGGGCAAGCGCTACATGGCGGATAAGGATCAGAACAGATTCCGACAATCGAGGCAGGAGGAGGAATACAAGGCGCAAGGGCTTTCGTCAGGCCAGACGGTGAACGTGATTTGGGGCAGCAGAGCGTTCGCGGGAGCTTTGACGATGATTACAGGATACGCGGTTTTCCGTGAAGCGCAGTGCGTTTCTGCTGAGCCTCCGAAGAAAGAACTGAGCGCGCTGACCAGGCGCATGGCGGAGGAACTCGCCGCAGAAGCAGCACATCTACCTGGATCGGCATTGAGGCGAAGATAGACAGCATTCCACACGAGACTGGTCTGCATTTCAGTTTCTACGCGGGCGAGCCAAAGGAATTAATCGAGGCGGCGGGCTTTTCAAAGCCCTTGGAGCGCGTGCTGGTGTCACTCGCGTCAATAAGCGCTCAGGACGGCTCTTTTGAGGGAGCAGAGAGCTGCTCGGCGTCACCGGCGGAGCACTGCACCTCAGGGACAATGCCTACAGCGATGCGAAAGTCGAAGCGGCTCGGCATTGCGGCAGAGGCTATCTGCCGCGGAGGGCACACAGAAGAAGAGGCAGGAGCGGAACTTTGTCAGAGACATGAGCGCTGCAGTGCCGGGCGCGCCGCTCGGCGGCGGCGATGATGCAGCCTCTTCTTCTACGGCTTTGTCGGAAACCTACTCGGAAAGAGGCGAGGGCAAGGGCATCGAGAAAATCTACTTCTTTACGCGAGAGGGCGAGTTCTCAGAGATTTACGACGCGATGGCCGCAGTCTCAAAGCGCAGCTACGAAAGTCTATCTTCTCGAGGTGAGGCCGCCTTGCGACCTTCATGCCCCTCATCCGCGAAGATCAGCTGGGAACTCACTGCGGCTCTGGAACCAGTATTTCCGTTCAGTCATGCTGCACTCTTCACCTCGCTCGGCGTTGACCTGGAGTCTGTGCGGGAATTCCTTCAAAAGCATAAGTTCAGCGGAAGAGGTCGATCACCTATCCTGGCAGGATGAAAGAGTACAGGCGCTCTTTGCGGATCAGCCTTTTTAGAGGTGCATGGAAGCGGAGCGGGATAAGCGCGCGCTCCTGCTTTCCTACTGTGCAGAGCAAGTTTATACGGCGCGGAAGGAAATCGCGATTGTGGACATGGCTGGCTGCAGGCACCATTCAGGATAACCTCTGTCACCTCTTCCGAGACCAAGATGCTGAGCTACATCGGCTTTAATTCCCTTCCTGAACGAAGCGGCCGAGAACGCGGAAAAGCGCGGTTACATTGACGCCTTTCGCTCGGCACGGGCATCGCGACGGTTTCCACGCCCTTTGAGATGATATAGCAATTCGCCGAACGGCAGCACCGTCAGCTATATAGCGCGAGATGGGAAAATCGTAGCACTTCAGAGACTGCGAGCAGGAGGAGGATGCCATCTTCTTCTCCTACACGGACTGCAAAAACACATCATCAGAACCTGCGCGGCGCTGTGCATTTTACTGCGAGGAAATCAGCTTGTGACGAGTTGCAGAGCTCCCCGTCCGCTCATACGGGGTCTTCAAAAGCGCTTCATCTATGAGCCGAGAGCAGGAGACCGTGAATACCTACTTTGCGCTGCGCCACGGCGGGGAGTTCGGCGTTGGCAGCTTATGTGGATCAGGCACGCGGTTTCGCGCGGTCTTAATAGCGCACGTTGGTCGGTAGAAAAGAAGCGGCAGAGTTCAGGACTTTCTCCGCGACAGACCCTGCGCAGGGCTATCTCCTGAAAGTACCGGCTGTATCCGCTGATCAGGCATGTGCAACCACGTTCTGGGTTTCAATATTACTGAGGGAGAGCAAATGAAGAAAGAAATAGCTGGCGTTCTTGCTGGCGACGCTCGCGGCGACGCCGATCTACGCAGCAGGTACAGGATTTCGGCACGGCCGGCAAATGTCAGCGTGCAGCAAGCAGCCGAACGAGCAACGGCGGGAAGCGATGACTGGATTATCGTGAGCCCCGGGGCAGAGCGGAAGGAGCGTCAAGATTGTCGATGAACAGCAAGGCTGTGGTCTCTGTGGTACTTCTACGGCGGTGTCTATGTGGACGGCAAAGCTCTGTGTAGACGGCAAAGAGTACAAGAAGATAACAGCATGAAGGCGGCATTCACGCCGATCAACGACTTTTCAGCATGCGGCGGTTATGTTTTCTCTTTGCTGAATCGGTTCGAGTTCTCAAAGAAAGGATGACAGAAATCTTGTCGGCGGAGAAAATATGGGAGTTAAAAGCTTTCGAAAAGCGAGCTTGCTGCGAGCTTGATTCCTGGTAAAGTATATTTGCCGATTTCGATATGATTTGAAGAACTTTAGCTTTTCGGAGCAGAGTTCATATCTACTTATATATTGTTTCAAATTGGTTCAGATTATTTTTGCTGTATCTTCTTCTGAAATCTGCTGTACAGAAGAAACAGAGATGTATTGACAGAGAAAGTTTCGATTGGCACTCATTTTTGTTTGCAGTTCTCTTTGTGCAGGACTATCATCTGCTTTGGCCCGAAACTGGGTCGAGGTTGATGGAATATAAAAATTTATCAGTATGCACTGATGCTACAAGTTCACCCACACGAGGGACTGTTTATTGCTGTTATGTATGTTGTGGGGCTGATGTTTTATTTTCCATCCAGTCATGATAGTGGTTTGCAACACGTTAGGAGCTTTATGGATTTACGCTGAGTTGATACAGCAGTGCAAAAGATGATAGACAGGACACAGGGCGATTCCTGTTCTGTGTACTTTTAAGTCCGGGTCACGCTGTACTTTCTTATATCAACCCGATGCGGACATTTCTTTTGGTGCTTGCTCGCTCTTTTGTTCCTGCAGCGCTATTTTGCTGCTGGCATCAACAGAGAAGAGCGTTCTCTCAGGTGATAAAACTTGAGCTCTGCTGGTGGCAGGGTCTCATTTGCATCGAACAGAGATTAAGTCCTGCTACTTGTTTTATCCATTATGTTGGCTGCTCCTTTTCGCTTTCAGAAAGCTTACGGCTGATCAGACAGATCGTAACTAGCTCTTTTGGTGTATGATTCTGACATTGTCCGGTTATACCGCTTGTAGAACGCAGTTGTGCAGGGGAGATTCGCGGTTGCAGTGAATTATATCATGCCAATCATACGATTCTTCAGGATCCAAAAGGTTTAGACGGGAAGCACATCGCGAAGAATTAGAGTCGATTGACCGTGTATATGCGATTGATGAGATTATGTCTGGAGACAAACCGAGCATATACACTGGCAGAACCGCGCGACGGTTATACAAAGCGGAAATAGATCGATTTCTGACTAGCGTACAAAGTGATTTTTAGCGTATCGAGAGACTTCTTGCGCTGCCGTTGGAATGAGTTTGTGATTTCAGTTGGATTCGATGAAGAGGCAGGATATATCCAGACAACAGAAGAAATGCAACTCAGGCACGAAACACCGAAGAACTGGGATGTGGAGAACTTACAGAAGTCAAGCCATTGAGCCAGAACTTCGGAACAAAATCTCCTAGGTAAACAATTCACATAGTAGCATCAACATAAATTTTTGTTCTCTCTGGATTCCCATTGTAATAACTGAGAACTATTCTTGGTGGCAATCTGGGAAACAGAATAGTTTGTTCTTGTACTTTCCATTCTACTCATTGAACTGGCGGGTTATACTGGCACCAGTAAATACAATGTACTATTTTGCAAATTATTTGGAGGTACTTCTTGTGCCTGTGTGCTCTTATAGTGAATCAGAGATTGTATGTGCGGAAATGGACAGAGACTAATCCGGAATTATCTTGCTGAGTGAATCTAACGATCATCAGGCAGGATTGGTTGGCATATAGATTTAAGGAAAAATATAAAACTTCAAGAATGAGGACAGTAAAATCCTAATGCTTTAAGTCAGAATAGAGGATGAAGACGATGAAAAAGAAAAGAATTGCGGAGCTTGGATTAGGTGCGCAGGTGCTGCACTGTTGTTCTATTATATCTTGGTTTTATTGGTGCATTACAAGGTTTATTCTAAGACTATTTATTTGCATTTGGTTTGGGGCGAATACGATCGTGTTCTTTATTCTGAGCGGTTACCAGTCTCTGTTACTGACTTCGACCGGAGAATAACTGGTCCTCACTTCCTCAAAAAAAGATTGATTCAGGTTTACCCAACCTTTTTGTAGCAACAGCATGCTGATTATGCATCTGTCGAGATTGAAGCGGGACAGCTGGTTGCCCCATGTACATCCTTTACCATCAATGACAGATGTTGTGGGAAGGCTCACCATCCATCAACCGGACGCTAATGGTGGAGTGCAAATTCTACCTTTTAGTTTGCCGTAATAGTAGGTATATTTGGAAAGAACATAAATATAGCGCGTAATGTATGCGTGGGTTATTTTGTCACGTTTTGTCTTAACCCTATTCACAAGGCAACCTTCTTGTTTTTGAAATATTCTAGCCATTTTTTGTTATGGGTATTCTAATGTATCTGACCTATTACGAAAGAGATGCTGGACAGTCCACTTTTCCATTCATCAGCAGTGGTATTTACATATGCGGCCGGATTCCAGCGTGGATTGTAGGCAGCTTTCGGAGGCAAACTATTCTCAAATGACAACTCTGTTTGCATGCTGCTAATTCTGGCGATTATCTTTTCCGCACCACGTATTATAGGGGTGAGTGAGCGTACACAGCGTATTTTCATATCAAGCGGACGTTTATCGTTTGCGTTTTTATTTGATTCCGCTCTGGAAATTTTGGAAGTGCACTTTACAGGCAACTAATGACAACTTTCATTAGAATGAAACCTTTGTTTGAGTTGTATTAGGTTGGACTTTGCTTTGTGACATTCTGGCTATTTTGTGAATTATCTTGGACAGCTGCTGACATCACTTCTCATCGACCTCAAAGACACCGGTGAACACAGGAGACAAACATTGTGATATCAGCATCCTTAGGATGATTTTAGGAACGTAGCACGCTGAGATTTAAATTGTACGCTTTTGAAGTAGGGAACGATGAAAGGGTTTAGTCAGAACTTTAGGAATTCGATTATTATTGCGTGCTTGCAATAGAGTTTGCACAATCAAGTAGACTCTGCCTTTTTATTTATATCAGAAATACTAAAGAAATGTGGAGAGCTTCTTCAGTTTGTTGCGTTGGATGCCAGTTGTTGGTAGTTTTTACTCTGTCATTTGGGTTCAGTTGACTTTTGTGCAAAGTTGAGAGCCGGAGATAGGCATATAATAAAATGGTTTCGTTTTTAGCATTTATTTCGGAATACTAGATACTTATTGATGTTAATCTTATGGCCCCGGAACCTGGGCTTGGTTGTACTGTTATTCGATTTGCAGTGAGATATATGGTTTGCATCAGCAGCATATGTTACAAGTATATTCAGATGGTAGCATTACGCCTATTCCTTTTCCGGCTGGAATTATCATTATTCAACAGCTTTGATTGCTATGTGTGGCAACAAAGTTTGTTTGATGGAACAAGGCTTAGGACTAAAAGCTTGAGAAATGGCGCCATGACACTGCAATTAAATTGTTCCCGTTTCTTATGCCGCCGGTACTGATGTATCAGTTTTCGGGACGAAACGGTCTCTAGTGTCACCCAGAACTGTGCCGTGGTACTTCTCTTGAAGAGATTAAAGAAAAGAAAGCGAATATACGCACCCATCCAGGTAATATATTTTTGGTGAGTCTGCTTGCGGTTGTTGGGAAGTGGAAGTGAGAATATAATATGTTCGCCATTCGTTAATGTATGTGGCGCTGAGGAATTATGAGATATATTACAAAATTAGCATTGTCGTACTGGCACAACACGCTGCACATCAAGTGCAAAGAGGTATATAATGGGAAGATGATATGTATACAAAGTGCTTCGTCGAGACCAGCAGTTGAATTAATGAGAGAGCCGAACCCCAAAAGGATAGAAATTGCAGACCTGTCCAGTTGTTGACAAAATTATGTTGAAGGCAGCCATCCGGGAATACATAGAACTATTTGGAAACCCCGGGAATTAGGGAACAAACACATTTCTCATCAGGCGTATCAAGTACATAAGAAAGGACTTACGAATCTGATTATCTGAAATGTCAACGTTTTTGCACGAGCGTGTTTCCTTTTTGGCTGCTATGGGAATTAAGGCGACGGGTTGCAAATGACTAATATCAACTGGTGTGCATTTAGTGGATACAGTTATGCCAATATACATTTAGATTTTATGAAATTCAAGGATGGTTAATAGGTGAGGAGCCGTTTGCTCCTGAATTGCGAAGTCTATTGGTTTAAGGACAGCAGGATTATGATGGGAAAGAAAGCCCTTGTTTAATGTCTTCTGGGATAGGAACAATTCGATTGGATTTCTTATAGTGGCACTCTTCTATGGAATTAAAGAAGAAAAAGCCGTTTATTGTTCGGACGTTGCTGTGTGATGATAAAGATGTTGCTGTCATTCTAGCAGAGCCGTCTTCATAGATTATATGTTATCTTTCTCGGTACATAGCGGGATACATTACTTCTCTCTTATTGGATTATTATGATGCTGAGGCGGACAAGGATACAGAAAGGAGCTTAATATCATAGAGCAAAATTTTGCTGTTTATCGATGTATAACTGCGAGAAACAGATTGTCCCGTCGTTCTGGGGCAGTTGAGCCGGAAGTTTGCGGGGAATTAACAGAGGTTATTGTCGTGAACAACCGGGCGGATAACGGTGAGCAGCGGCCATGCGTTATCTGGAGAGCATCACTCCCATTCGGTTCCCTTGCTCAAGTGATGATAACTATGGCAGGAGGTTCCCTATGAGTTGCGACGAATATGCCATGGAGCTGACTTGACTATGTGATTGTATTGCTGTTGATGATCAGGGAGACATTGCAGAATATCTGCCCGCACTTACGAGTCAATTGTATACCGAAGAAATATGATTGCTTCATCGGCGCGCGTTTTATGCTGACTCCAACTACAAGACTGCTCAGCTTCCATGCTTTCGGAAACCGTGTCTATAATCTCTTGTTTTTCGATCGGTACCGGGAGACGCATCTGACAACGGTTCGGGCCTCACTGTCTTGCAGGTTTCCGAGCCTCAAAGCCCGCTTCTATAGAAATTACAAAGGGATAACCTGATGTTCAATACTGCGTTCTCCGGTTCGTCCTATTACCGTCGGAACATGCGCTTTCCCGATGCTCTGGAGAAGACGATCAGGTCTCCAGATATCAAGATGGTCAATCAGGCCATTGTCGTGCTGAAGCTTTTGGGAAGCTTCTCTCCAGCGAACCACGAGGGCTTTATTGCTGCGGAGCCTGGGGACAAACGCTGATTGGCGCGTATACCGCGAAGACGGTTTACACGAATCGGAAGGACAAAGGGAACGGCGACCATAAACGAAAACGTATAGCTTGTCAATATCTGGTGTTGCTTTCTCGCCGTGCTGCTTCTCAGCAGAACCTTGCTGCACCGGATTTTTCCTTTGTTTGCTGATCCTCTGATTTTCTCATCATCTGGAACTGCGGTGCTGGTGCATGCCATTAAACCTTTCATACTCTATCTGGAGTTATTGGATCGGAAACTGCCGTTTGGACTCTTCCTTAGGCAGTACTGTAAATTACGCCGGTCAGCATAATGTACCGTTAAAGTAGGCGATTTGTTTCGCTATTTCTGCAGCTACTATCAACGATTGGATGTTTTGACGGCATTACCCGGTAATTTGCTGGATCGCTTTGTGGATACGGCGGCATTGATTACCGGTACTGATTTTGTTGTACTGCCGGCAGCAGTAAATGCGATGCCTGCGGTTTCGTTTGTCTTGCAGTGCTGCTGTTTGCGTTGAGTTTATCTATTTTGCGCTTCCGGGCTCTGCCAATACTGGAATCGTTGTTTGATTGCGGGAGAAGGCAGCAAGCAGAGCTATTATTTGCGCATTGACTGTTTAACGCGTTTGCAGGCAGCATGCCGGACATTCACCGGGTGGTACAGGAAAGTTTTACTTTCAACCTTATGCTGTCGGTGGCTGCCTGGCTAGTGAAATCGGAGGACGCACTCACCGCATCATACTGCGCGCAGCGGATTTGGGACGAACAATGTGTCCTGTTGGCGGGCCCGATGTGGGGCGGAAGGCCGATTGCCCAGGCGGCGTTATCTTAATCGGAACGGTGTCCTTGCCTCTTTATCTCCGGTGCGCTGATCTTTGTGGAAGAACGGGCAGATGCGACTTATCGTAATCTTGATGACTGATCCGAAGAAGCGAGGTCATAGAGGGATGTGATTGGTGAGAGGGCTTTTTCGGGTGGTTGTCAAGCAGCGCCCTCGGAAACGCTGGCAGCAGCTTCTGGCGCCATTTTCCGGAGATGGGTGGTGTGGTGCGCTCTGTGCTGCGTTCAATGCGTTAGTAAGGCAGTTCGAAGAGCAGACGGCGGAACCGGTTCACATTCTGCATATGTTTGCGAATTATATTATCAGCGATGCGGGTGGGCAACTCTCATTTCAAAGCATGCCCTTTATTGCGAAATTACCGGATGACTGTGCAGGATGAGACTGCGGGCTTAATGTTCGGATACAAAGTCGTATCGTACGTTTTGGGCATGTTTGCAAGGAGAGTTCGGCGACAGCCGGGCGAACAGTGGTGCAAGTCGTTCGCGGACGGACTTGTCAATATCGGCGACGTCTTTAACTGTCCGCTGCATCACGGGGAAATTTTGACGCGCGCTGGCTGGTCATTCGCTCGAAAAGGAATATACGCTGACCGAGCGTTCCTGATAAGAGAAGAAGATTAAGGCGAGAGTGCGAGCTTCTATCATCTCTTGCCGGATGACATGACGGTGGTTTGTTCTGCCGTTTCATTATCAGGAAGATGAAGAGGTGCCTCTTATGCGATGGAGCGCCTCTATATGACGAGACCTCGCTTGATTAGAGTGGGTGCACGGCTCGATCGGCGGAGGAGTTTCGACGTCTGCGGCGTGACTACTGTGCTACTGGCTAAAGAGCGTCATCGCGAGAAGGCGGTCAGCCAAGAAGAATATCAGAAAACGGCAGATTCGCTTTACGTGAAAGGTAGAGTCGTGTTGAAGACCTGGAAAGAAACTCGAGAGTTGCGGGCTGATTGCGGCGCTCTTGAGCCGGTGACCAGTGAGGCATCGACGATATTAAAGGCGCTCGCTTTGCACTGAAACAGCAGGTGGAGTCTACTCGTGTTCCGGGTGGAGCCGGTCAGTGTAATCGTACGGCGATCACTGCTTCACCAAAATGCGATATGTACAACAAAGCGAGCAGAGATGCTCAGGTTCATCGATCGAAACGCGCGCGCTCACGGAAGAGGAACTCTGGACCAATCACGTACCGATCTCGCAAAGCTCAGTCGACTTCGATTTGTGGCAATGCGATCCAATAACGCGCTCTGGGTTGTCGTAACCGTGAGTTTCGAGCAGGTTGAAAGCTCGGCTGACAATCACAGTGTAAAAATGGTTCGGGGAGAAGCGGAAGCGTCCGGATATCATTATCTGCTGATCCGTCTCTGCGCATCAGCATGTTCGCTTTCTATGTTGCCGTTGCACGTCGACAATCCGCATAAGGTCTTCGGCTTTATCTGAATGCGGAAAACATTTTTGGAGGAGATTCGGAATGAACTACGGTGGTGTTGATTCGTCTTTGATATGAGACGGTACGATTTGCATCAGAAAAAGGGCGAGAAGTATGGGGATCTGCACCCTGCCGGTGGTGGATATGACGTGATCTACCACGAAGGCCGGGGCGTGTTCTCTTCACCTCGCTTTACAACCTGAGACTCGTCATCAGAAACACTGGGTTTGATCAATAGAATACTGGCGCGTGTTTGACCGATTGGCGAAAAGTGGAACATCCTATGGTGAGATTTTCTGCGGAAAGCCCTGGCCGGGACCAGAGTTTTTATGTGGATGACCGTTCGGGTGGAGCCGGATGGGTTTCTGGGCTATGCGCCGGAAGAACTGGAGTGCTACGAAAAGGGCATCGCGTGTAAAGGGGAAGAGATGAAAGAAATCTGGACATTGTCGGCATCACAGTCCGGGCTTGGGTTCTCGTTTCCGGGAAGAGCCAGTTATACGGTTCCGAAGTTCGCAATTGATTGAGACGCGCGGAAAGACTTTATTTGAGTGGTCTATCCGGGTCTGCGGGGGTATGTACCCGACTGCGCGGCGCGTTGCATTTTCATTGCGATGCGCGATGAAAGTGCACCCGGATGTCGAGGGCGATTGAGCAACGGTATGGCACGGCACTCGGTGGCATCTCGGACCTCAAGCTTTTGCTGCTCAGATTATCGACCGACGGACCAGGCGACAAGCGCTCAAGCTGGCTTCTCGGTACTGGAATCCGGACATCAGATGCCTTGTCTATAACATCGATACCTATGTGGTGCCGGGCGCAATGAGATGCGGCGAATTAAAGGGCGACAGCTTTACTTTCCCTGTTTTCCTCGAGCAGAAGGTGACCACTGGAGTTTTGTGCGTCTCGACGAGACCGGAAAAACGGTTGAGGTGCGGAGAAAGCAGGAATTTCCGAAACACTGCTTGCAGTCCCTATTGTTTCAAGAGCTGCGCTGCTCTATGAGGAGACTGTATCCTGAGGTTCTATGCGAGACGAGGCCAACCTCGAAAAGTGAAAAGTATATTGCGCCCTCGACATAACTATCTGAGTTGAACAAGGGCGGTGAGGTCTACATCTCCCGCGTACCGAAAGGGAGGACGTGCACGTGCTCGGTACGCGCGGAAGAAGTGAAAGCGCTGAGCAGGCGGCTGGACTGAACAGGTGAATGAAGCAGAGTAGAGGATGAGGATGAAATACACAGGATATGAAAGCAGTTTACGCGGGTAACGCACTTGTATTCGACCAGCCACCGGATTTAAGGAAAGCTGGCTCTCGCTTGTGCTCCACGCCTGCTCGGTGCGGAAGTCTGCAGCGCTGCCGTTGCCGGCGGAGGTGATCAGTTGTTCTCGCTCCTCGGTTTGCGGACAAGATGCATTCACCATTGCGGACATCCGCGACTTGCCGTCTCCAAAGGAGGCTGTTCGGGAGGCAAAAGCCGAACGCGATGCTTCATCTCGCGGCGCGCCTCTGGTCAGAGAGTCTACCGCTATCCGCAGTGAGAGCCACCTGCAGACAACGTGCATTGTGCAGGCACACGAACCTCCTCGAGGCCGTGCGGGAACTCGGCGCTGTGCAGAGCTTCACTCAGCACGCCTGACGACCGATTAAGGTCTATGCGAGCGGGCAGGCCGACCACGGCTTTACCGAGGATGAAGCTGGACGGCTGCGATCGTCCTACTCGAGCTCCGAAAGAAACATGCTCGGGCTGAGCCTCCTATCAAAGTCCTTTCTCCGGAACCCGGGCGCAATCTTTGCATTTCCACGCGCGCGCGGGCACATGTGATCGGCGGCGGCGATTTCGCAAAAGGACAGGAGTATTCCGGACCGTGTGCGGAGCAGCCGACGGGCGAGGCAGTCGAACTTCGGAATCCCATGTCGGCCCGTCCTTACCTGCATGTGCTGGAGCCGCTCTACGCCTATCTTATGATTGTGATGCAGCAGGCCAGGACACGCAAAGTTTGCGGGCTATTGCAATGTGGGCCCGGATGACTGCCGACTGCGTGAGCACACAGCGAACTCGCGGATCTCTTTGTGCGAAACACTGGAGGATCCGGCTTCTTGGAAGAACGTGGCCGGGCCAAATACGCGCGCATGAGGGCGGGTTTCCTGGCAAACGACTGTGCAAAGTTAAGAAGAGCTTTTGGCTGGGCACCGGTCTGGCATGTGGATCAGGCGGTCGGCGGACCGTGCGCTGGTATCAAGCCTGGGCTGAGGGCAAGGATTTGACTGCGGTGACGAAGATCGATTCGATTGTTTCTCGCGGTAAAAAAGTAAGTATATGAGGGATGGACGTTGGGCCATCCCTCTATATACTATAATAGGGATAGAATGTTGATTTGTCAGGGGATGAGATCATGTCGGGACAAAAAAGAATTACTGAGCCTCGAACTCATCACTATCACGGATATCTGACTCCGTTTGAAAGAGGCGGAGTGTACCATTAAGCAGTGGTGTTACAAAAACGTTGACCACAACAATGGTACCCTGATTTTCTCTGTAGTGGTTGTTGACGACAAAGATATTGCAGATTCGCTTCTGAGAAATCCGGTACGCGAAAACTCATATTTTCAGCTGACGAATTTGATGTGTAGCGGAAAACAGGTTTTGATTCGCATTGCCTGTCCCGTGCCCGGCAAGCAGATGACGTGAAGGTTTTGCTGTCTGGTGTTGCATTTGGGAGATAATTATGGAAAACACGTGAAGACACGGTCACATGATGGGTCTGCCAGGGTTTGCAGTTTTAAAACCCTGGTACAGTAAACACAAGGAAATACTCCTGTATCTCTTTTCGGCAGCCTGGCGAGTCTTTCTGAATCTGGCGCTCTTTGTTCTTTTTTCTAGGCTTGCTTTGGCTGAGGGCGCTCTTTGCCAATATTGTGGACTGGGTTATCTGCGTGTTGTTCGAGTTGTACGAACAAGACTTAGGGTCTTCGATGCTGCCGACTGATTCGGCCAAAGGGCTTCTGGGCACAACTGGCTGGTTTCTTCAGCGGACGCCTGTTGACCCTCGGTGTGGAAGAATTGATGTTGTTTGTATTCATCGACCGTCTGCACTGGAGCAGCCTTTTGGTGAAGCTGATTGCACAGATTGTGGTCATTGTTTCGAATTACGTGATTAGCAAGTTCTTCGTATTCAAGCAAAAAATGAGATGTAGATAGCGATTACATATTGAATTGAGCCATTGGGGTCTTGTCGGTTTTTGAAGAATAAGAACTGAAAGACTGCAAGACCATCCGAGGCTCTTTATTGTATGCGTCAGGGATTGACAATCGGTTTGTATGGGTTATACAGTTACTCGGAAAGAGGCTCGGAAAAAGCATGATACCTTGATTTATTGCGGGTAAAAGCACTATCTCAAGAATATATTGGTATTCACACCGATATTCTTTAATAAAACGCTGTTTACCGAGGAGATTTACAACGGCGCTCATCGGCTTTTTCGTTGTGCCTGATATCCTCGACGGTTTATATTTTTAAATGATATCCAGGATGCGCCCAAGGGATCGTCTTCACCCGACAAAACGTTTTCGTCCGATTGCCGACGGAAGCATCAATATCTTACAAGCCAGAGTGATCGGTGGCTTTTTGCCTGTTCCTGTCTTTGACGCTATCGCATCTTGCGGGAGGCGTGTCCGGACTGCTTTTGCTTTTCATTTATTTTGTGCTAAATGTTTCATACAGTTTCGGGCTCAAGAACCAGCCCTTGATTGATGTTATTATTCTTGCTTCGGGATTTATCATCCGCGTTATTTACGGCGCTGTCTTGACTCAAATTCTGATCTCGGTTGGCTCTCACCTGACCATATGGACAGGAGCTTTCTATATGGGACTGGGAAAAACGCAAGAAATGAAATCGCAAGACAGGAAGTACTAAAGATACGCGGCCGGTGTTGCGGTATTATTCATGCAGCTTTCTGGACAAAAATATATCGTCTGTATTGCGCTATCCATCGTCTTTGCATGCAATGTGGGCGGTAGAGCATGAGAGTGTCTTATTTATCTGGTCTGTGCCGATTTTGATGATTCTCCTCATGAAGTACAGCCTAGATATTGAGGGGGATTCGGACGGAGACCCGATTGAAGTTATCACACGCGATAAAGTTCTGATTTTGCTCATCGTTGCGTTTGTTGCGTATCTCGGCTATATCATTTATGTATAAAGACGGCAAGAACATCGCGAATTCGCCCTAGGCAACTGCCGCGGAGATACACTGAAAGAAAAAGGAATCCTACGTAATGGCATTATCATTCTCATCTTGGCCTTGCTGAGCCTCTACCTTGCCAATTTTTTCGCATCGATTTATGTTCCTTCGCGGCAACTTTTTCTGGATACGGATCGCCTGAGTGAAGGGAAAATCATGAGCTTTGTCTATGACGAGCGCCGGTTGAATTACCCTACCGGAAGAATGAGTACACGGGCGAAATTCGGGCGGCGGAGAGCGAAAGCAGCTGCCGTGGCAATGAAAGACGGCGTGCCGCTTTCCTGTTCGGTGGATGGGGAAGAGAAACAGGTACAGCCGGTGAGCCGCTACAGTTCCATGTATTATGTCAGGACCTATTGCATTTTCGCTCGGCGGAAACGAGACGAAGCGTTTGCCTGTCACCGCAGCCCTGTTTTTCTGCTCTTCGGCCTCTTTGTTTTGGCCTTCCGTGAAAATGTGCGGGCTAAGAGCGGTTTCAAGAGATTTCGTCTACTCGGATCATGCGGTCAAGGCAATCGGACGGAAACCCATTTTGCTTTCTTTTTTTGCTAAGTGCGGTCAGCATTACTCATTTCTACGGCTGCGACTTAATCGTCATATCCGACAGCATCATCCCTTTGGCAAAAAGGGTATCGATATTTTTCAGCTCTTTGCCTGCCATTAACCCTATAAGAATGTAGAGCTCTATTTATGGCAGTACGAGGGCATGATGCTCGCGGGTTGCAGCCTGCCGTCCTACCTACTCTACCCGACACTCGAGGGCTTTCAGCCGGGCGCGTATCACTGTTACAGTCGTTCCTCTATAAAATGCTCAATATGCTCTCATGAACGGCACGGTGCTCTCACTGATTAGTTTCCTCCTGGAGCGTGGATTCCTCAAAAAGAACGCGCGCAGGAAGTTTATTACTTCTCTGTCTTTAACCCGCTCTGCTTCTGGATTACAATTATCTTTATTCAGTTTGATATCTTGCCGGTCTACTGCACCCTGCTTGGACTCTTACCTGCTCTCGGATGTGCAAAGAACAAGTGGAGTGCCGCGCTCTTTCTCGGCTTCGGCGTGGCCTGCAAGGTGACTCTACCTCATGTTGCTGCCGAGTATGGCCTTTCTCATGCTGAGCGCTATTCGTGCGGGATAAAGAAAGCGAGAAAGGACTGGCTCCTCTTCTAGTCTCGGCTTCGGGTGTTGCTCTTTGTCTTCCTGTTGTTGCCGCGCATTTTTGCCGACAGCACTGCGCTTCTTACCGGGTTTGCCGCAGACCAAAGCGTCTCTGGCTCTTTCCCGCTGGTCAGCACGGAGATCAGAACCTATGCGGCGATTGTGGGTCTGGTAATTGCCTTCCTCTGGAGTGTGCTGCACTGGGACACCAAAGGCAGCCATGCCGGTTCAGATTTTGAGACAATGGTACTCATGCTGGCGGTCGTATGTTTACCTTCTCATCGCTGGCTCTATCCACGCCTTCGCTTTCTATCTGGTCTCGCTCCCGAGCGCTTTGTGCTCCTGGTGCGGCAGAGCCGGAACCGCTACGAGTGTGTGCTGAAATCGATTTTGTCTCTCCTCGTGGTCACGCAGTTTCTGCTGCGCCGGAGAGGATATCACGGCGACCCTCTGGTTCTTGGAAGACGCCTGTCTTTACCCGCGTTTTGCAGGCGGTTGAGGCGAGCGGCAAGGCGCTCTGGTGGAAGTCGCTTTCTCTACAGCGTCTCCTACGGGGCCATGCTGGGTCTATTTAAAGCTCTTCTGGGATTTGGTCTGCAAAGACAGCGGCAGAGCTGGCGGGAGACCCCGCAGTCGACCGCAATCGCCACCCAGTCGACCGCAATCGACCACCCAGTCGTGCATTGACGGCAGTTTGACCGGAGTTGATAGCTCAGCTTGCCCGTAAGGGAAAGTGGTTGTAAAACAATAAAAAGCGCCGCTCCGGACTGGGATAACTGCCGGGGCGGCGTTGTTTATTTGTATGAGGGGATTTTTCAATTTTCGTAGTGTCGCGGCGGAAAGAATGATCGAGATTTTGCTCACTGTCACCGATATAAACCAAGCGGTTTCGGCATCAATGCGACGGCTAGTGGACTTTCAGACCTTTCAGTGGTTCGGGCTTTCCGATTCCTCATGAAACCATCTCGTTGTGTATGCTCTGAATCAATTCATTGATACGGCGCAGATTTTTCTTATCTTTTGTTTGCCAGGAAATATACTCAAAGCAAAGCAGTTTCTGTAAAAAGTAACCTTCATTTCCCCATTTCAGCAGTTCATCCATAGTTTTGACGACTACTTTTCCCTTTTGAGACTGCTGCATGGGCTAACTCAGTTTGGCAAGGTACTTCGCATTGCGACGCAGTTTCTCAAGTTCGCGATACTCTGCCTCGCTGATCACAATGGAATTCTGATTGTGAGGGCGGGAAATCGAATGGTTTCGCCGGAGTTAATCAGATCGCCAATTTGTTTGAAGTTGTTTCTTACATCCAAGGTTTTTAGCGCAATCATGCGATACTCCTTTCGTATTGAAATATGTACATATTTTGGTGCATATTTTTAGGGAGAGTCAATGTTTTCGAGCTTTTCCCGGTCTTCTTTGCTTCCCGCAGCTCGAGCAGTCGCTCAAGCTGGATTTTTAGGGCGAGACCGACAGGAACGGCCCGAGGCAACATACCGGACACCGCCACCGCACCGCCCACAGAGAGGCGATTACGAGCAGCGGGTGAATGTCTATGCTGGAGCTTAAGAGGCGCGGGTTAATCACATTGCCGTCCAGGGTCTGAGATCACAAAGAGGGCTATAAAGCGCCGTGATGAGGCGCGATGTAGTCGCCATGAGCAGACGAGACGAGGGGGCGGTGCTGCGCGTAGGCGATAAAGAGCATGTAGAGATCAGGTTGCCGAGGCCTGTCAGAATGCCGATGATGAGCCCGTGGCGCACGCCGATGATGCTGGGTGACACACTGACCAGAACAGCCATGATGAGTGCATCGATTACCTGCCCGCGGATGCTAGCCCGCGAAGGCGCGGTCGCATCGAAAAAGAAGCAGGAGCGCCGGTTGATGCGCTGCCCGAGCAGAACCTAGAGACCCGCTTCCAGTAGTTCAGAATGTTCTCGCCGTCAGGAAAGTGAGACGCAGAAGATGAGCGAAGGAGGTTCGAGAAGAAGCTGCCCATGTTGTTGACGCTAGACAACATGGAGCCGAGGAAAACGTTCCGCGAAGCTCACTGAGGAGTTCGGACCGCGCTCTTTAAGTGGGCGGTAAAGTCATTTCCGCGCGACCGGGGAGCGTGACGCAAGCTTATTCAGGACATCCTGATAAAGTTTGAAATCGCGAGACGTCAGTTCCTTGGTCATGCGCCAGAGATCGCTCAAATCTGCGAGCTGCACGCTGCTGCTGAGCGCGAGATGAGGAGAGAGCAGCAGCGTGAGGACAGTAAGACCAGCGTAAAAGGTGAGGGCAGCGGCAGCCCGGAAGAATACGTTTTTCCTGCTTCGTGACGCGGCGCAATGCGCGCAGCAGCGAAGTGCGAAAGCCCGTGAGGCGCTGCTCGAAAAAGCTCACCACGAGCTTAGAGAATAGCGAGCGCAAAGCCTGTGATCGGGGGCTGCAGTACAACGGACCAGCGAAAAAGCCTGCGACCGCGCCAGATATCGGGAGATGGTCTATGGCGCAGCTGCCGCAGTGAAACGGGAGAGCGGTGATCGAACATAAGAGCTGAAATCAGAATGTAGCGAAAGTTAAACAGTTTTTCAATCCATGGGAACACCAGAAATTCCGTTGACTGCTTTGCCCCATTATAAAGAGACTGGTTTTTTCTGACAATGGTCGTATAATAATCTTAGAAAAAGGGGGTACTTATGGGACAGATTAGTGACAACTTGCCCGATTGAGGACTTTTATGTGATTGAGCGGGGTGCACGGCGATGCATGCGCAGCTATTTTATGAGACCTATAACCGCCGCGATATGGAAGAGCGGGACTTAGCAAACTGTGAGACAATCAGTCCGCGTCCAGAAAGGGCGTGCTGCGCGGCCTTCACTTCAGAAAATTTCCGCACGGGGAAGCTCGTGCGTGCCATCCGCAGCCGTGTCTTTGACGTGGCGGTGGATCTTCGATAAAGAGTCGAGCACCGGTGGTGCAGCGTGGAGACTACCGAGGAGAATAAGAGCAGTTCTATATTTTCCGAGGGCTTGCGCACGGCTTTCAGGTGCTCTCCGACTATGCGGAGTTCTGCTATAAGGTGGCGGTTCTATCACCCGGGCGATGAGGGCGGTCTCGCGTGGGATGACCCCCGAGATCGGCATTTCGGTGGCCCGGAACTCGTGGGCGCTTACCGGGTTCCGCGGATGCCTCGAGCTACACGCTCTCTGACGGCACAAGTCTCACCCTGAGCGATAGGATCAGGCCTGGGGAGACATCAAAACACGCATCACTTCTGAGAAAGGAAGAGCTTGAGACTTTGGGAGGCTAACGCATGAAACAGGTATCACAGGAGGCGCGCTACCCGGCAGATGATGGAGAACCGTGCACACGCTGATCCCGCGCCTCGCCGTCCCCCACATTGTCTCCATGTTGGTCACCGCCGTTTACACGCCGGCGGATACCTATTTTGTGTCCCAGCTCGGCACTTCGCCCTCGGCGGCGGTCGGCGTGGTCTTTTCGCTGATGACGGGTATTCAGGCTGTGGCTTTCATGATGAGCATGGGCTGCGGCAACGGATTCGCGCTTGCTCAGGCAGAGAGGAGATTGAGGAGGCCGGGCGCTATGTGGCGACCGGCTTCTTTGCGAGATACTCGTGGGCAGCTGCTCGCGGTTCTCACGCATAGCTTTTCTCGGGAGCTGGTCTACCGGCTCGGCGCAACGCCAACCCAGCGCGCCCTATGCCGCGTCTGCCGCGCTATGCCCTGCTCAGCGTGCCCTTCTTCGTGTGCTCGCTCGGCATGAGACAATAATCCGCTTTCAGGGTAACTCGTTTTACTCGATGCTCAGCATTGCGACCGGCGGTGCTGAACATCTTTCTGGTTCCCTCTTTATCTATATGTTTCTGGGCATTGCGGGCGCGGCAATCGCGACTGTAATCAATAGATGATTTCGTTCTTCATTCTGGTCTGGCAGTGCAACTGTATGCCGGCCTGTCTCAGCATACGCCTGCGGCGCTGCCCGGAAACCTCGGCCTCTACGGAACATACTGCGCTTCGGTCTCCCAGGCCTGCACGCGGCGGGGCGTACGAGCATCTCTGTCATTGATTGCTTTGCGGCGCAGCTACGGCGATGCCGCGATTGCCGCGAGTGCGATTGTGTCGCGGGTTGCCATGTTCGCGAACTCCGCCATCATGAGGCTTTGGGCAGGGGCTTCCAGCGGTCTGCGGCTTTAACTACGGCGCGGGCAACTGATAAGCGCGTGGAGCAGGCCTATAACTTTCAGCCTTCGCGTTTGCTTTCAGCGCCCTGCTCCTCATCGGGGACGCTCGTGTTCTTCAACGCGGAGCTGTGATGTGCTCTTTCGGAAGGATCCGGATGTCATTGCGGTCAGGACGCTTGCCTTACAGCTACAGTCCCTCAGCATACCGCTCATGCGCGCAGATTACCATGGCCAATATGTTTTCGCAGACCACGAGCTATAATGTCCGCGCGACCGTCGTGGCCTTACTCCCTGCCAGGCATATGTCTGATTCGATACTCCTTGTCTTGCCGCGCGTGTTCGGTGTGCAGGGCATTCAGGCAGCACGCCGCTCAGCGATCTTTCCGCGGTGATTGCCTTCTTCATCACGAGGCATACTCCGGAGATGCGACGTAAAGACCGCAGAGCAGAAAAAGCCGTTTGAATTCCGGAAAAACGCTTGCACAAAGCGGAAGAGTATGATATAAAATTGGGGCACGTGTTAAGAGGCACGCTGTCACAGGTGTAATGATTCAATGGTAGAGACACGGCAGCCTTCAAGCTGGATACGTGGGTTCGATTCCATCACCTGCTCTTGGTCTGCAGCTCAGCAGGATAGAGCAACGGCCTTCTAAGCCGTGGGTCGAGTTCCGAATCCCTTCAGGCTCGTTGGGATTCAGAAACGGTCCCGAAACACACGAATATGGTGGGTATGGCGCAGTTGGTTGGCGCGCCGTTGTGGATCTGGAGTCCAGGGGTTTCGCCTGTACACCTGAAAAGAGCACCCGAGAGGTGCTCTTTTTATATTCAGCTTCTACGCGTTATGACTTAATGAACAAAAGAGCCTCTCGGCTCTTTTTTTGTTTCCATATTCTTTTAACGCTGCCATGACTTCCAGCTTCCAGAGTTCGTCGTAGGCGCATCGCCTCTTCGCCGGTATAGATACCACGCACTTCGAGGTCCATCATCCGGAAGGCTGTTCTGGGTTCCGGATCGAGGGAGCTCAAACGCTGCCTTGTTCGGGTGGGTGGTGTACTCAAAGTTTCCCTTCGCAATATCCGCGCGGCGAGAGGAATCAATCACTTCTCCGCGTTCTCCTTGGCGCGTTCTTCGGGATGACCAGCTGTCAGTCAGACATTGGGGCCTTCTCCAGGATCATACAGGCTCGTAATCCGCGCCAGGGCCAGCCCTTCTGGATGCAGACTTTTCCCGAGTGAGTGATTGCGCGGCGCTGCTCGCCGCCGATCATCTTGTCTGGGCTGGTCAATGACATAGGCCTGAACCAGCGGCTTCTGCTCAATCAGCTTGTCCTTGACTGCCTCAAGTTCGGTTCTGTCAGTCGTGTTGATGTCATGCCAGAGCTTCCTCGCCGACCATATCACGACATCGCGGACAGAGTCCTGCACGAGAGGATATTGTTCTGGTACTTCAATTCCAGAGTCGTTCCAGCTCTTCGCGCCTCCGGACTCCAGCCATAAGTGTTGTAGGGGATGCCGACCATCCCCAGCAGTAAGGACCGAGTACTTGTTCTCCGGATCGAGCATAGACTTTTCAAGGTAGCTTCGGGTCGATGTTTGTAGTTCAGGTCTTATCAAAGTCGATCGGCAGATAGGAACTCCTCGATCATCTTGATGATGTAATCGGAAGACCACCGTAAACCTGCACCGCACCGACATCAAGCCATCAGAGCACCCCTCGTTGGTCTCGAAGGTGTCAGACCACCTCGATGCCAGTCTCCTTCTCGAACTCCTTCACGACGTTTTCGCCGATACTCGCCCAGTTGTAGACGCCAAGGCGTTGTCCTCACCGCGGACTTCTGACCGCAGCCGCCAGTGCATGCGCCTACGACGAGGACGCAACGGAGACCGCGCGTCAAAATGCTTCTGTTCTTCATATAAACACACCCAAATCTGTTTTGAGTTTTTACAGACAGCAAAAGTTTGCGATCAACCAGTAGAACCTGCCGCAAAAATGATGGCCGAGTGCATATATACACAATCACGCGCCTTACCTAGAATAGATCGGCAGTGGGCGTATCCGCGCCCTTGGTGAAGTGGTGATGATAAAATCACGAGCGACATTGTGAAGGCGAGCGAAAACCGGAGAGCACGCCGGGCACCAATCCGGGCGGTGTGAAAGGCCTGACGCGGTGTCGCGCCGAGATCCTCGCCCGCCTCGTAACAGACAGTTGGTCTCCAATTTCGGCAGCACAGGCCATGCGGGCACGATGAAGGTGATATGTCTAAAAGATTAACCACCGTGTGGAAGCCAAGCGAGCGAAGGCGATGAGGCGAGCATCAGGGAGATGCCGACACGATATCATCAGCATCAGGATGTTGTTTAGGCCTATCATCAGATTGCGGCCGGTGCGCCATCGCGTTGATGCCGATGGCCGCCGCGGTGCCGAGCACGGTCGCAATGAGGGCGGAGAGGAAGGCAATCAACGGGGTGTAAACGCCACATGATGGTTGCATTCGAAGCTCTCGTACCGCAATTAAACCACAGCAATGCTGATTTACTCTCGTTAAAGAGAGCACTATCATCGTGAAGATGGGAAGGTAAAAGAGGAGCATAATCGAGATGAAGTCGCCGATGATGTTTCGTATCGTCTGTTCATCAGAATACCGTCCCTCTCCCGTTTTTATCGTAGCGCGCCGCTGGTCATACTGAGCAGGATGAGCAGCATGACGATCGAGAGACCACTGCCCAGGTTCCAGTTGCTCTGTGTGAACTCGGTCTCGATGACATTTCGATCAGCGGTATCTTGCTGCCGCGAATGTTGGAAATGACAAAGGTCGTGAGTGCGGGACAAAGACCATTGACGCGCCGCTCCTGATGCCGGAGCACCGAGAGGGAGCAGCCAGATGCGCCAGAGGGTCTGGAGCGGGCGCAAATCTCTTGCAGCCTCGTGATGCTGTCCTCAATCTTTTATAATTGTTGTGAGCGGAAGCACCATGGAAGACAGGAAGTTATGGTATCTGCCGAGCACTATGGCGATGGGCGTGTGATGATATTGAGCGGCTGTGGTGCAGGGCCTCGAGAAATTCGATCCGCCGTTTCTTCTCAAGCAGGGTCTGCCAGGCGAAGGCGTGCGGGCAGAAAGACCATCCACATCGGCTTGGGATGAAGATGGGGAGACACGAGTTCGCCCTGCCCTGTATCTTCACCGCGCAGAATGAGCGCGAGGCCGGAAGGCCCGAGCGAAAGCAGATCGCGGTACTCACGAGGAGGCAGCGCGAAAGCTTTAAGGCCTTCGGGTGATTGCGCTCGATCGAAATCACATTGTCAAAGTGACGCGCTCAGTCGGTCAGACCGAAGACAAAGGAACAGGGCAAGCGGAATCATTCAAACCCTGTATCATCAGGCGAATGAGGGGAGAAAGGTCGCCTTCTTATTTAAATTGACAATCGCCTCCTCATCCCCTCGGAGGCGGGCTTATTCATAATTTAGATGTTAGAAGGTCGACCGTGATGCCGACCTCCTGCGGTAAACATACGGTGGACTACGAGCCACTCCATAGCCGCCAGCAGTCGTCACCTCCATCTCGTAGTGCACGCCCTTAAGATGGAGTGGGTCACCTGACCGATGAGGATTTAAGTCCTCGGCACCGCGACTCCACATCCTCCGGGCGTATCACGACGTCGACCGGCTTATTCTGACCGAAGCCCTTGTCCACACAGCGAAGTTTGCGCCGAGTGTTCACGAGCTCATCCTGCACCATGGTGGCAGGATGATGGAGTCACCGATAAAGTCCGCGACGAGCATTTCAGCTCGTTGTAAAATCTGCTCCAGCGTGCCCATCTACTGGATATAGCCTGGTTCATGACGACGATGGTGTCCGGACATGGTGAGGCCTCTTCACAGTCGTGGGTCACGTAGACAAAGGTGTAAAATCTTTTTCAGGCGTATCAGCTCCGTACACCGCATAATCTGGCGGGCACCAGGTCAGTGCGCCGGGCAGCTCTCGTCAAGGGCAGAAGGCGGGTTCGTTCGATGGCGCGCGCAATCATAATGCGCTGCTGTAGCCGCCCGAGAGGTTCGTCACGCTTCTCAAAGCCGGAAGGTTCTGGCTGGGCGTAGCGAATTTTGTCATCGATATAGGCCTTTACTCTTGCCGCCGGTGCGAGGCCAGAGGCAATCATTTTCCGCGATGCTCATGTTGCGGGAAGGCGCGTACTTCTGGAACACCGTGTTCAGCTGGCGGCGGTTCGGCGGGAAGCATGATATCCTGGCCGTCAAAATGCCCTCGCCGCTGTCCGGGTGTGAAGCCGCCGAGTATGCGGAGCGTTGTGTGGTCTTGCCGCAGCCGGAGGACCGGTAAGGGTCACAAAGGAGTTCTCCGGAACGGTCGAATTCCGTCGTCAACACCATTTCTCCGTCAGGACTTCAGGATGGCGCTTAAAGATCCACCAGTGTTGACCTGCTTCCAGTCTCTCTATCCAAAAGGACAGGCAGGGCGCCCGTAAGTAGCGGTGGCGCTCTTTGAAACTGACCGCAATTGACTTTTCGGGCGATATTGAGAAAGCTCTCGCCCTTTTTGACGCAGCAGGTCTCTCATGCCGAGTGCAGTTCAGACTGCCGCTCAGCACAGCCGAGTTCACCTCGCCGGAGTGGGGCGCATCTTCCGCCATCGACCGCCCGGTTCCAGGGTCGGCAGTATGGGCTCAATCATATTTTGCGCGTTCAGATGAGCCAGCAGATGTGGTTTTTCGGCTCACTGTCCTGCTTTTCAAAGTAGTCGCTTTTCGGAACACCAGCTGTTCCGGTTCTTTTTCGCTGAAGAGTCCGCGGGCGTGGTGCCGGAACTGCAGAATATCATCGGTAGATGGGAGGAGGGTGAGTCGCGCTCAGTGGAATGAAATATGGGGAGAGCTCCGCGGTCCGCCAGTTCTTCCTGCGTCAGTTGTTCGGTATGCCAGACGCTGATTTTTCACCGATCTCCAAGAACAGCCTCCTTAAACATAGTTTAGTAAAATAAACCACCGGTACGATTATACCACAGTTTTGAAGGGGTGTCAATCTCGGGCGCGAGGGGCCATGTTGCTGGGAATGAGCGGGAAGAAAAACAGCAGGGCATCCCTTGGTTTGCGCGAGGCGCAGCGGGAAAACCTCGAAAAATACGTGGCGTATGTGGGATCTTACTCCTATACAGGAAAACCAAAAAGCATCCTAATTTTCGATGTGGATACAGACGCAGCAGCTTTCATAGCGCCAGGGTGAAAGTGGACAATCTCGGATGATTGCGTCAGTGACGGGCTGTCTCTCTACGCCGTGGAGGGATTACAGCGTAGTTGCGTTCACATTCTGCCGGACAGCGGTCTGGTGCGTGTTCGAGCCGAGGTGAACGGCATACGGCCGCGCCATATTTGCGTGGACCGGAAACAGGTACCTCTATACCTCAGTTGCTCGACGGAACTCACCGCCACTCCGCCAGACCGGACGGCTGCCAGGTTCTATCGTGGACGGGTTTACCATAAGTCTCAGCTCGTGCGGAGCGCGGCTCGAGAGCCCATGTCACCTGCTCGAAGCACGCGTGACTATGCGCTTTGTGATGTCTGCGGATCCCGGCATCGATCAGGTGAGCATCTACGCTTTACGGGCGAACCGGTGAAATACGTTTGGTAGACGCGATTCGCACCGCGCGGCACGTTCTCGCCCTACTTCTTTACTTTTCAAGGACAATCGCTTCCTCACTCTGCTCTACGATGCAACGAATGCGATCTCGATGTATACCAACTACGGTCTCCGAGACGAGGCATCACCGGAGTTCACAAAGCTTCAGACAGTGTACACCACGGGAGACATGTTGCCAGCGCGCCAGATGCGGCGACCATATTACCACCGTGGACGACCGCTACATCTTTGGCGGGCAATGCGGGCGACCGCGCAGTGTGACCCTCTTTTCGCGCGACGCGAGGCGATCTGCCAGCGAGTTTAATCTTTGATCAGCGGTGCCAAGGGCATCGCAATCTCCCGGACGGGAAGCACATTATGGCATGCGTCGAGGCGGGACGCTTTTTCCTTCTTTAAGGTGGATTTTGAGAAAAGCTGCTCATCATAAGGTACCAACGAGATCGGTGAGTCAGCCCGAACTGCTGCATCATGGTGCGGTCGGAAGGAAGGTAAATGGCGGGAGAAAGTATGTTCGGAACCCTATTTCGCGTGAGCACCTTCGGAGAGTCACTACGGCACGGCGCTCGGCGCGGTGATCCTTAGTTGCCGCTGGACTCCCGCTCACGGCGGAGGAATTCAAACCTATTCCAAACCGGAGAAAGCGGTCAGTCGCGTTTACGACACCCGTAAGGAGGCGGATGCCTGCAGAAATTCTCTCCGGTGTCTTTGCGGGAAAGACCCTCAACTTTTGTTGCGGTTCTGGTGCCGGAATAAGACCAGCACTCGGCGGACTATCAGGCCATTTGGGACTGCTACCGCCCGGAAACACGCAGGCTTCGGCTTCGATCAAAAATTCGGCTCGGGATCCGCAGGGGCGCGTGGCAGAAGCTCCCGGGGCGAAGACCATAGGCCGGGTGATCGGCAGCGCAATCCGCGGCAGAAACACTCATGATTCGGCATTCGCGCCTTTGCCCTATGTGAGCGCGGTCGGTGCAATCGAGGCAGCGACCTTTGACGAAGCAGTCACCAGTGGAAAATCCGCTCGGCATACCGGATTCGGAAAGCGGCTACGCGGGCGGCAGATACTTAAAGAAGTGATGGAACGAAAGTTCGCTCGGCGGTGAGCTGCTGCGTCACCAGGATGTTCCTGGCTCAACGAGCCTGTTTTCGATAGAAAGCTCGACGCAGAGCTTGCAAAGGCGATCCTCAGGCATAAGAGCGCGCGGTGAAGGGGCGTCGGAATTCGGCGACAGCTGAGGTGAAGCACCCGGCGCGGCAGCGAGATAACGATACCTTCTGCCCGGGGCAAGGCAGCATCGAAAAAACAATCACGCGGGCGGTATGCTCCAGCGGCATCTCGGACAACGCGATATCCTGCTTGGGCCGCCGTGAAAGCGACGCCACTCGGTAGTTCTCACGGGAACCGTGTAAAGCAACGAGCCGGTGACCGTAAATTCAGGGCAGCACGACCGACCATCCTCACCCGCAGGCTGCAGTCGTGATCAGTCGCGGTGATCTGAAACAGCCGTAACTG
>BNJU01001962.1_pt1 | contig 152027 bp, 234 predicted proteins | sample 8539281 | NCBI WGS metagenome assembly BNJU01 (sample SAMD00202456, study PRJDB9452) | human saliva metagenome | isolation source: human saliva | place: Japan
GAAGCCTGTGAACATGGTCTTGAAAAATAAAAATAAGGAAGAAAACAGAATAATCAATATCGTAGAAAATCAAAGCTTATCCTCTGAGAATTTTTTGCCCTCGACACCACCGACATTTCAGGATGACCCTCAGCGAAATTCGCCACGGAAAATATAACCGCCAAAAACATGGAAAACTCCTGCTGACCCTCGCCAGCGCTTGCCTATCCGCTCGTGGTATACGGCAGGAAAACGGCGTTTTTTCTCTGGCTTGCCGCCGCCGTGCATCCTGTGGCTGATACGCGCCGCCATACCGCAAACCAGCCCAACGCATTACGGCGATTATCGCCGCGCTTTTCGCCGCCAGCTGGTTTTCAGACGACCCGACTCGATGTATGGTGTCCGTCGCCGTCAGCGCGCTGATGCTTGCCGTTTTCGGCGGCAGCCTGTTTGCCAAACAAACCGTCATCGAACGCCTCGCCGACTGCACACCCCGACCTTTCCCCGAAGGCGTGCGCCAGACCCGCCGCGTTACGCAAATCTGGATGCGGCTTCTTCATCCTCAACGGCGAACTGCCGCCATTCTGGCAGGCTTGTAAATTACGACTGGTGAGCTTACCGGCATCGTCGTATGTGTTAGCAGGGCTTTTGTTTGCCGGAGGTGGGTGTATCGGAAAAGCCGTATTGAAGGTGTAGGATCGTCTGGAAAATCTTGTCGCGCTACCATCCATGATTTTAATATTTTCAAGTGCAGTACATACATTTTAATTTCAAAGGATTGTTCGAAAATGGGCACTCCTGCGTGTGCTTTATTCAGTTATCAAAGTTCTATTGGAAGAAATTTATCTAATCCTTTTCAAAACTTTGATGATTGAAAAGGGTTTCAAAGAAGTCATCTGAGACTGAAATGCAAAAATATCGGCAACTATAGATAAAGATGACCGTTTTATCCGACTTGTATTTAGCTTTGGGAGCGTATCCGCTACCTCCTAGTAATTAGTGTATAGAAAATGGAAAAACAACTCAAAAATCGTCGGAAGAAACAGAAATTGAACCTAAATTTTCCCTATGGAATTATGGATACAAAAACAGGGAAGTCTGGCTAATACAATAAAAATAGTATTTTTAAGAGGCTTTAAATCATTTTCATCCAAATGAACATATAGAGATAAAAGCAAATACTAGATGAAGAACAATTTCAAAATCATAAATGAAATAAAAGAAATTAAATCGTATATTGCCCAATACGCTTTCTTGCTCTAACTCATTGACTGAACATCTCCAAAGAAGATTTATCAATATGGAGCATCAATGCTGAATTTATAATGAAATACAAAGACTTTACAGCAGAAAAAGTCAAAAACGTAGTAAGTATTTCATCACAAACAAACTTGAGTTTAAAAATTAGTTATTGCCGGTAAAAATACTGATAATTTAGAGATGGTTTTAATACCAATATAGTGATCTAGCAAAATTGAGTAACCTGCTCACCAAATGATGAATGGGACTACCAAGAAGATGAGCTTTTAAACAAAGCCATTTAAAAATATTGAAATCTCACCATGATTAACATATAAAATGTACAATATATCTTTCTTTACTTCTATCTTGTTATTAGCAAATATAACAGGATTCTCAGAGCAAAATTTTCTGATTTACTATCCTTTCTCTTCCATTGCAATAGGTTTTTGCATTACTTCATTATCATTATTAGCAACACAAAGTTTTCCTAAACTTTTATATAACATACAGATAAAACAAAACGATGAAAACATTATGCATGAAAACAATACAGATATTCCAAATAGATTATTATTTCTTAATATTGATATGCTAATAATTTTATCTTTTTCATAGAAAAATATTTTTGAAAGGCAGCAATATATATTAAACATAATATATCATGGCGATGAAACCAAAAATATTTTTCAATCTTTACTTCACTTTATTTTTATTAGTTTTATATAAATTCTACAGAAGCTTATTCAAAATCCTCCGGAAAATATGTGTACAAGCCGCTAAAAGAACAGTAACAAAGCTATTGAATCAAAAATTATACTTCTAACCTAATCCTATCCCCCGACCTGCCCCAACAAGACCTTATCGCTACCCATCCAAATTGGACGTGCTGATTTTCAACCGTGCGGTTTTTCCTGCTGTCAGGTCGTCTGAAAACGGCAAACGTGCAAACTGCCGCATTGTGGCTTGACGATGCCGCGCTGTTTGCCCTGCGCCGTGTTGGCGGTGTGGCATTCGGGCGGGCGGGTGTTGCTGCCGAATCTGGCGCGGGACAATTTGGACTGGGGGCGGACGGCGGATGTGTTTTGACGGTTCCGAGATTTTGCAGCAAGTTAGGGCAGTCAAACCGAACAACGCGATGAGTCCGGACAGCCGTTGGATGTGCAATCCAACCCACCCGTGTGGCACCTGCCCGATTTGCTGACACGTCGCCTGAAAACCCGACGCCCGCCCCTGAAAACCATCTGATTCCCCGGACCATGCCGAAGCTGGCTGAAAAGCGTCGGGTTCCAGCGGCGAGGCGCAGGTGATTGTGAAAACTGCCGCGCAGATGCAGGCGGAAGCCTTGATGTTGACGGATGCGCTGCCGTTCGGGCGCGGCGGGGAAACGGTTATGCGGCAGCGTCATTCCGCAACACCTTTACGGCTTCACTTTCCGTTTCGCGCTGGCGCTGACAATGGGCTGGCTCTATGGAGCGGCGGCGGGCGGTTTATCCTGAGAAACCTGCTCGCTCAGTACGGCGGCGCACTGAAAGAAAAGTGGTGTGGATTGCAGTCCGGCGGTACTCAAACCGCCGGGTGAAAACCGCAACTGGCAGACATCGGCGACAAAATCGCGGGCATCGTGTCGGCGGGCGGCGCGCTGCCCGAAGCCACGGCGGATTTGCTGCAACAGGCCGCCGTCCGCCCGTTTGAAGTGTACGGCAGCACCGAAACCGGCGTGATTGCGTCGCGTCGGAAAAGCCGCGCATGGCGGCCGCTTTTGCCGGCGTGGAAATCAGGCAGAACGCAGAGGCGCATTGGCGGGCATCTTCGCCGTGGTCGCCCGAACGCCGCCGAGACCGCCGATTTAATCGAGCCGCAGCGCGACGGTTTCCTGCTGCTCGGCCGCCAGACCGCATCATCAAATTCGAGGACAAACGCGTGTGTGACCCGAAATCGAACACGAACTTTTACGGCATCCGTGGATTGCTGAAACGCCCATTGCGGCCGCCATCCGCAACATCAGCGCATCGCCATATGGGCGGCGTTGAACGCGGACGGTATCGCCGCCTGCGCGACCAAGGCCGTGCCGCCGTCGCCGACGCGCTCAAACGCCACCTGCCGCCACGCGGGACACCATCGCCCTGCCTCGTTACTGACGTTTCGCCGACAGCTCTGCCGCGCAACGCTCAGGCTAAAATCGCTGCCGCCGATTTTCAGACGGCCTTTCATTGTCGCCCAAACATCGCCCGTTTGGTCAAAAACATCATCTGAAGAAGAAACCGCCGCCGAAAGCCTTTCATCGGCGCGCGTGCCGCTCGATTTGGTCTATTTCGGCGGCCATTTCGCTCACCTTTCCCGCTCGTACCCGGCGTCGTCGAGCTGCAATGCCGGTGCGCGATCTGGCGGCGCGCATCCGTGGGGCAGGCAGCGCGTCGTCCGCGTGGGAAAACCTGAAATACCGGCAGTTCGTCCGTCCGCATGACGAAGTATCGGTGGAACTGAAATACGATGAAGCGCAAAAACAAATTGAGCTTCAAAGTCAGCAACGGCGACAATCCCTGCGCATCAGGGGCGGATTGTGTTCGAGGTCGTCTGAAAAATGCTTTTTAGGTTCCGCCTCTCTGCGGGAAGAGGAAAACCTGCAAATCAGGGATAATCCGCTCAAACCTAATAACAACCCATAATCAAATGAAAAGATGAGAAATATGCAACTTTTTCCAGCACTAGCATCAACGCTATTCGAAGAACACCAGTCCGCAGGCGAAGCGCAGCGTTTGGCGCGGAAATCGCCTTCGCGCCGATTGTGTTCCAAGTATCCCGCCTGATGGTGAAATTCGGCATTTTGGATTTGCTGAACGACCATTCAGACGGCCTTACTCAGCCGAAATCGCCGAAAGCGCAAATCAGCGGTTACGCCGCGCAAGTGCTGCTTGAAGCCTCGCTCTCATCGGCACGGTGCATACCCGCGACAACCGCTATTTCATCAGCAAAGCCGGCTGGTTCTTTACTGAAAGACAAAATGGCGCGCGTGAACATGGATTTCACGCAGGAAATCTGTTACCAAGGCATGTTGACTTGGAAAAACCCTGCAAACGGGCAAACCCTGAAGGGCTGAAAGTTTTCGGCAGCTGGCCGACGATTTACGAAGGCCTGTCGTCGCTGCCGAGCGTCGCGCAGGAAAAATGGTTTGCCTTCGACCACTATTATTCCGACAATTCCTTTGCGAAGCCTTGAAAAACCGTGTTCGCCAAACCGGTTAAAAACTGCTCGACGTCGGCGGCAACACCGGCCGCTGGGCGGAACAATGCGTCGGCTACAACGCCGAAGTCGAAGTCACCATCATGGATTTGCCGCAACAAATCGCCCTGATGCGCGAAGCGACCAAAGGCAAAACCGGCGCGGAACGCATTCATGCTCACCCGCCAACCTGCTCGACCCCGAAGTCCCCTTCCCGACAGGTTTCGACGCGATTGGATGAGCCAGTTTTTAGACTGTTTCAGCGAAGACAAGTCACCGGCATCCTGCGCCGCGCCGCCGCTTCCATGGGCAGCCACACCAGCCTCTACATCATGGAACCCCTGCTGGGACAGGGCAGCAATACGAAACCGCCGCCTACTGCCTGACCACGACCAGCCTGTATTTCACCGCCATGGCCAAACGGCAACAGCAAAAATCTTTCCATTCGAAGACCTGATACGCTGCGTTGAAAACGCCGGATTGAAAAGTGGCGGAAATTTCAGACGGCATCGGACGCGGACACAGCATCTTTGCGCTGCGAGAAGGTCGTCTGAAAAACGGTATCCCCATGAAAAGCTTTTCAGTGTTAATCCCCACTACAACCACCCTCGCCGCCATCGCCCGCGTCGCACAGACCATGCACGGCTTCGGTTTGGACGTATTGATTGTGGACGACGGTTCGCGCGAAGAATGCAAACCCGTATTGCAGGCATTGGTTTCAGACGGTATCCGCGTCCTTTACCGCCCCATCAACGGCGGCAAAGGCGCGGCGGTCAAAACCGGTTTGAAATCACGCCGAAGAAAACGGCTACAGCCATGTTTTACAGGTCGATGCCGACGGCAGCACCATCTGGACGACACGCCCAAAACCTCTTGGCGGCGGCGGAACAAAACCTGAAGCCGTCGTCGCGGCTGGCCTCAATCAGAGCGGCGACGCGCCCAAAGCGCGGCTGTACGGGCGCAAGATTACCGATTTCTGGAAACATGCTGCACACTTGGTCGGCGACATCAAAGACGGCATGTGCGGCTTCCGCCTGTACCCGCTCGCCCCCGCGCTTTCGGTCGTCCGCGAAGAAACCGTGGGCGACCGCATGGATTTCGACACGGAAATCCTCATCCGCCTGTACTGGCGCGGCGTCAGCTCGGTTTGATTAAAAACGCCCGTGCAATACGCCGCCGACGGCGTGTCCCACTTCAACGCTCTCGCTGACAACGTGCGCATCAGCAAATGCACACGCGGCTGTTTTTACAAGGTATGTGCGGCGTCGTTTGGGCGCTTTTTATTCGGGAAAGGCGTCTGAAATCATGACCGACAACGCAAAAACCCACCGGGCGGCGCAGCCCGAACGCGGCAGCCGCCCGTTTCGCCTGACCACGCTGATGGTGCGCTATCTGCCTGCCTTCCCTGATGAGGCCGTGCATCTGGTTTGTGGTGCTGTATTTCTACGCCACCGCGCCCAAGCCGCGCCGCCATATCCTGCGGTATCAAACCCGTCTTCAGACGGCCTTTCCCGATACCGTTTTGCCGAACACACGGCGTATTCAAACAATTTATCGCGTTCGGCGAGGCAATATGCGACCGTTTTTACCGTGTGGCAGCGCAAAAATCCGTTATGAAGATTTGGTACTCGAAGACCCGGACGGCGTTTATGCGCAAGTGAGCAATTCGGTACGCGGGCAGATTTTCGCCTGCTCCCACTGGGCAACACCGAAGTCTGCCGCGCGCTGGTGTCGCACCATAAAGGCTTCGGGCTCAATGTGTTGGTACACAGCAAACACGCGCAGGCGTTCAACGAAGCCTTGCAAAAAGCGGGCGCGAACACATCCGCCTGATTCAGGTTACAGATTTGGATCCACACCTGATGATGGAACTGAACCGCCGCATCGAAGAGGGCGAATGGATAGCCATTGCCGCCGACCGCGTCCCCGTGCGCGGCGAGAAAAACCGCCGACATCCATTTCCTAGGCCATACCGCCTCCCATGCCGCAAGGCGCATGGCTTAGCCGCGCTCTTGAAAAACGCAGGTGAACACGCTGTTTGCGTCAAGCAAAACGGCCGCTACCATTTGAAACTGCGCCGCTTCACTGACACTTCGACTGGAAACGCGGCAACCGCGAAGCCGCCGTTACCGCCGCCATGCAGGGCTTCGCCGATATTTTGGCGCAAGAATGCGCGCAAAAATCCGCTGCAATGGTTTAACTTTTATGATTTTTGGAACGAGGAAGAAGAAAAGGTCGTCTGAATCCTGAACCGCCCCCTAAAATCTCGGCATTCAATAAGAGCCTATTCAGGCGCTCCGTGTAGACCGGGTTCTGTAAACAACGCAGTTATTTTCCACAACTCAAATTCGACGACCTTTTGTATGTGAACAGGCGGTTTACGCCTTGCCCGTGCTGCCGAAGCCGCCTTCGCCGCGTTCGCTGGCGGCAAAATTCGTCCACGACTTTAAACGAGGCTTGGACGACGAGAACGATGACCATTTGCGCGATGCGTTCCATCGGCTCGATGGTGAACGCTTCTTTGCCCCCTGTTCCACACCGGAGACTTTGAGTTCGCCCCTGATAGTCCGAATCGATCGGTCCGACCAGTTGCCCAAGACGATGCCGTGTTTGTGTCCCAGACCGGAACGCGGCAGCAAAACGGCGGCGTAGTCGGGATTGGCAAGGTGAACCGCCAGACCGGTCGGAACGAGGTAGGTATCGCCCGGTTGCAGGATAACGGCTTCGTCCAGACAGGCGCGGCAGGTCGAGTCCGGCGGAACCAGGCGTGGCGTAGGCGGGCGGTTTGTCCGCCATTTTCGGATTGAGGATTTTCAGTTCGACTTCGGTTTGCATGATCCGTTTCATTTGATTTGACGCGGATTATACACATATTCCCTTCCCTATCGTTGGAGTCGTCTGAAAAAACGGGGTATGATTCATTCAAACAAACGTGAGTATCGGAGGACATCATGGATTTACAATATCCGCGAAGATTACAGCAGCGCGAACTGTCGGAATCGGAATGCCATGCCGACCCGATTGTCCAGTTCGAGCAATGGCTGAACGAGGCGATTCATTCCGCAAGTCAACGAGCCGACCGCCGTCAACGTCGCCGCCGTGGGCGAAGACGGCAGCCGAACAACCGCATGGTGCTGCTGAAGAAGTCAATCCGCAGGGACGTGTTTTTCAGCAATTACAAGCCGCAAAGGACGTTCGTTTGACGCGCATCCGTTTGCCGCCATGACGTTTTTCTGGCCGGAACTGGAGCGGCAGGTGCGCGTTGAAGGACGCATCGAAAAACTGGATGCCGCCGCTTCGGACGAATATTTCGACAGCCGCCCCTACACCAGCCGCATCGGCGCATGGGCAAGCGCGCAAAGCGAAGTGTTGTCGAGCAAGGCGCTGTTGGTTGCCAGCGGCGGCAGTGGGCGCAAACACCCGCTGCACGTCCCGCGTCCCGCCGCATTGGGGCGGCTATCTCGTCATCCCCGACCGCATCGAATTCTGGCAGGGCCGCCCCAGCCGCCTGCACGACCGCATCCAATACCGTTTGTTGACGGCAACTGGATACGCGAGCGGCTGTCGCTTAAAGCTTTCCACAGCTTCAAGCCGATAGGGTAAAATCCCGACTCCAGCAAAAGGTCGTCTGAAATATAAAAACGTTTTTAACAAAACTCGTTTCATTGTTTTCAGGCGGCCTTTATCCGTAATCTATCCTGCCGCCACCGCTGCAGAAGAACCGTTTCCGCAGCGGGTTGAATTTGACTTGTCCTGCTTCAAATTCAACCCGCTGCTCATCAAACGCGTTAGAGAACCCCATGTCCAAGCAACCCACCAGCAAACGCCAATGGCGCGACGGCGCAGCCCGTCTGCCAAGAAAAACCGCCAAACCTTTCAAAAGAAAAAGCCCGTCCAAAGACGAAACGCAAAAGCCGCTTCCAAACCTTACGGACAAAAAGTTTCAGACGACCTCAAGCCGCAAACGCCCTCCCAAACAGCGCGCCGCCAAAGCCAGAAAACTCGTCGTCCGCAATCCCAACCAAAAATCATGGAACGCGCGCGATTTGAAAGAGCGCCGCAGCGACCTGTCGCGCATGGAGCCCGAACGCCTGCAAAAAGTGCTTGCCGCATCCGGCGTCGCTCGCGCCGCGAAAATGGAAGAGTGGATCAACAACGGCTGGGTAACGGTCAACGGCAAAACCGCGCAACTGCGACAAAGTCACCCCCGACGACCACGTTACCGTCAGAGCAGCATCATCAAGCTCAAATGGGCGGACCGCCTGCCGCGCATCATCCTGTATTACAAACAAGAAGGCGAAATCGTATCCCGCGACGACCCGCAAGGCTCGCGTCAGCATCTTCGACCGCCTGCCGCAGGCCGCCAGCAGCCGCTGGGTCGCCATCGGACGCTTGGACATCAACACCAGCGGCCTGCTCATCTCGGACCACCTCCGGCGAACTCGTCCAACGTTTCGCCCACCCCAGCTTCGAAGTCGAACGCGAATACGCCGTACGCGTACTGGGCGGGCTGACCACCGAACAAATGCGCAGCTCACCGAAGAAGGCGTGATGCTCGAAGACGGCTTGGCAAAAAGTCGAACGCATCTACGAACAAGGCGGCGAAAGGCGCAAACAAATGGTACAACGTCGTGATTAAAGAAGGCCGCAACCGCGAAGTGCGCCGCATTTTTCGAAAAGCCAAGGCCTCACCGTCAGCCGCCTCGTGCGTGTCGGCTTCGGCCCCATCGGCCTGCCCAACCGCCTCAAACGCGGGCAGTTCCTACGAATCTCAACCCCGCCGAAGTCGACAACATCATCAAATGGGCGGACATGCTGCTGCCGGGCGAACGCCGCCGGAAGAAAAAGTTAATGTAAGATAAATCGGGGCTGAGACCTTTACAAAATCGTCTCAGCCCGACAAATCTTGCCCAAGCCTCATAACATAGTGGGTTAAGTTTAGACCAGTGCCGCATTGTCCGCCTTGTCCTGATTTAAACTAACCCACTATTCACACGATTATAGTGGATTAAATTTAAATCAGGACAAGGCGACGAAGCGCGTAGAGTACAGATAGTACGGCAAGGCGAGGCAACACCGTACTGGTTTAAAAGTTAATCCACTATCATCAAATAAAAGTGACCCTGCGCTATCGTTGAATCTGCCATGACCTGCCCTCAATACTTTTAACAATCAGCATGTGATATTTCTATGGAGCTGATCTGCCTCGTCTAAAAACCGTTTCCATACTCACGTTAGCAGCTTTTGGCACGTGTTCCGGCCCACTCGAACGCTCAAGTTCTTCACCTGAAAGTCTTCAGAAGTCCACCCAACGCAGCATTGTCTCAGCTGCTGCCGTTGCTGGAAAAATCTACCTCTTGCAGAAAACACCGAACGCTACCAAGACCAACCCGACCAACCAGTCAAATCCGTTGCCCAAGAGCCTGTATCACATTCAGCATCGATGTCGATACCGGAAGCTACGCTACGTCCGCCGATTCTCGACCAACTGGCGAACAGCCGCCAAAGACGCTGTACGGATTGAGAAATCGTCAGTGATTTCCCTACAACTATCCACTGCCTACCGACGACCGTCCGTTTGCCGTTCACACTGAAACCATTGATTCTCCGCTGGCAACCCGAGGTAAGCTGATCAAAATCGGTATCCAGCACAAGACAGTGAAAAGAAAGACCGCCGCCGCCAATCTTGTACTCTCGTCGACATATCCGGCAGTATGGATGAGGAAAACAAACTGCCGCTGGTTCAAGAAACCCTACGCATCCTGACCCGACAACTGCGCCCGCAAGACAAAGTGACCCTGATTACCTATGCGTCAGGCGAAGATCTGGTACTCCCACCCACCTCAGGTGCAGATAAAGAAACCATCCTGAGCGCATCGACAAACTGCGTGCAGGCGGCGCGACAGAACGGCGAATCCGCACTGCAAATGGCTTATGAGTAAGCGCAAAAAGCCTTCGTACCCAACGGCATCAACCGCATCCTACTGGCGACCGATGGCGACTTTTAACGTCGGCGTATCCGACGCGAAACCCTCAAATCCATGGTTGCCGAAAAACGCAAAGCGGCATCACTCAGTACCCTGGGCTTCGGCATGGGCAGCTACAATGAAGACATGATGGAACAAATCGCCGATGCGGGCGACGGCAATTACAGCTACATCGACAGCGAAACAAAGAAGCGAAAAAAGTCGCCGCAACAGCAGCTGACCTCCACACTCGCCACCGTAGCGCAGGATGTCAAAATCAAGTCGAATTCAACCCTGCTACCGTCAAAGAATACCGCTTGGTCGGCTATACCAACCGCACCCTGCGCAATGAAGACTTCAACAACGACAGAGTAGATGCGGGCGACATCGGCGCAGGCCAGCGTGACCGCCCTCTGTAAATCATCCCGCAGGGCAAACAAGGCTGGCTTTGAGAATCGCGCTATCAAAAAGCCCCAGCCGCCAAAGGCAGCAAAAACAGAATACGCCTTTTGTCAGAGTGCGCTACAAACTGCCCGGACAAAAGACAGCCAATTGATGCAGCAAAGCGTCCCCGTCGGCAGCAAACCGCTTGACCAACCGACAAAGACACCCTGCTCGCCCCTTGCCGCCGCTTTCCTATGCCCAAAGCCTTTGCGCGGCGGAGAATACAACGGCAAACTCAGTTGGAGAGACATCGAAAACATGACACAAAAAGTCCAGGCGATGACCCGTTCGGTCTAAAATCGAATTTCTCCAACTGGTACGTACCGCCGCCGGTTACGGAGGAACATCAGGTCCTTTAGTTAAAGAGTATCTCAAAAGGTCGTCTGAAAACTTTTCAGACGACCTTTTCACCTGTCTCAACCACGCATCAGGAGCCGCTTCATGTTCACACTCAAAACCGACAACGACCGCCTGCTGTCGCCTCAGCCGATTTGCGCGCGGAAATTTATCTCTACGGCGGGCTGCTCAACCGCTACGAAAATCCGCCGCCCCGACGGCACTGGTTCAACATCGTCAAAGCTACGACACCCCGCAACACGCCCGCGAGCCTGACCGAATGGTTCCGCAGCGGCAAGCTCAGCCCGTACGCCTGCCGCCTGCGCCACGGCAAATACAGCTTGACGGCAAAAGCGTATCAGTGCGGCAAATTCAAACTCGCCGAACACGCGGCACACGGTTTGATGTGTGACCGCGAGTTTACCCTCGTCAACAGCCATGCCGACGACCCATCCGCCGAAGTCGAAATCGCGCAGATTACGCACAAGACGACGGCGGCTATCCCTTCCCTTCAGCCTGACTGTCCGCTACCACTCAGCGCAGACGGTTTAGCATCCGCTCCACCGTCCGCAACAAAGGCGCAACCGCCATGCCGCTCGCAGACGGCTGGCACCTATTTCACGCTCGGCGGCAAAACCGACGATTGGTCGCTGCAAATCGACAGCAGCAAACGCTTGCTTCGATGCTGATTTGGTTCCCGATAACGGCGCATGATTGACGACACCTGTTTTCAGACGACCCTCAAGCCTGGCAGGCATCGAGTGGACAACAGCTGTGCTGGCACGCCAAAGCCCGCCGCCCTGCACGCTTTCAGGGCAAACGGACTGACCCTGAGCATTTACCCCCGACGCATCCTATCCCTACCTGCAAATCTTCACCCCATCGACCGCGACACCATCGCCATCGAAAACCTCAGCGGCGCACCGACTGCTTCAACAACGGCTTAGGGTTAATCAAGCTGGACACGGGAGAAAAGCCCTTTATTTGAAACAGCGCTACCATATCGCAGCCAACCGTCCGTAAAGGCAGCCCGAATCTTTACCAGCAAAAGCAAAGGTCGTCTGAAAACGCAATCCGGTTTTCGACGACCTTTAACTAACTGATGCACTGGTTTCTTTGACTGAAAAACAGCCTCGTCAATAAAACCTAGCATTTTCAATCAAAATATGCTGTATTATAGTCATAAAAATCAAAATAGGACATGATGGCATCGTCAAATCCGAGGCGTAATCAGACAATACGCTCTGCAGATGACCGCTTAATATTCGCCCACACCTTCTCAATCGGGTTGAGCTCAGGTGAATAGGGTGCAGAGGCAATACCTATGTCCCATTTTTCCGCCATTTCGTAAGACACCCATACGGTGAAATCGCGCATTATTCTAATAATCATCGATTTTTGAGTCAATGCGGGCAGTAGGCATTGCTGAAACCACGCTTCAAAGACCGGTCATCGTATTTTGATAAACCATCGGACAGTGCAGCGGTTGCCGACTTGTGCGGACACTAGAGATAATGGCGTCATATCTTTCTCCACTTATCTGCGCTTTCACTGTGCCCTTTTCGGGCTGCGGGCATAGGACGGAACAGTAGCAGTCAAATCTGTTTCATCCAAATAAACACGTTGGTAGTCGGATTACGGCCAGCTAGTCAAGTAGCGTTACTGGCCGGGTCTTGTTCTTTCGTGCGGTGGTCTTTTTGCGCGTCATCCCCATCTGTTTGAGTGCATAGCAAACGGCGGCTGGCGTACAATCAAAATATTTGACGATTTACGCAGATAGGCATCCGCGTTGCCAACATATTGAGCCAGTTTTGCCTCATCAATTTGACGGATTTAGACCGGTAACTTGATGTTTTAGCTGCCTGTCTGTTTTTAAAGGCGAATCCACAGGTAAAAGCGTGTTTCTTGGACAAGTTAAACGTTGCTGCGGTTTGGCTGATGTTTTTGCATTGTTCGTAATAGTTTAAAGCTTTGTTTCTTAAGTCCACAGAGTATGCCATGAGTTGAGACCTTCAAAGTTGGTATTGTACTATTTTGTTTTTAATTAACTATAAATCATAACCTGACCGAAAATAGCGTTGCCATATTTTTCTTTTTACCCCACTAAAAGCGAAGTCATACTGAGCGAACCGGCGACTAGAGGTTGTCGTTGAAAAACGTAATGGCATCATCCGGCTCGCGCAATGCCATGATGCAAAGAAAAGGCAGATAATGTTCCGAGTCGGCACGGAGAGCATCGCCTTTTTCGCCCAGCCGTTCGTAATGAATCAAAAGTATCGACATCCCGCTCGACAATCGCCTGATTGACCGCTTCGCGGAACGCAAACGCCCAATCATAACCCGCGCCGATTTGATTGATATGCGCTCTGCTCATGCGCTCAAATTATGGATAATATTGCCGCTGCCGATAATCAACACGCCCTGTTCGCGCAAGGCAGATAATTTTTCGCCAAATTGAAATGCCATTCGCAGATTGCAGAACGGTTAAGCTGAGTTGTACCACGAGATATCGGCATCGGGATACAGAAACTTCAACACCGCCCACGCACCGTGATCAAAACCGCGCGTCGGATTCAGCCCGACATTCTCCGGTTGCAATAACGACCGCACCTGCTCCGCCAATTCAGGCGAACCGGGCGCCGGATACTGCACTCGCTCAGCTCTTCAGGAAATCCGTAGAAATCAGTAAATCATTTCAGGATGTTCGCCTGATGTAACCTGCAAACGGCTGCTGTACCAATGCGCGAAATCATCAAAATCGCTGTGGTTTGGCAAACTTTTGCGTAATCAGGCTGAGATTTTGGTTGAACGGATTTTCCTTATCCAACACATTCATCGGACTACCATGTCCGACAAACAATACGAGCATTTTTCATCATTGCCTCCTTAAAATATTTGATGAGGCGGATTGTACGGATAAATGATTACAATAAATCTCAATTTACGAACAATATAATTTCCCAGAAAATGATGAAGTATTCTTGGCTTTGCTAAAAATTAGAAATCAAAAGGTCGTCTGAAAGTTGAGTTTCAGACGACCTCTTATCCTAAGAGACCGTTTTAATCATCTCTTTTGCCAATATTCAACCGTGTTTGTCCCATCAAGCTGCGTCTGTGTTTGACTCGGCTTTGCCGTTCTCCCACAAAGTTTTTCAGCAATACTTTCCACGCCGACAACTTTCGGGGATTGTACTGTCTGCCTACCCAATCAGAGTCCATTGCGTCTATATACCGGTTCATTTCAACATCACGCCTGCTTTTTATCAACAAACGCTGCGCCCGTTTTGGATGAGGTCGTTTTGCACGGTTTGGCAAGTGTCGTTTTGCACGCCGTTCTCCACCCATTTTTGAGCATTTCAAAAGCCTCGGTCGTCTGAAATTTGACGCCACCCTGCCCAAGTGTTTAATAATTCTATTCACAAACAAACAGGAACAAACATGAAAAAGTTGAGTATACAGTGGTCGTTGTGGGCTTGGGCGCGGTCGTGTCAGCTACGCCATTCCATGCTCAACCAAGCCTTGTGCGACGACATGGTTTTAATCGACATCAACCGCACGCGCGCGGAAGGCGAAGCGCGCGACTTCCGCCACGGAATGCCCTATGCCGCCTCGCCTGCGCGTATTTATGTCGGCGATTACGATGATTGTTCGGATGCGGACATCGTGTGTATTTGCGCGGGCGCGGCGCAGGCCCCGGCGAAAACCCGTTTCTGGACTTAATCGACAAAAACCTGCGCATCTTCCGCGACATCGTTTCGAAAGTCATGGCTTCCGGCTTTGACGGCATCTTTCTTGGTCGCCTCAATCCTGTGGACGTACTGTCTTATGCCGTCCTGCGCTTGTCAGGCCTGCCCAAAGAGCGCGTTATCGGCTCGGGCACTATCCTTGACTCCGCCCGTTTCCGCGTCTGTCTGGGCAACGAATTCGATGTCGCGCCTTGGAGCGTCGATGCCATGATGATCGGCGAAGCGCGGCGCAGCATCGTGCGCTTTGGAGTACCGCCAACATCGCCGGGTATGTCGGTCTGCAGAAGATGTTGGAACAATGCAGAAGACGGGCAGGCGCGTATGGACAAAAATCTATACCACCGTGCAGCAATGCCGCCTGCGAAGTCATCGCCGCCAAGGTTCGACCAGCCACGGCATCGGCATGGGGTTTGAGCCGTATCTCCAACGCCATCCTGCACAATCAAAAGCGTCGTCGCTCCTGTTTCCACCTTGCTTGAAGGCGAGTTCGGACAAAACGGCGTGTATGTCGGCGTACCGACCGTCGGTCAACCGCCAAGGCGCGGTCCGTATCATCGACCTGCAACTTCTCCGACGACGAAGCCGAACGCTTTTGCCCGCTCGGCGGGAGCTGTTGAAAAGCTATCAACGCAAAGTCGATGAAATGGTCGGATCAATAGAATCGCTTTTCATAGGACGCTCGTCTGAAAACTGGAAATTTGGTTTTGCAGACGACGTTTGTCTATAGGATAGGACTAAGTTAATCTGTCAATAGTCTAAATTCAAATACAAAATACCTAGTTATAGTCAATTAAAAACAAAATAGTACAATACTCAACTTTGAAGGTCTAACCATGGCATACTCTGCGGACAGAAACAAAGCTTTAAACTATTACGAACAATGCAAAAACATCAGCGAAAACCGCAGCAACGTTTAACTTGTCAAGAAACACGCTTTACCTGTGATCGTCTTTAAAAACAAAACAGGCAGCCTAAAACATCAAGTTACCGGTCTAAATCGTCAAATCGTGATAGGCAAAAACTGGCTAATATGTTGGGCAGCACGGATGCCTATTCATGAAATCGCTAAACATTTTGATTGCACGCCAGCCGCCGTTTGCTATGCGCTCAAACAGATGGGGATGACGCGCAAAAGACCACCACTTACAAAGAACAAGACCCGGCCAAAGTAACGCATTACTTTGACACAGCTGGTCAATTTCCGACTCACCAACGTGTTTGTTTGGATGAGACAGATTTGACCTTACCTGTTCCGTCCTTATGCCCGCAGCCCGAAAGGGCAAAAGTGAAAGCGCAGATAAGTGGGAAAAGATACGACGCTTATCTCTGGTGTCACTGCACAAGTCGGCAACCGGCTAATTGCTCCGATGGTTTATCAAAATACGATGACCGGAGTCTTTTTGAAGCGTGGTTTCAGCAATGTACTGCCCGCATTGACTCAAAAATCGGTGATTATTTTAGATACTGCACGATTTCACCGTATGGGTGTCTTACGAAATGGCGGAAAAATGGGTCATAAGGTATTGCCTCTTGCACCTTATTCACCCTGAGCTCAACCCGATTGAGAAGGTGTAGGCGATATTGGCGGTATCTGCGAACCGTTTTGTCTGATTACGCCCGATGTGACGATGCGTTACTGTCCTATTTGACGAATCTGAGTATACTTTATTTTCGATACGCAATTTACCGGTTTCGTCATTTCCGCGCAGGCGGGAATCATTTTTGAAAGTGGAAACTGTTTTTCAAATAAAGGTTTCTTGGGTCTCACGATGGATTCCGCCTGCGCGGGAATGACGGTGATATATCTGCCTATAAAAACGTCGTCTGAAAACCAAATTTCGGTTTTCGAGACGACGTTTCCCGTTCACCAAAACCTGTTTCTCTGCCTCTGCCTTCAACACCTGTTGACGGCGCGTTTCGCTCAACACCATGCCCGCGCTGACGGAAACGTTCATGCTTTCGACCGTGCCGAACATGCAGGTATCGACACCAGCATGTCGCAATGTTCGCGCGTCAGGCGGCGCATGCCTTCGCCTTCGTTGCCCATCACCCATGCCGCGCGCTGTCAGGCGGGTCGCAGTGATAGAGTCGGCGTCGCCCGCCATGTGCCGGTGACGATGCCAGATGCCAGTTCTTTCAGCTCGCGCAGGGTGCAGGCGAGGTTGGTACAGTGATGTGAGGGATCGTTTCCGCCGCGCCGCAGGCGGCTTTGCTGACGGTGGCGTTCAGCCCGCGCTTTTTGTCTTTCGGCGCGATGACGGCGTGTACGCCCATTGCGTCGGCGGTACGCAGGCACGCGCCGAGGTTGTGCGGGTCGATGATGCCGTCGAGTATCAGCAGCAACGGCGGTTCGCTCAGGTTTTCCAATACGTCTTCAAGGTGGACGTGGTTTTGGAAGCATCGATAAACCCGACCACGCCTGATGCCGCGCGCCTTTGCTGATGGCGTTGAGGCGGTCGGCGTCGGCGAGATGTACGCGCACGTTTTCGCTTTGCCGCCTTCTCCAACACGTCGCGCGTGCGGCATCGTTTTGCCTTCTTGGACGTAGAGTTCGGTAATCGATTTCGGGTTTTCGCCACAGGCGGGCGTGACGGCGTGGAAGCCGTAGATGGGTCTTTGGTTTCCGCCATGATTTTGCTTTATAAAAATTTTCCAGACGACATTATAACAAGATAAAGGTCGTCTGAAAGCAGAAATGTAACCGGTTGCACTCAAACGCAGCCGCCTACCGCATCAAATACTAACAGCGAGACTGCCGACGCCGATCAACACGGTAACCAACATGGAAAAACCCTAGCGCAGCAAACACGGTCAGCGCAATGGCTATCAGCTCGTGCGGTTTGTTGGAAAACGAAATAAGGCGCGATGACGAAAATCACACACACAACCCGGCGCAGCTTCCATCACGATTTGTGCGCCGGCGGCTTAAAAAGTGCGGTTGCAAGGGCGAAAAACCGATAAGGCCGGGTGGAATACGTTACCGCCAGCATACTGGCAAACAACGGAACGACTGCCAGAAAGGCAAATCCTTCATCCTTCTCTCCCCAAAGATAGGCGGCAAGCAGGGCCGGAAATCGCACCCATCGGCACATACCAATGCCTGTCCACCGACAAATAAGTCCTGCCCGCCACGATCAGGGCTGACAAACCAGGCGTGCCGCCTTAAAGCTTTTCCCATGCCACTCAGAAGCACCAAAAATACGGCGAGAGCATGCTGCGAAACCCCATGCCGCCACATCGCCGAGACATCGGCCCGACCGCCGCGCCAAAAGCGCCGCAAAGCCGATCCAAGTGGTATAAAGGATAGCACACGCCCGCGTATAAGGCATATTGAACGCCGCACATCGCCTTGCGCTTTTGGATTTCCGCAAACGCCAGCGCCCAACTTTCGTCGCACGTAAAAACAGCGCGGGCATGGCTTTTTCAGCGGCATATCCGCATATAAGGCGCGTGCCGCCCTCCCATCAGAATATGGCGCGAATTAATCATGAAGGTAACGGTGGCGATGATCGAGTATCGGCAGCGGATTTTGCCCACAAGTTGACCGCTGCAAATTCTGAGCCGCCGAGCAAAGTTCATGCCCGTCATCAGCAGCATTTCCAGCCAACTCATCCTTTTCTGCCCGCCTTGTACGCTGAGTATCAAGCGCCCACGGGTAAAAGCCCGATAAGCATGGTGAACATTCTTTGATGCCGCGTACTCCGGATTGCGGGGAATTTGGGTGTGTCATTTGTTGAGAAATTCTAAATAGGTGTGAAGATGAAAAATGAGGAAGGTATTATAAGTGAAATCGTCAACAATCAGGAGGGCAAGACAAAATCGCAAAACAAGGAAACGCCGTATTGATTTCAGATTCATTTGCAGGAATACCCAAAATACAGCTTGAAATGAAAACAGCCGGATTCTGCAATATGACAGAATCCGGCTGATCAAACTCGAACTGAACAGGTTTTCAAGAATATCCGAAGTTGGTTGGGCGATTCACATTTTCAGACGACCTCGATCATCTTTCCATTATGTGAATCCCTACCCCTGATTATAAAAGCTTTCAGGCGGGCAATCCGGTTTTCCAAAGAGGGTGGGTGCTGAGCAAAGAATCTTTGGCATCGCTGGCGATACCCATCGCATTCACTTTGCTGCGGCAATCGCTCGGGTTGCCTTTTCAAGCGTTGCAGCGCGGCAATCATTTTGGGCGCGCCGACCAGTTTGGCGGCTCCTGCATCCGCACGGTATTCGCGCTGACGGCTGAACCACATCACGATGATGCTGCCAAAAAGCCGAACACGATCTGCAATACCATGCTGACTAAAAATATGTGCCTTGCGAAGTGCCGCCGTCGTTGTTGCGTGCAATCATGCCGGAAACGATGCGGGCAAGGAAAAACCACAAACGTATTGACCACACCTGTATCAAGGTCAGCGTAACCATGTCGCCGTTGCCGACGTGTGCCATTTCGTGCGCCGAAAACGCCTCGACTTCGTCCCGCGTCATGCGCTCGAGCAAACCCGTACTCACCGCAATCAGCGAACTGTTGCGCGTGGCACCGGTTGCAAAAGGCATTGGGTTCGGGGAATGGTAGATCGCCACTTCCGGCGTTTTCAGGCTCCACTGCCTCGCCTGTGCTTCCACAGTCGCCAGCAACACGCTTCCGCTCGATTGCGCGGCTGTACGATGACTTCCGCACCGACCGAGTTTTTCGCGATGGATTTGGACATCAATCATGAAATGATCGAACCGGCAAAGCCGACGACGGCCGAGTACCACCAGCAGGCTGCCGACCTGATCCGTACTGTGTATGCCAAGTACAGCCAAAACAACGCGGATGACGACCAAAACGGCAATATTGGTTGCGAGAAACAAGAAGATTCGTTTCACCGGAGATTCCTTTTTGGGTATGGTTGGTTTATGCTTTTTGATTGATATAAAAGAACAACAAAAATTAAACAATATCGGATATTGAAGTTTACTTTTTATGCTGCGCTTTATATCGAAACCGGTTGGAATTCAAATTATCGGTTTGCCCTAAAATTTTCGAGCGAATTCACAATCAGGTTGTAAGACTTATACCGCATTACTGCTAATGCTGCGGTATTTTTCTCAAAAAGAGGCGGATTCTAAAATGCCAGTACTTGGAAAAAGGTATGCAAAACCAAAGTATCATTTTTGACTAAACAGGAGATTTAGCGTTAACAAAATGCCATTTTCCCCTCAAAAACGTATTGATTACCCGTCCGAATATACCCTAATAAAGACCGTTACTCCTCTTTTGATTGCCACCCTACCCCGAAATCTGATAAATAGCGAATATAACATTTACATTAAATCATGCGCAAATCATGAAACGCAAAAACCTCCCTCAATCTCGTTCTTGCCAGCATTGCGGTTGCCATTGCCTTGATTACGGCTGCGGCTTTTTGGTTTTATCACAGCCCTTACGGTCCGACCATCCCACTTATCCGTACCGGCTCTTCACAATCCATTACCCAACCCGACCGACCATCCCCGAAAATCGTCCAATCTGCGCGCAACCAAATCAGCAAGACCCTGCGTTATGACTCTGCCTATACCAAACTCAAATATCCGATGGGTGACGTACCGATGAAAAAGGCGATGCACCGACGTCATCATCCGCGCCCTGCGCGACCAAAAATATGGATTTGCAAGAACTTGTCCATCAAGACATGAGCCGAACTTCTCCGCCTATCCCAACCGTTGGGGCTTGAAACAACCTGATGCCAACATCGACCACCGCCGGGTGCCCAACCCTCATGACTTGTTTCACGCCAAGGCTGGGCGGTACAGGATACGAATTATCGGGCAGGCGATATTGTGACTTGGGAGCTTAAAGGCAACCGCCCCCACATCGGCATCGTCTCCGACCGCAAAATCGGAGACAGACCCTGATTATCCACAATATCGGTTTGGGAACCCGCGAAGACGACATCCTCTACCGCCATACCATTACCGGACATTTTCAGGCTTCCTGTTCAGTAAATTTTCCATCGTGTTACAAACAACCATCCCAAAAAGGTCGTCTGAAAACCTGATATTCTTTGACACGCATCCTGACAAGCGTACGGATGCCTCGAATATTCTGACGCAGGCAAGAGACGGCTGATCAATACGTTTGATAACCAAGCCGGTAAGGCAGCCCACCATAGCCCTTTCACAACGTTTTTACTATAATCCCCATTTCTCCCCTGCCCCGTGCATCATGCCCAAAGCCACTTTCTACACCCACCGCCGCCGACCCCGCCGCCGTCGCTCGCCGCCTGATTGCGCGCGCCGCTACGCGACGGCGGGCAGATATTGGTCTGGTCGGTTCCGATGAAACCATCCGCCGCCTCGACCCGCGACCTGGCAACAAACTCCCGAAAGCTTCATTCCGCATGAAATTTGGCAAGCCGACCAACCCATGTCGTCTGAAACACCTGTATGGCTCTGCATTCGGCGATACTTACCCACCGTCCCCTGAAAACGCCACCGTCCTCAATCTCGCCCGACTCTTTTGGGAACGAAGCCCCGTCGTCCCCGCCCGTGTGCTTGAAATTGTGGCAGCAGCTTGGAAGAGCTCGCCGACGCCCGCGAACGCTTCAGCGCATACAGAAAACGGCTTTACCATCGAACACCACGATATGACGGGCAAAAGCCTCAAAATCGAAGGTCGTCTGAAAACGGCTTTACACGATAAAGCCGAAAATTTAAACAGCCTTGATTCCCTTTTTGATTCAAACTGGGCTATAATCCCGACTTTCTTTTACCGACCCCTTTTAAAAGACGAAAACATCATGAACAAAACTTTCAAATTCAGCGCATTGGCAATCGCCGCCGCATTGGCACTGACCGCCTGTGACAAAAAGACGCCAATCACCTGCTTCAGCCTCTGCACCGCATCGGCATCCGCAGCTTCAGGCGCATCTGCCGCAAAAGACGCATCCTCATCGGCACACCGGTCCAACAAGCCAGCTACGCAATAGGTGGCGGACACCGGCAACTTATTAGAAACAAAATGAAGGATCAGGGCACGGAAATCGACATGAAAGGTCTTCATCGAAGCGCTTGCAGGCTTCTTACGAAGGCAAAGAAAGCAAAAATGACTGAAGCTCAAGCACAAGAAATCATGGTGAAATTCATGAAAAGAACAACAAGCCAAGCGGTGGAAAACTTCAGGCTGACGCCAACCAACCTGGAAAAAGGCGAAGCGTTCCTCAAAGAAAACGCCACTAAAGAAGGCGTGAAAACCACTGCTTCCGGCCTGCAATACAAAATCACCAGAAGGTGACGGCAAACAGCCTAAAAAGACGACATCGTCGTTGTCGAATACGAAGGCCGCCTGATTGACGGTGCCGTCTTCGACAGCAGCAAAGCCGGCGGTCCTGTCACCTTCCCCCTGTCAGCCGTTATCCCCGGCTGGGCTGAAGGCATCCAACTCCTTGAAAGAAGGTAGCGAAGCCACCTTCACATCCCGTCCAAACTCGCCTACCGCGACCAAGTCATGCCGGGCGGAAAATCGGTCCGAATTCCACTTTGGTATTCGACGAAGCTGGTTAAAATCGGCAGAGCCCGAGATTTCCAACCCGCTCCCGGTCAAGTTGACATTCAAAAAGTCCAATAAGCCTGTGCTTTTAACTCCGATGCCCGAACCGAATCCGTTTCGGGCATTTCTATTCTGTATATTCGCAAAAACATGGTTTTACCCCGTTTCAGACGACCCTCCTATCCCATCAAACCCCCAATAAACCCGCGCCATAACATTGCGATTTTGTTTTGCTATACAATCAAAACCTACCAACCTCCTACAACCGACGCTATGAAAAACATCGTTATCCTCATCTCCGGCCGCGGCAGCAATATGCGAGGCCATCGTCAATGCCGCCATTCAAACGCCCGCATCGCCGCCGTCCTCAGCAACAGCGCAACCGCCGCCGGACTGGCTGGGCAACCGAACGCGGCATCGCCACCGACAGCCCTCAACCACAAAGACTTCCCCAGCCGCCTCGCTTTCGACCAAAGCCGACGATGGAAAAATCGATGCTTATCAACCTGATTTGTCGTCCTCGCAGGCTTTATGCGCATCCTCACGCCCAACCCTGCGCCCATTACTCAAACCGCCTGATCAACATCCACCGTCCATCCTCCCGCCCTCACCGGCCTGCACACCCACGAACGCGCCCTTGAAGCCGGCTGCCGCGTCGCAGGCTGCACCATCCATTTTGTACCCCCGAGCTGGACTGTGGTCCGATTATCTCGCAAGGCATCGTCCCGATCCTCGACGGCGACACGCCCGACGACATTGCCGCACGCGTCCTGACCGTCGAACACCGCCTTTTCCCGCAAGCTGTTGCCGATTTTCGTTGCAGGTCGTCTGAAAATCGAAAGGCAACCGCGTATTCAATTCAGAGCGCAACGCCGAAGGACAAACCTTACTGCGTAATCCTGCCCAATGCGCAGCACCCCACAAGAAACACCATGAGCCAAAACCGGTTGACCCTTTCGGATATCGTTTCGAATCCGACTACCGTAAACGCCAAAGCAAAGCTATCGATTTATTCAACCAAAGCGTCGAAAAACAAACCCGAAAATAACGCGGGCGGTATGCGATTTTTGTTGTCGGAGACCCACTCAATAACCGCTCTTTTTCTCCGGTTTCAGCTGCACCGCCTAAACTGGCTGATCGACCATCACTTGACCCGCTGTGACAGCTACGAGCAGCATCCTGAAGACGACGGCTTTCCCGAAGGCTTCGACGATTTAATCGATTGCCAGTGGAAAATTCAAATGGATCATTCCCATGCTTGCCCGCGACCTCTTTCTCGACAAAAAAGGAAATCGAGGAAGCGAACGAAACAATGCGTTACCACTATGAAAACATGCGGTTCAGTCTTTCATCATTTTATAAAACACTGATGCTGCAAAACATCCTGACCGGAGACCACGCCGCCGCCGAAAAAATTTCCCAAAAATGGCGGCAAACCGCCGCAGATGAATTTTCCGACTGTCCCGCGTGCGAACAGTCCGAGCAGGTCAATTTCTACCATTTTATCGGACAGTACCAAAGCCATCGATACCGCCCAGCCCATCTTAACGGGCGAAATGACCTGCGCCGAAAGTGCCGCACCTCACCTACTGCCCGTCATCGACAGCATGATAAGGCTGGCAAATACGAGGAGGCGGAACGCCTTTTTGGACGAAGCCATAGACAAAATCAACGTCGAGAAGACGAAGAGTTCGTCCGCCTGATCCCCCTCTTTTTCCCCAACTGGCGTACAAACTCGGACGGTCGCAACGTGCCCTCGATTTGATGAACCGGCACGGCGACACCATCATTCGACATGCCCCAAACGACAATATGCTCTATTTAGACTACCTCATCGCGCTTTCTCCTTTTTGACGAAAAAGCGGCGCAACATGCCCGCGAGTTTTGCCGCAGACTTCGACAAACGCAACGGCAACAGCTATTACCAGAGCCAGATTGAATTTATGTTCGGTTCGGGCAATCTCCATCACCCAAGCTCGTCTGAAATCCTTTCAGACGACCCAAACAGGAGGAATGACATCATGAAAAACACCCACCCTGCTGCAATCGCCGCCGCCCTCTCCCTAAGCGCCGCAAACGCCTATGCCGCAGGACCGCCCCAATCAGCCACCCTGAAATACTCCGGCAGCTACGGCATACCCGCCACCATGACCTTCACACGCAGGCGGCAGCAATACACCATCGTGTCCAGAATCAAAGTCCTGATGCTGCAGCATCCGCTTCGAATCCGGCGGCACCATCAGCGGCAACACCCTCCGTCCCAAATACTATAAAGACGTCCGCGACGGCGAAAACTCTATGCCGAAGCCAAATTCAGCGGCAACAGCATCACTTACAGCAAAGCCGGTTCGAGCGAAACCGCCAAAACCGGCGGCACGACACTCGACCTCTTTACGCTGGTTTGGCAGCTGTCGCCAACGATGCCCGCCTGCCGTCCGGTCTGAACATCACCAACGGCAAAAAACTCTACCCCGTCAGCGGCATGACCAAAGTCGGCAGCGAAAACTACAAAAATCGGCGGCGGTGACCACCACAGTCAACAAATACCGCGTCCAAACGCGGCGACGACACCGTAACCTATTCGTTCGCCCCCGCCTTCAACAAACTATCCCCGCCGGAAATCAATTACACCGACGACGGCAAAACTTACGACCTCAAACTCACATCCGTCACCATCAACGGAAAAGCTGTCAAACCATAACGGCGCCAAACCCTTCCCAACAAACGGCCGTTTCAGGTCGTCTGAAAACCGAACTGCACCCAAAAAGTTGGACATCCCTCCAAACTATTAAGGTGCAGTTTTTATCGCCAAACCATACCGATGCGCTCTGGCGTATTTCCATCCCCGACAGCGTCCGCCGTCGAACGACCTCGGTTTTTCAGTTGAACCGTATGCGTTTACAGGTTGGCAACCTTAATCCACTATATTTTTCAGATTGTAAACAATATGTTTAGCCTGATTTGGCACGCTTGAGGCATAGCGGCGAAAAATCTTTAAAAAGAAAGATATTGTGTTCTTGAATATTCTGTGCTGAAATTACATGACACTACAAAAATAGTGGTGCGTAAAAATATAAAACAGACAAAAGGAGAAACTCATGCAATGGTTTTTAGACAATCTCAAAGCCTTTTTCGAAACCATCAGCGGCTGGGTCTGGGGGCCTGTCATGCTGGTGTTGCTGGTCGGCACGGGCATTTTGCTGACCGTCATGCTGAAGGGCTTGCAATTCACCATGTTGGGCTATGCGCTGAAGCAGGCTTTCGTGCCGTCAAAGAAGCATGAAGACGGTGAAGACCACGAAGGCGATATTTCCCATTTCGCCGCTTTGATGACCGCCCCTGTCCGCCACCATCGGCACGGGCAATATCGCCGGCGTAGCGACTGCCGTAGTGACCGGCGGCCCGGGCGCGGTATTTTGGATGTGGATGACCGCCGTTTTCGGCATGGCGACCAAATACGGCGAAGGCGTGTTGGCGGTGAAATACCGCGTGACCAACTCCAAAGGCGAAATGTCCGGCGGGCCGATGTATTACATCGAAAACGGTTTGGGTAAAAACTGGAAATGGATGGCGTTGGCGTTCGCTTTATTCGGCACATTCGCTTCGTTCGGCATCGGCAGCTCCGTACAGTCCAACTCAGTCGCTCAAGCGGTTCAGACGAGCTCGGCGTTGAACCCGTCTCATACCGGCATTACGTTGACGGTTCTGACTGCCATCGTCGTTTTGGGCGGTATCAAAGGCATCGCCAGAGCCGCTTCTTTCATCGTACCCGCTATGGCGGTGTTTTATGTGGTGGGCGGTATTTCCATTATCGTCATCAATTCCGATGCGCTGATGCCTGCCGTCAAGCTGATTTTTTCTCCGATGCGTTCAGCGCGCAGGCAGTGGCGGGCGGCGCTATCGGCACTGGTAATCCGCTACGGCGTGCGCGCGGCGTGTTCTCCAACGAAGCGGCATGGGTTCTGGCACCTATTGCCGCCGCAGCCGCGAAAACCGACCATCCCGTCCGTCAGGCATTGGTTTCCATGACCGGTACGTTTTTGGACACCATCGTCGTTTGTTCGATTACCGGCATCATTTTGGTGATGGGCCTGCTCGGCGCGGGCGGCGAGTTTGTCAAACCTGAATTGAGCGGCGCGGCACTGACGACCGTCACCTTCCAAAAAATGCTGCCCGGCATCGGCGGCTGGATTGTCACCATCGGTCTGATTTTTCTTCGCTTACTCAACCATTTTGGGCTGGTGCTATTACGGGAGAAATGCGCGGTTTATGTATTCGGCGAGAAGTTTGCCGGTTTGTACCGCGTCGGTTATGTCTCTTCCGTCATGCTGGGTACAGTCTTGAGCCTTGATTTGGTATGCGCTGGCTTCGGATACGTTCAACGGTCTGATGGCGTTGCCCAACCTGATCGCACTCCTTTTTGATGATTAAAGTCATCGTCAATGAAACGCGCGACTTCAAACAAAAAGTCAAAGACGGAGCGTTGCCGCATTAGTGCCTGAGGTCGTCTGAAAGGTGTTTCAGACGACCCGATATCTGTATTTATAGTGGATTAACTTTAAACCAGTACGGCGTTGCCTCGCCTTAGCTCAAAGAGAACGATTCTCTAAGGTGCTGAAGCACCCAGTGAATCGGTTCCGTACTATCTGTACCGTCTGCAGCTCGTCGCCTTGTCCTGATTTAAATTTAATCCACTATATCAAACCAGTCGGCGGAGGAACAAAGAAAGTGCTTGTTTTGAGGTGCCGGAGTTGCCGGCGTATCTTGCTGCGTGGTATCTGGCGAAGCCGGACATGAGGTAACGGTAATCGACCGCGCCGAAGGCGTGGCAATGGAAACCAGTTTTCGCCAATGCGGGCCAGCTTTCTTACGGCTACACCACGCCTTGGGCGGCACCCGGCATTCCGGCCAAAGCACTGAAATGGCTGCTTAAAAGCCATCCTCCCCTGCTGTTCCGCCCCGACGGCAGCCTGTATCCGTCGAATGGCTGTGGCAATGCTGCAAAAACCGCACGGCATCCCGCTATCAAATCAACAAAGAGCGCATGGTCAGATTTCCGAATACAGCCGTGAAATGTTCCGCCGTTTTGAAGCGCAAACCGGCATGAATTTCGAAGGACGCAAAAAAGGGACTTTGCAGATTTTCCGCCAAGCCAAAGAAGTCGAAGCAGCAGAACAAGACATTACCGTTTTGGAACGATACGGCGTGCCCTACCGTCGTCTGAAACCCGAAGAATGCGCGAATTCGAGCCTGCACTTGCATCGCGTTACCGCCAAAAATTGCCGGCGGCCTGCACCTGCCTGCGGATGCGACCGACGACTGCCACCCTTCACCCAAAACCCTGTACAAACTGTGTCTGAAAAAGGCGTACAGTTCCATTTTCAACCGAACCATCCGCCGCATCGAACACAACGGCCAGCGCATCAGCGCAATCGAAACCGAAACAGAACGCTTTGAAGCAGATGCCTTCGTCTGCGCGCTCGGCTGCTTCAGCAGGACGGTTTTGGCGCAGTTGGATCTGAATTCGCCCATTTACCCCGTCAGCGCTATTCCTGACCCCTGCCCGTCACAAACTCAGACGGCGCGCCGGTTTTCCACTGTTTTTGGACGAAAGCTACAAAGTCGCCATCACACGATTCGACAACAGAATCTGCGTCGGCGGCATGGCGGAATTGTCCGCTACGAAATCAAACTGTCTGAAAAAGCGCCGCGAAACGCTGGCTTTGGTCGTCAACGATTTGTTCCCCGAAGGCGGCGACTTGAATCAGGCATTGTTCTGGAGCGGTCTCAGACCAATGACGCCCGACAGCACACCGCTAATCGGCCGCACCTGCTTTGACAACCTGTTCCTTTAATACAGGTCACGGTACTTTGGGCTGGACCATGTCGCTGGGCTCGGCAAAATTGACCGCCGATATCGTATGCGGCAAAGACACCGAAATCCGCAGCGACGACTTGAGCCTGTCGCGCTATCCGTCTTGAACTTTCAACCGATAAGGTTTGAGCGGCACTATAGTGGATTAACTTTAAACCAGCACGGCGTTGCCTCGCCTAGCTCAAAGAGAACGATTCTCAAGGTGCTGAAGCGCGAGTAAATCGGTTCCGTACTATCTGTACTGTCTGCGGCTTCGTCGCCTTGTCCTGATTTAAATTTAATCCACTATACAAACTCAAAGGTCGTCTGAAAACGCAATATGGTTTTTCAGACGACCTTTCTCACATTCCCACGAAACCCAACATCCCCAGCAAACCTAACGGCTGCCTCTGAACACATTTAAGGTTTCGCCAGAAATCCGTCACGTTTAAAAACTTAAAGTTCACGCCGCCGGTAAAGCTGCGTCCCATTTGCGGCGTATCAGAGAGAAGCTGCTGTGGGCGTAAACGGATTGGTTGAGCAGGTTGTCGGCTTTGACGTACCAATTCCACTCGCCAGTAGCGGTGCGGCGGCGGTAGTTTGCGCCGAGGTTGAGCATATGGTGTCCGGGCGTGCGCGTTTCGTAGCGGGCGAGTTTGTTTTGGGCAAACACGCGGTAGTAGTCGAGATGGGCATCGATGCGGTCGGTCAGCGCGGCATTCAGGTGGAAGCCGAGCCGTGCGGCGGGAACGCGCGGGGCGTTTTTGGTCGGCTTGGGTGATGTGGGGACGGTTGCCGTAGGCGTCTTTCCCTGCCGGGCAGCGACGGAAGGTTTTTCAGACGACCTCGACGTAGTCGCCGGAAAGTCCGATGCGGTAGCGCGGTGTGGGCTTTGAAGTAGATTTCGCCTTCCGCGCCGTAGAAGTCGGCGCCGGATTGGTTGTAGCGCACGAGCTTCATTTCGCTGTCGTCTTCGATGGATGGAGATCCCCGTCCGTCGTTTTAGGGTTTGGGCGTAGATGTAGTTGCCGAAGCGGTTGCGGTAGAGTGCCAGATTGTATTGCCAGCGGTCGCCTTCGTAGCCCAGCGCGAGTTCGATGTTGTTGGAACGCTCTTTGTTGAGGTGTTTGTTGCCGACTTCAAAGGTATTGGTGGCGACGTGTTTGCCGTGTGCGTACAGTTCTTGCGTTGACGGTAGGCGTTCCTGATGGGAGGCGGTCAGGCTGAGTTTGTGTCGGGGTGTGAAATACCAGTTGCCCGGAAAGTGCGAATGAGCGGGCGGTTTGGCGGTGCGCGCCGAGATCGAGGCAAGGGTTGGTTGTAGTAGTTTTCCCGATCAATCAGGGCTTTGTCGTACTGGATAGATGCTTTTTGTTTTTCCACGCGCACGCCGCCTTCAAGCGAGAAGTTGTCCCAATTTGCCTGTTCTACGCCGAAAAAGCTGTAATGATGCACATCGTTGTCGATCAGCATCGGCTGTTGGACGGTTTCCGGAATGGCGGAAAGCGCGCTGGATTTTTGGGTGAGTATTGCACGCCCCAACTGCCTTTCAGACGACCTATGGGCAGGTGGCGCAATTCGATGCGGGCATTTTGCGTTTTGTTTTGAAGAAGTTTTTCCACCGCGTCGCCCGCTTTTTCGTCGTGGCGGTAGTCGTGCGGTTCAGGTGCACGCGCAGAGCTTCGAAACCGGGGAGCGGCTGCTTCCATTCGGCGCGGATTTCATAGCGTTTGTTGCGCAGGTCTATCCACGGTCTGCCGCTGTGGGTATGCGCGTGTGCATTATCGTCGTCGTGGAAGCCGCAGCTTAAGCCCGGATTGTCGTAATCGACGTCTTCTTCGGTCAACAGGTGCGGATAAAGCTGCAAATAGCGTTTGTTAATCAAACTCTTCTGCCAGATGATGTCGGCGTGGCGAGTCGTCGTAGAGGTGGCTGTGCGCAGGCAGGCCGTAGCGGTCGCGACGGTCGCTGTACGCCGCGCCGATAAAGCCTTTTCTCACCCACCCAAGACAGCCCGATGCTGCCCGTTTGCGAATCGGCATGGCTGTCGGGCAGGCGTTTCAGACGACCTTCTTCCTTACGGTAACGCGGTACGGCGTAGTCGCCTGATTTGCGGTACAGCCCTTCCGTGTGCAACACGAAGTTTTTGCCCAGTCCGACATTGATGCCGCCGGACGTGAGTTTTCCAGATTGCCGCTGCTCAAACGCAGCCCCAGTTCGCCCGATACGCCGTTTTCAGGCATTTTTCAGGGGATTTTTCCGTCGGCAACATCCACCAAGCCCGCCACATTGCCCGAGCTGTACAACAGCGTTACCGGCCGCGCAGATTTCGACCTGTTGCGACAAAGCGGTGTCCACCATCAGGGCATGGTCGGGCGAGAAATCCGCCATGTCGCCCGTTTCGCCGTGATGGTTCAACACTTTAATCCGTCTGCCCGTCTGCGCGTATCACAGGCGCGGACGCGCCGCCGCCGTATTGCGAAGCATGGACGCCCGGCACGCCGTTGAGTGCGTCGCCGAGATTGACGGCTTTTTGCCGCAAAGTATCGCCGCTGATGATTTTGTCGGAGGCGGTCGAAGTGCAGCAGCCCCGAAGTAGCGCGCGGATGGCTTTTTACCGACGACGTTGACCGTTTCCAAGTCCACCGTCTGCTCGGTTTCATGCGCTTGGGCGAGGATAGAACTGATTAAAAGAATAGATAAAACAATGGTTGAGCTGTGGTTGGTGTCATTTTAGGTTTCTCATCATATTTCAAATAAGGCTGTTATTATATAACATCACATCATTAATATGACAAGAATTTCAAGAAGCGAAATCGCATTTGGTGCGGCAAACACGCCAAACCAAAACCCAGCGCAAACAGCAAAAACCAAAGGTCATCTGAAACCCAATATCTGAAAATGATAAAAAGACGGAAACAGCGGCAGCGCGCCATCCCCTCGTTTGCTTTGCAAACGAATCATGTTGCTCAAATAGTAAAAGGTCGTCTGAAAACCAGATTCCGTTTTCAGACGACCTTTACGGTTTGATGACTGCTATTTGGCAACTTTGACTGCTGCGGTTTTCGGCAATCAAGTCAAGGAAGACCAGCGGCTCTTTTTGCCGATATTTTTTTCAACGCATGGGACTGACCGGGGCGGGCGATGGTGATGTCGCCGGCGCCGACTTCGGTCTGTTTGCCCGTGCTGTCGGTAAACACGCCTTTGCCCGATACGATGATGTAAACGTCTTCGTTGTCGGTGTGTTTGTGTTCGCCGATGGATGCGCCCGGCGGCAGGGGTCAGCCAACCGATTTCTCTGAACGCGTCTTGTGCGGCGGTCTGGTGGCGGTTGAAGGCGAAGCGGCCGAGCAGCGGGCCTTTGCCCGGCTGCGTTTTCGCGGTTCCACTCCGCCAAATCGGCTTTTTGTACACTCTGGACGCTGCGGTCAGTCGGTTTGGCCTGTTCTGCGGCGTGGACGCTGACGGTCATGCCGAGCAAAAAGGCGACGGACAATGCGGCAAATAGCGGTTTCATCATGGTTCTCCGTTTGTTTGTGGGCAGATAAAGCGCAGGCTGCATTCAGGTAGCGTTTGTATCAATATTGACGACAGGTAATGATTGCATAGCATCATTTCCAGCTTTTTCAGCACAGGATTTTCTTATTACCCAACACCGTTAAGAGACAGCATGACCGAAACACAAAAATCTATACTGCATGGACGCAGATGTGGAATGGCAATCTCAACATTGCCGATGAACTGCTGTCAAACAACTTCAAAGCACATCTGACCGCTGATTCCACTCCACCACCTGCGCCCGTAACTGACATAGCCAGTGCAAAGGCTTGGATAGCTACCATTCGTAGCTAAAGCAGATTTGCATTATGAAATCGTACTCGGTCCGTTCCGCGACGGCGACACAATTTCTGCATATTGGCGTGAATCGCACTGCTCGGTAACCAAACCGCCGTCAAAGTCGGTACGGATTTCTTGAAAATCAAAGACGGTAAGATTACCGACTGCTGGACGATGAACAAACAACGCTGCATAATTGAATTACCAAACTCATTTGTTTTCGGACAGCCTGCATTAGTTGATGCGTCCGTTTTTCAGACGACCTGCGGGGCGATGGCTTTGCCCCGCAGGCGTCAAGGCTTATTTCACGTTGCGCAGATAGTTCAGCAACAGGAACGGGGCGGCCGGTCGCGCCTTTTTCGCTGCCGGATTTCCATGCCGTACCCGCGATGTCGAGGTGCGCCCACGGGTAGTCTTCGGTGAAGTAAGACAGGAAGGTGGCGGCGGTAATCGTGCCTGCGCCGGGCGTGCCGATGTTGGGGATGTCGGCGAAAGTTGGATTTGAGCTGGTCTTTGTAGGTCTCGAAAAGCGGCAGTTGCCATGCTTTTGTCGTCCACGTTGCGGGAGCAGCCAGCAGGCTGTCGACCAAATCCTGATTGTTGCCCATCACGCCGCTGACGTCATGACCCAAAGGCGATGATGCACGCGCCGGTCAGGGTGGCGACGTCGATGACGGCTTTAGGCTTTGAACTGCTCGGCGTAAGTGAGCGCGTCGCACAAAATCAGACGACCCTTCGGCATCGGTGTTCAACACTTCAATCGTCAGGCCTTTCATGCTTTTCACGACGTCGCCCGGTTTGTTTGCCGCGCCGGAAGGCATGTTTTCGCAGGTGGCGACGACGGCGATGAGGTTGATCGGCAGTTGCAGTTTGACGGCGGCGCAGAAGGTGCTGATGACGGTTGCCGCGCCGCACATGTCAAACTTCATTTCGTCCATGTTCAGACCGGGTTTGAGGGAGATGCCGCCTGTATCGAAGGTGATGCCTTTGCCGACCAAGACGACGGGGCGGCTTTCTTTGTCGGCTGCGCCGAAGTAGCTCAATTCAATCAGATAGGGGTCTTCCACGCTGCCTTTGGCGACCGACCAGAACGAACCCATGTTTTCTTTGATGTAGTCTTTTTCGATGATTTTGGCGTGTGCGCCCAGTTTTTCGGCTTCGGCTTTGGCGGTGCGCGCTAAAAATTCGGGCGTGCATTCGTTGGGCGCGGCGTTGCCCAAGTCGCGGCAGAGGCTTTGTCCGTAAACCTGCGCTTCGGCGACGCGCAGCGCTTCTTTGACGGCGGCTTCGTGTGCGGTGTGGAACACGGCTTGTGCGAACTTTGGCGGGCTTTGGCTTCTTTTTTGTAGCGGTCGAAACGGTAGGCGGCATTGCCGAACGCGATGGCGAAGGCTTCGGCAACGGCGGCGGCTTGCGCTTCATCGAAGGCATGGATGTCCGCATTGACCGTTTCCTGATTTTGCGCCCATTTGGCGGCTTCGGCGGCGGCCTTGTTCAGCGCGGCGCGGTCGGTTTTTCGAGGCGGACGACGGCGACTGCCTGCAAAACCGTTGTCCGTCGGGATTTTGGTGTCGGCAAAAGTTTGACCTTCTTCAAGCGAAGACAAAAGGGCAAGGGCGGTCGGGTGGTTTAATTGTGCGGTTTCAGTACAGACAAATAACTGCGCGCCTGCCTGTTGCGGCTGCAAGGTTCCGGCTTTTGTGCTAAATTCCACGTTTATTCTCCTGATTGAGATGGTTTCGGGTAGGTTTCAGACGACCCTTTGCATTAAGAGGTCGTCTGAAAACGGTTGAAAGATTGTACTCCATTTGAGAGGTCGTCTGAAACCTTGCGCAGACAATCCGCCTGCGCCGAACCTGCTACCGCTCCTAGCCGCGATTCTATGATTTATCAAAGAAACTTCATCAAAAGAACTCTCTTTACCGCCGTCGGCATTTTCGTCGTCCTCTTGGCGGTGTTGGTCTCCACTCAGGCAATCAACCTGCTCGGCCGTGCCGCCGACGGGCGCGTCGCCATCGATGCCGTGTTGGCATTGGTCGGCTTCTGGGTCATCGGCATGACGCCGCTTTTGCTGGTTTTGACCGCGTTCATCAGCACGCTGACCGTGTTGACCCGCTACTGGCGCGACAGCGAAATGTCGGTCTGGCTCTCCTGCGGGATTGGCGTTGAGAACAGTGGATACGCCCCCGTCATGCAGTTTGCCGTACCGTTTGCCATCCTGATTGCCGTCATGCAGCTTTTGGGTGATGCCGTGGGCGGAACTGCGCAGCCGCGAATACGCGGAAATCCTCAAGCAGAAGCAAGAATTGTCCATGGTGGAAGCAGGCGAGTTCAACAGCCTGGGCAAGCGCAACGGCAGGGTTTACTTCGTCGAAACCTTCGACACCGAATCCGGCATCATGAAAAACCTGTTCCTGCGCGAACAGGATAAAAACGGCAACGACAACATTATCTTCGCCAAAGAAGGCAATTTCTCGCTGAACGACAACAAGCGCACGCTCGACCTGCGCAACGGCTACCGTTACAGCGGCACGCCCGGCAAAGCCGACTACAACCGCGTTTCCTTTCCAAAAACCTCAGCCTGATTATCAGCACCACGCCCAAACTCATCGACCCCGTTTCCCACCGCCGCACCATCCCGACATCGCAGCTCATCGGCAGCAGCAACCCGCAACATCAGGCGGAATTGATGTGGCGTATCTCGCTGACCGTCAGCGTCCTCCTGCTCTGCCTGCTTGCCGTGCCGCTTTCCTATTTCAACCCGCGCAGCGGCCACACCCTCACAACATCCTCGTCGCCATCGGGCTTTTCCTGATTTACCAAAACGGACTGACCTTCCTGCGCAATGCCGTGGAAGACGGCAAAAATCCATTTCTGGCTCGGACTGCTGCCCATGCACATCATCATGTTCGCCATCGCCGTCGTACTCCTGCGCGTCCGCAGCATGCCCAGCCAGCCCTTCTGGCGGGCGGTTGGCAAAAGTCTGACATTGAAAGGCGGAAAATGAACCTGATTTCACGTTACATCATCCGCCAAATGGCGGTTATGGCGGTTTACGCCCTCCTGGCCTTCCTCGCCCTGTACAGCTTTTTCGAGATCATCAACGAAGTCGGCGACTTGGGCAAAGGCAGCTATAACGGCGCAACCATGGCGCAATACGTCCTCATGCAGATGCCCGCGCGCTCTACGAACTCATGCCCTCGCCGTCCTCATCGGCGGACTCGTCTCCCTCAGCCAGCTTGCCGCCGGCAGCGAACTGACCGTCATCAAAGCAAGCGGCATGAGCACCAAAAACTGCTGCTGATCCCTGTCGCAGTTCGGACTGATTTTTCGCCATCGCCACCGCCGCGCTCGGCGAATGGATTGCCCCCGATCCCTCAGCCAAAAAGCCGAAAACATCAAAATCCGCCGCCATCAACGGCAAAATCAGCACCGGCAATACCGGGCTTTGGCTCAAAGAAAAACAGCATCATCAACGTGCGCGAAATGCTGCCCGACCATACCCTGCTGGGCATTAAAATTTGGGTGCGCAACGACAAAAACGAACTGACGCAGGCGACGGAAGCCGAATCCGCTGTTTTAAACAACGACGGCAGTTGGCAGTTGAAAAACATCCGCCGCAGCACACTTAGCGAAGACAAAGTCGAAACCTCGACCGCAACCGAAGAAAACTGGCCGATCGCCGTCAAACGCAACCTGATGGACGTATTGCTTGTCAAAACCCGACCAAATGTCGGTCGGCGAACTGACCACCTACATCAGCCACCTCGAAAACAACAACCAAAAACACCCAGATCTACGCCATCGCCTGGTGGCGCAAATTGGTTTACCCCGTCGCCGCCTGGGTGATGGCACTCGTCGCCTTCGCCTTCACTCCGCAAACCACCCGCCACGGCAATATGGGCTTGAAACTCTTCGGCGGCATCTGCCTCGGCTTGCTGTTCCACTTCGCCGGACGGCTCTTCGGCTTTACCAGCCAACCCTACGGCGTCCCGCCCTTCCTCGCCGGCGCACTGCCCACCATAGCCTTTCGCCCTGCTCGCCGTTTGGCTGATACGTAGGCAGGAGCGGCGTTAGTTTCAAGAATATAGTGGATTAAAGTTATCCACTGATACAGAACAGCCAAAACTGTTCTGTTTTTGTTTTCAGACGACCCTCATAGGGTTAGCCATTGAAGAGGTCGTCTGAAACGGTTTCCACCTACTTATTAAACATTCACGGTCTCGGCTACTTCGTTGTAGCTGTCGATTTCGTTGAAGTTCATGTAGCGGTAGATTTGGTCGCCTTGCTCGTTGATGATGCCAATGTTGGCTTGGTATTCCTCAACGGTCGGGATTTTCGCCCAGTTTGGAGCAAATCGCCGCCAACTCTGCCGAGCCGAGATAAACGAAGGTGTTTTTACCCAAGCGGTTCGGGAAGTTGCGGGTGAAGTGGATACGACAGTTGCACCCTCGTGTACTTGGGCTTGGTTACCCATACACAGCGAACAACCCGGCATTTCCATACAGCAGCCGGCGCGGCCGAGTACGCCGTAGTGGCCTTCGTCGGACAACTCTTTCGCGTCCATTTTGGTCAGCGGTGCCATCCACAGGCGGACGGGATGTCGGACTTGCCTTCCAAGAGTTTGAAGCGGCGCGGAAGCGTGCCGATGTTGGTCGCGCACGAACCGATGAACACTTCGTCGATTTTCGTGCCGGAGCGTTCCGGACATGAAGCATACGTCGTCCGGGTCGTTCGGGCAGGCGATAATCGGCTCTTTGATGTCGTCCATGTTGATTTCAATCACGGCGGCGTATTCGGCATCTTTTATCCGCTTCGAGAAGCTCCGGATTCGCCAGCCATTTTTCCATGGCTTTGATGCGGCGTTCCAAAGTGCGCGGGTCTTGATAGCCGTCGGCAATCATGTTTTTTCATCAACACGACGTTGGATTTCATGTACTCGATAATCGGCTCTTTTGTTGAGCTTCACGGTACAGCCGGCGGCAGAGTCGTTCGGCGGATGCATCGGTCAATTCAAAGGCTTGTTCCACTTTCAAATCAGGCAGGCCTTCGATTTCGAGTGATGCGGCCGGAGAAGATGTTTTTCTTACCGGCTTTGGCAACGGTCAGCAAGCCTTGTTTAATCGCGTAAAGCGGAATGGCGTTTACCAAATCGCGCAGGGTTACGCCCGGTTGCAGCTTGCCGCTGAAGCGTACCAATACGGACTCAGGCATATCGAGCGGCATCACGCCGGTGGCGGCGGCGAAAGCAACCAGGCCGGAGCCGGCAGGGAAGGAAATACCGATAGGGAAACGGGTGTGGCTGTCGCCGCCGGTGCCAACGGTATCGGGCAGCAGCAGGCGGTTGAGCCATGAGTGGATCACGCCGTCGCCCGGACGCAGAGCCACGCCGCCGCGGGTGGAAATAAAGGCGGGCAGTTCTTTATGGGTTTTCACATCGACAGGTTTCGGATAAGCTGCGGTGTGGCAGAAAGACTGCATCACCATATCGGCGGAGAAGCCCAAGCAAGCCAAGTCTTTCAACTCGTCGCGGGTCATCGGGCCGGTAGTGTCTTCAGAGCCGACTGTCGTCACGCGGCGGCTCGCAGTAAGTACCCGGGCGTACGCCTTGTCCTTTCGGGCAAACCGCAGCACGGCCGACCATTTTTGTGCCAACGTGAAACCGGCTTTGCTTTCGGCAGGTGCTTGAGGCAGACGGAATTCGGTAGAGGCAGGCACTTCAGGGCTTCGCGCGCTTTGGCAGTCAGTCCGCGGCCGATAATCAGGTTGATACGGCCACCGGCTTGCACTTCGTCCAACAATACTTGGGATTAGGCTGAACTCGGCAACGGCTTCGCCGTTTTTTCACGATTTTGCCTTCATAAGGCAGAATATCGACGACATCGCCCATTTTCAGCGCGGAAACATCGACTTCAATCGGCAACGCACCGGAGTCTTCTTGAGTATTGAAGAAAATCGGTGCGATTTACCACCCAAACATACGCCACCGAAGCGTTTGTTCGGCACGAATGGGATGTCTCGCCGGTATGCCAAAATGACGGAGTTGGTGGCGGATTTGCGTGAAGAGCCGGTACCGACCACGTCGCCGACATAGGCAACGGGATGACCTTTGGCTTTGAGTTCTTCCAACAATTTAATCGGACCGACTTCGCCCGGTTTGTCGGGCGTGATGCCGTCGCGCGGGTTTTTCAGCATCGCCAGCGCGCAGCGGAATATCGGGACGGCTCCATGCGTCGGGCGCGGAGAGAGGTCGTCTGTATTGGTTTCGCCGTCAACTTTGAAGACGGTAACGGTGATTTTTCGGGAACTTTGGCGCGTGAGGTGAACCATTCGGCATCCGCCCAAGATTGCAAAACTTCCTGCGCGTATTTGTTGCCTTTTTCGGCTTTTTCCTGAACGTCGTGGAAAGAATCGAACATCAGAAGCGTATGTTTCAAACCTTTGGCGGCGATGTGGCGCGAGTTTGTCGTTGTCCAAGAGTTCGATTAAGGCGTGAATGTTGTAACCGCCGAGCATCGTACCCTAAAAGTTCGGTCGCATATTCGGGGAAATCAGCGGGCTGGATGCGCTGCCTTCGGCAACGGCAGCCAGGAATGAGGCTTTGACTTTGGCGGCATCGTCCACACCAGGCGGAACACGGTGGGCAAGCAGGTCGACCAAGAACTCACCCTCGCCTGCGGGCGGGTTTTTTTCAGCAGCTCAACCAAATCGGCGGTTTGCCGCGCGTTCAAAGGGAGGGCGGATACCGAGGGCAGCACGCTCGGCGGCGGCTTTGCGATAGGCTTCAACATCTCTTTGTTCCTTTTTCTGTTTTTCTTCTATCCGTTGCAAATGATTTGCAATCAAAGAATTGTAAACAATCCTTTTTAGGTATCATAGACCAGTTTGGCAAAAATTGGAATATTTATGTTATCGGATGTAATAGGTGTTTGCTATTGAAACGAATTATCTTGAAAAATACGAAAGGTCGTCTGAAAACAGGGTTTCAGACGACCTTTATGTTTTATCGGAATGACCGGTTCGTTCTTTTACCGGGCGTTTGCCTGATATTCGCTTCCGTCTTCACGCAGGAGCTTGGGCTGTTCGCCTTTCTCAATGACGTTTTTACCGATGACAACTTTGGTTACGCCTTTCAAATCGGGCAGTTGATACATAGTATCCAACAGGCAGCGTTCAACAATGGAGTGCAGGCCGCGCGCGCCGGTTTTGCGTTCCATTGCCTGACGGGCGATGCTGCGTAAGGCTTCTTCTTCAAATTCTAACTCGACATTTTTCCATGCCGAACAGGGTTTGATATTGTTTTACCAAGGCATTTTTCGGCTCGGTCAAAATGTTGACCAATGCGTCTTCGTCCAATTCCGCCAGCGTGGCGATGACGGGCAGACGGCCGATTAACTCGGGAATTAAACCGAATTTAATCAAGTCTTCAGGCTCGACGATTTCAAACAATCCGGTAATGTCGGCATTTTCGTCCTTAGCTGTGAACGGATGCGCCGAAACCGATACCGCCTTTTTCAGTACGCTGACGGATCACTTCTTTCCAAGCCCTGCAAACGCGCCGCCGCAGATAAACAGGATGTTGGTCGTATCGACGTTGATAAATTCCTGATTCGGATGCTTGCGTCGCCTGGGGCGGAACGCTGGCAACCGTACCTTCAATCAGTTTCCAGCAAGGCTTTGTTGCACGCCTTCGCCGGATACGTCGCGGGTAACTGACGGTTGTCGCTTTGCGCGAGATTTTGTCAATTTCATCAATATAGACGATACCGCGCTGGGCTTTTTCAACATCAAAATCGCATTTGCCCAAAAAGCTTGGTAATGATTTGCTCGACGTCTTCACCGACATAACCCGCCTCGGTCAGCGTAGTCGCGTCCGCCATCACGAACGGTATCGTCCAGTTTGCGCGCTAAAGACTGCGCCAACAGCGTTTTTACCCGAACCGGTCGGACCGATAAGCAGGATGTTGGATTTCGACAATTCGACGTTGCCGTTGGCTTTGGGATGGCGCAGGCGTTTATAATGGTTGTACACCGACACCGCCAAGGCTTTCTTGGCTTGTTCCTGACCGATAACGTGATCGTTGAGGTTGGCGACGATTTCGGCAGGCGTGGGCAGCTTGTTGTTCGGATGGGACGCATCCGTTGCAGATTTGTCTGCGGAGAGGTCGTCTGAACTTTGCAGCATCACGCCGCAAGTTTCTACACATTCGTTACAGATAAAAGCGTTTTCGCCTTCAATCAGGTTTTTGACTTCATGCTCGGATTTTCCGCAAAACGAGCAGGAGCGTTTTTCTTCAGTCATAATTTATCTTCTGTTTTCAAGCAATATCGGCAAACCGTTATCCGAATGTTGTGGGAACGGTTTTCGGCAAAGTCGGTAAGTATAATCAGTATCTTAAGGTTTATCAAATACCGTACGGCAAGCTGTTGGGCGTAAGGTTTTCAGACGACCCTCCGACGCATGGCAACACGCCACACTTCCATCCCTAAGATTGTTTCCAATTTGGGGAAAAAGATGCAAACAAACGCAAAAACCATATTAAACTTTACATTTTGTTGTATTTTTAAGCAAAATATCCCCTTTTAATAATTCAATTGTCTTAAATTCTACTGGTTGAAGTGCATGTCGGCTATGAAATTTTATAAAACACTGAGTGCCGCCTGTTTGCATGGCGTTGACTGCCGCCGCCCCTGCCGCTGCAGACGATATGGACGTTTTGAATCAATTTTTGGAACAAAAATTTTTCCAACCCAAAATGACCCGATGGAAGCTTTTCGCATTAAGCCACGCACAAAAATCGAGGCTCAGGCGATGATGGCGGGGCCGCTTTTGATCATCGCAGGCTGCTTTGATTTTTCAACAACAAAACAGGCGAAATCCTCTATCAGAAAAACGCAGACCGCGTGATGCCGATCGCGTCCATTTCCAAACCGATGAGCGCGATGGTCGTTTTGGACGCGCGTTTGATATGAACGAACGCATTACCATTACCTCCGACGAAATCGACCGCCTGAAAGGTACAGGCAGCCGCCTTGCCGTCGGCACGACGCTGACGCGCGGCGAATTGCCGCACCTAAGCCCTGATGAGCAGCGAAACCGCGCAACACACGCGCTGGGCCGCACTCTATCCGGGCGGTATGTCGGCATTTGTTGCCGCCATGAATGCCAAAGCGCAAAGCCTGGGCATGCACAGCAGCCGTTTCTACGAACCTACCGGCCTGAATTTCCAAAACGTATCAACCGCCAACGATTTGAACCGCATGGTCGCCGCGGCAAGCAACATCCGCTTATCCGCAAAAACACGACCTCCAACTACGGCTCGGTTTTGGACGGCAAACGGCCGCCAAAACTATAAAACCCAACGCCCTCGTCCGCGAAGGTAGCTGGAACATCGAGCTTCAGAAAACCGGTTATATCCGCGAAGCAGGACGTTCGATGGTGGTTAAGGCAAACGTCCAAAACCAACCGATTACCATCGTATTGCTGAACTCGCTGACTTCGACAACCCGAGTCAACGACGCGCGTAAGATCGAATCTTGGATGTTGCAGCGCCGCTCTTTAAAATATTTGTTATGCCGTCTGAAAATCAGGCGGCATTTTTATATGATGCAGAAATACCGCATGCAATCCGATTGAAGAATCTTGATTTTAACAATATTAGGAGATGCAAATGCCGAACAAACAAATATACAAAAACAGTTGATGCAGCTGGGAGCCATTATGGCTTTGACCGGCTGTACTTCCGTTGCCGATATGGTGGGATACGATACGGCATCGCTCAACGAGGCTGCCGCCAAAAACTATTCGCAAGTGGTACAGCAAGCGCAGTCGCAGCGCGTTTTGGACAACACTTCCCACACTTCGCGCCGTATCAAAGCCGTATTCGAGCGCCTGCAGCCCTATGCCAACCAGGCCAACCAAACCGGCACACCTTTCAATTGGCAGATGAATGTTTTCCGCGGCGATGAATTGAATGTTTGGGCAATGCCTGGAGGCAAAATGGCGATGTACACCGGCATGGTCGAGCGTTTGAAATTGACGGACGACGAAATCGCCGCCGTTATCGGTCACGAGATGACCCACGCCCTGCTGGAACATGGCAAAAAGCGATTGGCGGCTGGCAAGTTGACGGGATTGGGAGGTTCTATTTTAGCGGGTGATCCGGAGTCGATGCCAATATCGTTGGATTGGGCACGGATTTACTTTGCTTCCGAAGCCCTTTTCGCGCCATCAGGAAAGCGAAGCGGACGCAGGCGGCGTACGTTTGATGGCTCAGGCGGGCTACAATCCGGAGGCTGCCATCAGCGTTTGGGAAAAAGATGAGCAAACTTGAAGGCAGCTCGTCCATTGCGATTTTGTCCACCCACCCGGCCAATCAGACGCGCATCAACGCCATCCGCAGAATGCCGCCTGAACTCATGCCGATTTATCAGAAAAATAAACGATAAATTTTTGAATAAACTTTCTGCAACCCGGCATCGTTTTCAATCAACCTGCAAACCCCTTGCTTTTAAATTTTTCCTAAAAACAATTTAAATCAAAGTATTGCGCACTTTTTAATCAAGATTTTTCAGACGACCTTTCCACCCCATCCAGCGCAGGTCGTCTGAAAAATTGTCAACATTTTCACCTAAATTACCAAGCAACCCAGACCCATCTCGGCGTATAATACAGCCTTTCCCAACCGCATTTGAGAGCTGAATCATGTCTGTTGTTTTGTCTTTGCGCGGCGTTACCGCCCTTTCCGATTTCCGTGTTGAAAAACTCTTGCAAAAAGCGGCCGCACTCGGCCTGCCCGAAGTGAAACTGAAAAGCGAATTTTTGGTATTTTGTCGGCAGCGAGAAAGCACTGGATGCCGCGATCTGTCGAAAAACCGCAGCCTTGTTGGCGGCGCAAAGCGTTAAAGAAACGCCCGAAGCGCGCGAGGGCTTGCATTTATTTTTTGGTAACGCCCCGTTTGGGTACGATTTCGCCGTGGGCTTCCAAGGCGACCAATATCGCGGAAAACTGCGGTTTGAAGGCATTGAACGCATCGAACGCGGCATGACGGTGTGGCTGGAAGGTCGTCTGAATGATGAACAGAAACAGCAATGGGCGGCTTTGCTGCACGACCGCATGACCGAATCCGTGCTGCCCGATTTTCAGACGGCCTCCAAATTATTCCACCATCTCGAATCCGAAACCTTCTCCACCGTCGATGTTTTTGGCGGCGGTAAAAGAGGCTTTTGATTAAAGCCAATACCGAAATGGGTTTGGCGCTTTCAGCCGACGAAATCGATTATCTGGTTGAAAACTATCAGACTTTGCAACGCAATCCTTCTGATGTTGAATTGATGATGTTCGCACAGGCAAACAGCGAACACTGCCGCCACAAAATCTTCAACGCCGATTTCATCCTCAACGGCGAAAAACAGCCGAAATCCTCTTCGGCATGATACGCGACACGCACAAACGCGCATCCTGAAAGCGTCACGGTCGTTGCCTATAAAGACAACTCGTCCGTGATTGAAGGCGCGAAAATCGAGCGTTTCTATCCGAATGCGGCGGAAAACCAAGGCTACCGCTTCCACGAGGAAGACACGCATATCATCATGAAAGTGGAAACGCACAACCACCCGACCGCCATCGCGCCGTTTGCGGGTGCGGCAACAGGCGCGGGCGGCGAAAATTCGCGACGAAGGCGCAACGGGCAAGGTTCGCGCCCGAAAGCGGGCTTGACCGGCTTTACCGTCTCCAACCTCAACATCCCCGACCTCAAACAGCCGTGGAACAAGACTACGGCAAGCCGGAACATATTTCCTCGCCGCTGGACATCATGATTGAAGGCCCCATCGGCGGCGCGGCGTTCAACAACGAATTCGGCCGCCCGAACCTCTTGGGCTACTTCCGCACTTTTGAAGAAAAATTCGACGGTCAGGTTCGCGGCTACCACAAACCGATTATGATTGCCGGTGGCTTGGGCAGCATTCAGGCGCAGCAGACGCACAAAGACGAAATCCCTCGAAGGCGCGTTACTGATTCAACTGGGCGGCCCGGGTATGCTTATCGGCTTGGGCGGCGGCGCGGCTTCATCGATGAATACCGGCACGAACGACGCCTCTTTGGACTTCAACTCCGTACAACGCGGCAACCCCGAAATCGAACGCCGCGCGCAGGAAGTGATCGACCGCTGCTGGCAGCTTGGCGACAAAAACCCGATTATCTCCATCCACGACGTCGGCGCGGGCGGCCTCGTCCAACGCCTTCCCCTGAACTCGTCAACGATGCCGGACGCGGCGCGGTATTCAAATTACGCGAAGTGCCGCTGGAAGAGCACGGCCTCAACCCGCTGCAAAATCTGGTGCAACGAATCGCAAGAGCGTTATGTGTTGTCGATTTTGGAAAAAGATTTGACACCTTCCGCGCCATCTGCGAACGCGAACGCTGCCCGTTTGCCGTGGTCGGCACGGCAACCGACGACGGCCATTTTGAGTATGCGACGATCTGTTCTCCAACAACCCCTGTCGATTTGCCGCTGAACGTCTTGCTCGGCAAACCGCCCAAAAACCACGCGCAGCGACAAAACCGTGAGGTCGTCTGAAAAACCGTTTCACCGCCAAAGACATCGACATCACCGAAGCCGCCTACCGCGTTTTTGCGCCCTGCCTACCGTAGCCGCCAAAAACTTCCTGATTACCATCGGCGACCGCAGCGTCGGCGGCATGACCCACCGCGACCAAATGGTCGGCAAACTACCAAACTCCAGTAGCCGACTGCGCCGTGACCATGATGGGCTTCAACACCTATCGCGGCGAAGCGATGTCTATGGGCGAAAACCGACTGTCGCCCTGTTTGACGCACCTCGCCTCGGGCAGAATGTGCGTCGGCGAAGCCATCACCAACATCGCGGCGGTCAACATCGGCGACATCGGCAACATCAAAGCTTTCCGCCAACTGGATGGCGGCGTGCGGCAACGAAGGCGAAGACGAAAAACTCTACCGCACCGTCGAAGCGGTTTCTAAAAGCCCTGTCAGGCATTGATTTGAGCATTCCCCGTCGGCAAAGACAGCCTGTCGATGAAAAACCGTTTGGCAGGACGACGGCGAACAAAAATCCGTCGTTTCGCCGTTGAGCCTCGATTATTTCCGCGTTTGCGCTCAGTTCAAAGACGTACGCAAAAACCGTTACGCCCTGAGTTGAAAAACGTCGAAGACAGCGTATTGCTGTTTATCGATTTGGGCTTCGGCAAAGCGCGTATGGGCGGCTCGGCGTTCGGTCAGGTGTACAACAATATGAGCGGCGACGCGCCCGATTTGGACGATACAGGTCGTCTGAAAGCCTTTCTACGGCGTGATTCAGCAGCTTGTCGCCGAAGACAAACTCTTTGGCGTATCACGACCGCAGCGACGGCGGCTTGTTTGCGACGCTGGCGGAAATGGCGTTTGCGGGGACGGTGCGGCTTTGAACGTGGATTTGACTTCACTGGTTGCCAACCAAGCCGACGTCAACGAAGCCAGCATCCGCGCATTGTTCAATGAAGAACTGGGCGCAGTGATTCAAATCGCTAAACAAGATGTTGCGGCAGCAGAAGCCTTGTTTCAAAGCGGCAACGCTGCCCTTGCATACCGTTGCCACCATCGGTTCCTGACGAAAAAAATCGTTATCCGCAATCAGGCAGGCATCGTGTTGGAACAAAACCCGCGCCGACCTGCAACGCGCATGGCAGGAAACCAGCCACGCCATCCAACACTGCGCGACAATCCCGCCTGCGCCGACAGCGAGTTCGCCCTGATTGGCGACAACGAACGCAGCGCATTGTTTGCCGACGTGAAGTTTGACGTAAACGAAGACATCGCCGCGCCTTTCGTCAACAGCGGCGCGAAACCCAAAATCGCCATCCTGCGCGAACAAGGCGTGAACGGGCAAATCGAAATGGCCGCCGCGTTCACCCGCGCCGGATTCGATGCCTACGACGTGCATATGTCCGACCTGATGGCAGGCCGCGTCCACCTTGCCGACTTCAAAATGCTGGCGGCGTGCGGCGGCTTCAGCTACGGCGACGTACTCGGCGCGGGCGAAGGCTGGGCGAAATCCATCCTGTTCCACCCCGCCTTGCGCGACCAGTTCGCCGCCTTCTTCGCCGACCCGGACACGCTGACATTGGGCGTGTGCAACGGCTGCCAAATGGTCAGCAACCTCGCCGAAATCATCCCCGGCACGGCAGGCTGGCCCGAAGTTCAAAACGCAACCTGAGCGAACAGTTCGAAGCGCGCCTGAGCATGGTTCACGTCCCCAATCAGCCTCCCTGATCCTGAACGAAATGCAGGGCTCCAGCCTGCCCGTCGTCGTCAGCCACGGCGAAGGCCGCGCCGACTTCGCGCTTCACGGCGGCAAAAATTTCAGACGGCCTCGGCATCGCGCTGCAATACGTCGACGGACAAAACCAAGTTACCCAAACCTACCCGCTCAACTCGAACGGCTCGCCGCAAGGCATCGCCGGCGTTACCAACGCCGACGGCCGCGTCACCATCATGATGCCCCCACCCCGAACGCGTGTACCGCGCCGCGCAAATGAGCTGGAAAACCGGAAGACTGGACGGAACTGTCCGGCTGGTACCGCCTCTTCGCCGGAGCGAGGAAGGCGTTTGGGTTAACCGGCAGGCTGATTTGATTCGGCTTTTAAAGAAAGGTCGTCTGAAAACGATTTAGCAGATCCTGCTATATTTGTTTTCAGACGACCTTATGTCTCCTTACTATTCTTTTTTCTGCATTGACTCACCACACAACATTTCATTTATGAATAAAAATATAGTGATTAACTTCAACCAGGACGGCGTTGCCCTCGCCTTGCCGTACTATCTCGTACTGTCTGCGGCTTCGTCGCCTTGTCCTGATTTAAAGTTAATCCACTATAAATTTAATCCACTATAAATAGGGAAAATTAAAAATGAGCACCTTAGGCAAGATATTAATAAAATTTTTTCTGTTTCATTAGTTCTTATTTATCAAATAGCTTATATTTTTAAATGTTTATTTAACAATTAAATACAAGATAGAAATGATGAATGCTGCCGAAGACATACTAACCACAACCCTATGATATAACTCAAATATTATCTATTTTTATTATTTTTGATATTCTAATTATATTAATTTTGTTGACCTATATAAAATTTATTAAAAACATAAGCTAGATAAACTATAACAATATCTAAAAATTAATAAAAATAATTGAGACAATACCCATTATATTTTAAAAAGCCATCTGAAGGCGATGTGTCTGAACTTGTTGAAAGCTGCCAACAGGCTAGGTGCGTCTGTTGCTGGCTACAAAGATGACCAGATGCTTGATTATCGGGTATCCGGAAGGATTAAGGGTGATATTTAGGTAGAATCAGGAACGATTAGGTGGAAACAGCCGAAAAACTGTAGTTTGGATTTCGGCTACTGGGGGAAAAGTCTTTTTGCAAAGGTCTCATTTGTTTTCAGACGACCTTTTTGCGTCCTTTGCGTATAAAGACCAAACCCGCCGCCATCATTCCGTATAATCCTTAGCTCCCCATCAACTATAATCGGCACATTCAGACGACCTCCAGACACCATGACCCGACAAGCCTTTTATCCTCAGTGATTGCGAATTTCCCGAATGCGGCGAAAAAGCCTTATGCGCTGTTGACCGCGAATCCGACCAAGGAACACCACTATATCGCCCAAACCGAGCAGCGGCAGCACGCGCATAATCCGCAGGTCAGCCCGCAGAATCAGAATGTTTACAAACTGCCTTTGTCCATGTTCCGCGAACCGGCTGCCGCCCGACGCTCCCGCTCAGGCGACAAGGTTCACGGCGGGAGCGAAAAATCGCGGTACGGCGGCGAGTGTCAACATCATCGGCAATTTGGCGGCGAAAAACCTCTACACGCTGACTTTCGTCGAAAACACCGCCAACCAGTACAATTTTGGAAAGCTGGTTCAACCGCCACGAAAGCGGCTACGAAGAAGCCTCGCAACCATCTGCGCACGCTGCCCGAAAGGTCGTCTGAAAACGGGCGAACCCGATACGGTCAAAGTTCCCGACGCATTGTGGCGGATATTGCGGCTGAAATTCCTCGGCATCCTGCGCAATCCGCACAACCATAAAAACCTGTTCGCCCACCGTCTGCATGAGGCCGTTCGGGCGCGGCTGCCGGAGGTTGGGTTTGAGTTTGTTCGCCTGATCAGCAAGCGCGATCCGAGCCGCATCGAAGCCATCATGCAAAACCACCGTTTTCGTTTCTCGGCTATGTCGATTGGCTGGCGGGGCTTTACGGCATGTTGAGCGAAGGCGTGGCGCAGCCGTCGCTGTTCGAGCGGCTGTTTTGCACCATATTCGCCGAACCCGATGCGGTCAAAATCGAGCTGTTCCGCTATGCCGAAAACGAGGGGCTGTGCCTGTTCGGCGACAGCAGTTTCTGCCTTCAGGCTTCGCCGAAACTCATCAGCGTCGGCGTGAATATTTCGCACGATATGTTTGCGTCGTCCACCTGCAAACCGACCGCTGGCTTGCGTTTAAAAATACTTTCCACCACGACGCGCCGAAATTGAAGGCAGGGTGAGGATTATCGACGGCGACCAAAACCCAGCGGCTGATGTTTAACCGGCTGACCATCAGTCAGGCGCATGAAGCCGTGTTCGGCAGAAGCCCGAATATCGGCGACCATCTTTAACGTTTGGATGATGCACGCGCGCTTGATGTGAAGCGTATCGACGTTGAACAAAAGGTCGTCTGAAAACGACTGGCAAACCCACTACTTTTCGTTTTCAGACGACCTTGTTTGTACTCGGCGCCTAGTTTTGTTTTTGCGCTCGCTATTTTTACACTGCCCCACTGCCGCCGGATAAACCGATACCCTGCGTCTGCGTCAGGGCAAACAGGTTTTTCAAGCTGCGTTTGCGCCTCGGCGGTTGGCGTGATCCAAAAATCTGGGCTTTGCACGCGCTGGCGAGGACTTGTTTTTAGCTTCGTCCCGCACGGTTTTGAATACCGCCTTATCCACGGGCAAAGGTTGAACGAGCCGGTTTTTGGATGTCGTACACCTCGATATTTTCCCAAATCGACACTGAGGATTTCTACGGGCGGCAGGCTGATGAGGACTTTTCCGTCCACGATATTGACGTTATCGGCGTGAAGTTTGTCCAACCAAGCCCTGCCAACACCTTGCCGCGCACGATAAACAGACCGCTTTTGCGAGTCCCGCCACAATCTGCGCCAGTCGCCTTTTTTTCTCGGTGCGGATGATGGTATCGATGTAAAAAGCCGTGCTTTCCAAGCGGTTCATCTGCTTTAATCTGCATCAAAACGCCTTCGCGCGAAATCGCTTCATGGGCGTTGTCGTTGCGGTGCTGGGCATAAAACCAGCCGCCTGCCGCTGCAAGTGCACAAAAATAGATATTAAAATCAATCGGTAAACCATTTTCATCAGGTTAGACCCTTTCGGTTGCGTTAAACTTATAGTGATTAAAATTGCAATGATACGGCGTTGCCAACGTCCTTATGTACTACCTGTACACGGCGGGCGTTGCCGCCTTGTCTCATTTTTATTTTTAATCCATTATAACGCCCATATTCTTTCAAATGTTCAGATTTTCAAGCAAAGGTCGTCTGAAAACGCCATTTTTTGTTTTTCAGACGACCTCCTATCAAAACATTACCAAAAAGTAATAAAAATCCGCCATCAAACACAGTTTGCCTTTTGGTAAAGACAAGACTACAATCGCCTACATCCTTTCAGCCACGCAACACATCACGAACACCACCGACTCTGCGCCGCCGCAACCTGCGGCAATGGATAGCGGACAAACACGGCGGCCAGCAAACCTGTTTTGCCGAAGCCATCGCCATCAACCAAGGCGAATTGTCCGCCCTTCTGAAAAAACAAATCCTTCGGCGAGAAAAAGCCCGCAAAATCGAACAGGCGGCGCAAATGCCCGCCATGTGGCTGGATCAAGAACACACGGCCCAACCTGACCATCAAGAAAGACGCACCATGCCCTCATTTCTCCATCCCGAAATCCTCGCCGACATCAAAGCCGGCAAAATGGTCATCATCACCGACGCGGAAGACCGCGAAAACGAAGGCGACGTGCTGATGGCGGCGCAGTTCGTCACCCCGAAGCCATCAACTTCATGATCAAACACGCGCGCGGACTGGTTTGCTCTGCCGATGGAAGGCAGCATGGTCGAGCGGCTCGGCCTGCCCTATGATGACCCAGAAAAACGGCGCGCAATACGGTACCAACTTCACCGTTTCCATCGAAGCGGCGCAAGGCATCACCACCGGCATTTCGCCGCCGACCGCGCCCTGACCATCCAAAACCGCCGTCTCTCCGACCGCCAAACCCGAAGACATCGTCCAACCCGGCACATCTTCCCCTGCGTGCGCAAAAAGGCGGCGTCCTAGTACGCGCCGGACATACTGAAGCTGGCGTCGATTTAGCACAAAATGAACGGGCTAATCCCGCTGCCGTCATCTGCGAAATCATCAACGACGACGGCACCATGGCGCGTATGCCCGAACTGATGAAGTTCGCCGAAGAACACAACCTCAAAAATCGGCACGATTACCGACCTCATCGAATGCCGCAGCCGCACCGAAAGCCTGCTCGAAGATACGGGCAACGCCCCTCGTACAAACCCTGTGGGGCGAATTCCAGCAACACGTTTACGTCGACAAACTCTCCGGCGAAACCCACCTCGCCCTCGTCAAAAGCGCAAGCCCACCGCCGACACCGAAACCCTCGTCCGCGTACACGAACCCTTCAGCGTCATGGACTTCATCCAAGCTAACCCGCGCCATTCCTGGTCGCTGCCCAAAGCCCTTTGAACGCATCCAGCAAGCCGACAGCGGCGTCGTCATCCTCCCAGCATCGTACCGAAGACGGCGCCACCCTGCTCGACCGCACCCTGCCCAAAAGGCGCCAATCGCCTACAAATGGGACAGCAAAGCTACGGCATCGGCGCGCAACTCGCCGGCCTCAACGTCGGCAAACTGCGTGTGTTGAATAGCCTTCCGCCTTCACCGGCCTGACCGGCTTCGGCTTGAAGTCGTCGGCTTTGAAGAAGTAGAAAACAAATAAACCGCCCGTCTTATCAAAAAGGTCGTCTGAAAACGGTATATTGGGTCTGAACTGGCCCCCAAATCTTGGACACTCATAAAAGCCTATTCAGGCGCTCTGTGCAAGCTGGGTTCTGTATGCGACAGGACTCAGCTTTTTCAATTTCAAACTGCAACGCTCCCGGTTGTAGTAATCCATATAGTCATCTATCTGCTTCATCAATTCATCTACCGTCAATTCACCTGCGTTATAGAAACACTCCGTCTTCAACACCGCAAAGAAGCTTTCCATCGGCGCATTGTCCCAACAGTTCGCCTTTCGCGACATGCTTTGAACCATGGAATGCTCCGCAAGCAATTCCCTATACCCCGCCGTACGGTACAGCACACCTTGGTCGGAATGCAGCATCGTTCCTTTATCAGTCAGACGGGGGCGGCTTTTTCGAGCATTTCCTTCACCATTTCGCTGTCGGCTCTGCGGCTCATGGCGTAGGCGACGATCTCGCGGTTGAACAGGTCCAAGATTGGCGAGAGGTACAGTTTGCCGTCGCTCCCTTTGAGTTCGGTAACGTCGGTCAGCCATTTTTCGTTGGGCTTTCGGGCTTTGAACCGGCGTTTGAGGAGGTGTTCCGATATCTCGCCCATGGCGGGATGGCGGTAGGCTTTTTCGCCCGTATTTTGGCTTTCAGCCCCATCTGTTTCATCAACCGAGCTGCTTTTTTGCGGTTCCAATCCAATGCTGCGGCAATGCGCCTTTGCCCGTAGCGTCCTTTATGCCGCCGGTAGGTTTCGACAAGGAGGGCTTTGTCGGCTTCGTCGGGGTCGGGCCGGTCTTGGTGGTGGTAGTAAAAGCTGCTTTGGGCAGGTTTGCGATGTCAGCAGGTATTTGAGCGGGTGTTGCGCCCTCAGTGTTTGGACGGTTTTGGCTTTTGTCCTTTTCGGTCCGCTTTTTGGCTGAGGGCTTTTAACTCCTTTAGGTAGGCGACCTCTGCGCGCATATAGCACAACTCTTCAATAAGCTCTGCCTGTGTTTTTTCTTGGTCGGGTTTATCTGCGATGAAGGGTTTTTGCGGTGTTGGGGCATGGTTTTGGATTGGGGATGTCCGAGTGCGCCGATACCGCCTTCTTGATAGGCGCGTATCCATCGTCTCAGGTGGGTTCGGGAAATGCCGTAGTGGTCTGCGGTACGCTGTTGGCTGCGTATATGCAGATAGTGGAGTACGGCTTGGTATTTGAAGTGTAATGTATATTTGTTTCATAAAAAACTGCACCTGTGAGTTGGAGGATGTGTCCAACTTTTTGGGTGCAGTTCAATCCTGATTCCGGTTTTCAGACGACCTTTTGCTATAAATTACCTGATTCAGCTAAACCTCCCATAAAAGTTATTATTATATTTTATTGTAAATAAAACAATAATATAATAAATTAAGAATAATTTTAAGAATAATTTTTATTGCATTTGAAATTAAAATATAGCATAATGATCTTCATCAAGAAGGGGCACTTCCTCCTGATATTTTTATTTAATCTTAAAAACAAAAGGATCTAACTATGCCCAATAGCTTTATCGACCGCCGCACAGAAATATATAACCAACGAAATCAAAATAAAGTTACGTTGAGTTTACGTTTATCCATTAAAGATGATTTGATTTTTGAAAGAGCTTGCTGATGCTTGGGAAACAACCCGCCAAGACATCATCAATGATTTAATTCAAGAATTCATTATTCAAGACTGGGAGAACAAACGAATGATTGACAAACAAAAAAAGACGAAGAATTTGATAATTCAACTACAACACGATATTTCTTATTAAATACTAATAGTGCCAACGACTTGGAAGACCATAATTTCATGATGACAAACCAAGTAGCTGCTGCATTTGAAGATGGCTACAAAGAAAAAAATCTGTCGGATTAAAAAGGAGACTATGTATTCCTATACGCCTCCGGACAAGGAATTGTTGCATATGGTCAAGCAACAGGAATTGTAGAGAAAAACCCATCATTATGGTGTTGATAATAAAACATTTTTCAAAAACTGGAACATTTTTGTCGATTTAAGTCAAAAATCCAATCAAAAGCAAGACAGGTTAAATCCATTTTGGGACGTTCTTTTCCTTTTTGCCCAAACATTACTCTCAGATTACTGATGGGGAAAAACTTTTGGAGAATCTCAAATAAGACAAAAGTAAGGCTACAAGTATCCTGTAAAACGGCAGTTAAATTTCAAAAAGGTCGTCTGAAATCCCGATTCCGGCTTTTCAGACGACCTTTGCTAGTCACACCCGCCAGTTTGAAAACGGAAGAAACCCATGTCCCGAATCGCCGCCCTGCCCGACCACCCTCGTCAACCAAATCGCCGCCGGCGAAGTGGTCGAACGCCCCGCCAACGCCCCTCAAAGAAATTGTCGAAAACAGCATAGACGCAGGCGCGACGGCGATTGAAGTTGAGCTGGCGGGCGGCGGCATCCGCCTCATCCGCGTCAGCGACAACGGCGGCGGCATCCACCCTTGACGACATCAAACTCGCGCTCCACCGCCACGCCACCAGCAAAATCAAAAACCTTAAACGATTTGGAACACGTCGCTCAGCATGGGTTTTTCGCGGCGAAGCGTTTGCGCATCGCCTCCGTCAGCCGCCTGACCTGACCAGCCGCCAAGACGGCAGCGCTCACGCAACCCAAGTCAAAGCCGAAGACGGCAAACTCAGCAGCCCCACCGCCGCCGCCCATCCTGTCGGCACCACCATCGAAGCCGCCGAACTCTTCTTCAACACCCTCGCGCGGCGCAAGTTCCTCAAATCCGAAAAACACCGAATACGCCCACTGCGCCACCATGCTCGAACGCCTGCGCTGGCGCATCGGCACATCGCCTTCTCGCTCGAGCGCGATGGCAAACAAGTGTTCAAACTCCCGCCCAAAGCCTGCATCGAACGCATAGCCGCCATCGTCGGCGAAGACTTTCTAGGCGGCATCCTTAGAAATCGACAGCGGCAACGCTGTGCTGCGGGCTCTACGGCGCCATCGCTAAACCCACCTTCGCCAAAAGCGCAAAACCGACAAACTACTGCTTCGTCAACCACCGCTTCGTGCGCGACAAAGTCATGCTCCACGCCGTCAAACAGGCATACCGCGACGTATTGCACAACACCCTCACTCCCGCCTTCGTCCTCTTCCTCGACCTGTCGCTCGAAGCCGTGGACGTCAACGTCCACCCCCACCAAAACCGAAATCCGCTTCCGCGACAGCCAGCAGGTACACCAACTCGTGTTCCACACCCTCAACAAAGCCCTCGCCGATACCCGCGCCGACTTGACCGAAAGCGTCGGCACGCAGGCGAAGTGTTGCACGAAATCACAGGCATCCGTCCTGCGGTAACGTTGTCTGAAAAACATTTCGCCACCGCACCAAGCAGCACATACTTCCGAACCGCGCAACGCCTCTCAGTTCCGGCAAAACCGCCCCGCATGCCCTATCAGGCAGCACGCGCGCCGCAACAACGCAGCCTCGTCCCTGCGCGAAAGCCGCGCCGCCCTCAACACCTACGCCGAACTTTTTCAAAACACCGCAGCCGATGAAGCCGATATCGAGTTGGCAATTCGAACAAGCCCGCTTCGGCAGCACGTCCGCCACGTCGTCTGAAAACCCGCACGCAGCTTTTCAGACGACCCCAAACCCGAACTGCCGCCGCTCGGCTTCGCCATCGCCCAATTATTGGGCATCTACATCCTCGCCCAAAGCCGAAGACAGCCTGCTGCTCATCGACATGCACGCCGCCGCCGAGCGCGTCAACTACGAAAAATGAAACGCCAGCGGCAGGAAAACGGCAACCTGCAAAGCCAACGCCTGCTCATCCTCGTTACCTTCGCCGCGTCCCACGAAGAATGCGCCACCCTGCCGACCAGCCGGACGCACTGGCAGGCTTCGGGCTGGAACTGTCCGACATGGGCGGCAACACCCTCGCCGTCCGCGCCGTCCCCTGCCATGCTCGGCAAAAGCCGACGTCGTCTCGCTCGCCAAAGACGTATTGGGCGAACTCGCCCAAGTCGACAGCAGCCAAACCATCGAAGAACACGAAAACCACATCCTCGCCACCATGTCCCTGCCACGGCTCCGTCCGCGCCGGCCGCCAACTTACCCTACCCGAAATGAACGCCCTCCTGCGCGACATGGAAAACACCGCGCAGCAACAGTAATGCAACCACGGCCGCCCGACCTGGGTGAAACTGACGCTGAAAGAACTGGACGCACTGTTCTTACGCGGACAATAAAAGCCGACGAAAAAAACAAAAAGGTCGTCTGAAAACGGATTTAAGCTTTCAGACGACCTCATAAACTAGGTTACAAAAACCCAACAACATTTTGGAAAAATTTGGCAGCAAAGCGTAGGTTGGGTCAAGACCCAACAAAGGCTCTGATCTTTCTGTAATGTTCAATTTTCAATCTAACCTACTACCAACAATGGGAATATTTTAAATGAATTGTTTAGATTTATTGGCATATATCGAAAAAGGCCGCTTATGTATTTAAGTGATATAAAGATTTTAGAAAGTTTTATAACAGGATATTATTTATGTGAAGGACTAAATGATATACCTAGTCAAAAAGATGATATTTTTTAGAGAAAAAATTTTTATTACTGGCTAATTGAGCAGTTTGATTTTTCTTCAAACTACCCATACATGGCGAGGTCTGATTGAACAGATTGCAAAAATTTGAAAATCGATGAGTTTGACTGTTTCTTTGATTACTTGAGACTGTTCAAAGAAAATTATGGGATTGTTTCAACAGAACTTGAGCTAACGTAAACTCTACCTACCACTCAAAAATTACTTTCATCATTAATTTATATAATTTTTATTCAAAAATTTAATATAACTTTTTCTTATACTGAGTTTTTTTGCCAATATTCTTGATACCAACAAGGCAATCATATATTATTTTGTATAAAGACTCATTTTTCTTTTTATCCTTTCTATAAATCTGAAATTTATAATTATTTTTCTTCTGAGCAACCAACTCAAATCTTGCATACATTCATCTAGCGCATCGTAATTAAATCCAAAAATAATCTGGAAAAGTATAACTTCTCACTCATAATTTTTAAAAACTGCTTGATGTTCCTAAGCTTCCAAATTAATATCTACAACAAGAGTATCATTCATTGCAATATTACCTCTAAAAATGCTTCATATTCATAATACCCTGTTGAGTTATGCAAATTTTTAATAAACATATTAAAAATATGATATCAATCATTATCACAATAATAAACACTTATTGGTAGGCTAACTTTGTATTTTTGCCAACTCTACTAATAGTTCTACTATTGAAAATTTCAAAATTGCATTGATCTGAATAGTAAGCCTCAATAAAAATTCTAAGATCATCAGCATTATTTAATCTTAATAATTGATGATTTTCTAAAAATCTCACGAACTCCTGTTCATATTCACTATCCCAATATTCTTTTGAAAATTCATTTTTGTGATTTACTACCAGACATCCATAATCATTTATTTCCCCAAATTCATCTTCTTCTCAACATCAAAAATAGTCAGTAACTTCAAGAGAAGTCTCAAGGTTATTAACCATTTTTACTGAGGCTTGAAATTATCGCCAAAGATCATAATTGTAAACCTTAGGTACATAAAAATACTCCTTTTATTTCATAAATTTATTATCTATTCAGAACATCTTGCCGCTCAAATTTCCTTTGCAATAAATATTTCCACTTTTAGCAAGCGTAGGCTGGTTCAAAACTCAACAAGAACCTTGAACATTCTACAATGTCCAATTTTTCACCCTAATCTACCATCAAATCAAAGGTTTCAGACGACCTTTTAGCCTGAATTCAATCGACGCCCTCGTAGCGTGGGCTTTGCCCACGAAAAACCTTACCACTCAATCCATCTTTTTAAAAACCTAAATGAAAAGCGTCGTCTGAAAACCCAAAATCCGGTTTTTCAGACGACCTCTTCTCTTCACTAACTAACTATTTTCTTTTCTTCAACAATCTCAACGCGTTGCCCACGACAAACAGCGAGCTGATGCTCATGCGCTCAATGCGGCGATCCAGGGTTTGACGTAGCCTCAAGACGGCGAGCGGGACGGCGATACTGTTGTATGCGCTTGCCCAGGCGAGGTTTTGGCGGATGATTTCGCGTGTGCGGCGAGCTTGGGCGATGGTGGCGGGCAGGATGTTTCAAATCGTCGTTGAGCAAGACCAGATCGGCGCCGTCGCGTGCGATATCTGCGCCTGCTGCGACGGCGGCGGATACGTCGGCTTGGGCGAGGACGGGGGCGTCGTTGATGCCGTCGCCGACCATCAAGACTCTTTCTGCCCTGTTTCTGCAAGTCTTCAACATAGGCGAGTTTGTCTTCGGGCGTGGCTTCGGCGCGGTAGGTGTCAAACCGAGCGCCTGCGCGACTTGTGCGACGGCATTTGTGCGGTCGCCGCTGAGTAGGTGGGTGCGGATGCCTTGTTGCTTTGAGGGTGTCGAGCATGACGGCGGCGCTGTCTTTGATTTGGTCTTCGAGCAGGAAGACGGCTTGAAACCGCTTTGGTTGCCGAGGAACACCATGCTGCCTGCGTGTTCGATACCGGCGGCTTCGTCAGGCAACACGCCGGCTATTCCGGCGACGAAATCGGCGCGTCCCAATGCCCAAACTTGGGTTTCTCCTTTATAGGTCATTTGCGCGCTGACACTTGTCCGATGCGGTTGACGCGTTGGGAAACTGTGTATTCGGGCGCAGGGGCGGGGTCGTCTGAGCGTGTGGTTCAAGATGGCGCGGGCGATGGGGTGTTCGGATTGTTGCTCCAGGGGCTTGTGCGGCGGCGAGCGCTTCTGCTGTTTTCAGACGACCCTAGGGGATGATTCGGCTGACGGACAGTTGTCCTTTGGTCAGCGTGCCGGTTTTTGTCGAACACGACATCGTCGATTTGGGCGAGCGTTTCGGGCTTTGTTTGCCGCTGATTAACACGCCGTCGTCGGCAAGCGCGCCTGTGGAGGCGGCAAGCGCGGTCGGCGTGGCAAGCGAGAGTGCGCAGGGGACAAGTGATGACCAGCAGCGCGACGGTAATCCACAAGGCGGTTTGCGCGTCGGCATACCATGTCCAGCCAATAAAGACAGGGATAGCAAGCAACAATTCGCCAAACACGAAGCTGGAGCGTAGTTTCTCAGCAAGCTCGGCGGCGCGCGGTTTTGAGCGAGCGCGCGGTCGAGCAGTTTGACGATGTGCGACAGGCGTGTGTTGTTGCCGGTGCGGTCGGTTCGGATAACAAGCGGGCTGCCCGTATTGAGCGTGCCTGCGGTAACGTTTTCAGACGACCTTTTGACGACGGGCAGGCTCTCGCCCGTCAACATGGCTTCGTCCACTTCGCTCTCGCCGGACAACACCGTGCCGTCCACAGGAATGACTTCGCCCGGGTTTGACGACGATCACGTCGCCCGCCTGAAGCTGTGACAACCGCCGCTTCTTCGATTTCTTCACTGTCGGGATAAGACGGAAGGCGGTGGCAGAACGCGAGGACGAGTTTCACCAGCCGCCCGCCGCATCCCCGCCCTGCGCCTTGCGATTTGTTCCATAAACCGCCCGCCCAACAGGAAAAACAGCAGCATAGCGATGGACTCGAAATACATCCCCTGCCCCGCATTGACGGCAAGGCTGTAAATGCCCGCGACAAAAGTCACTACGACCGCAATCGCAATCGGCGTATCCATGCCGACGCGGCGGTTTTCCAATCGCGCCATGCGCCGCGGTAAAACGGCAATGCGCTGTAAAACACAACGGGCAGCACCATCAAAAAGCCGCCCCAGTGCAGAATTTCTAAAAACAGCGGCTCGATGTCGCCACCGTAAAAGATAAGTCGGCACGGCAAACATCATCGTCTGCATCATGCCCAAACCCGCCACCGCCAGCCTGACGATAAACTGTTTGCGCTCTTTCTGCGCCTGCGCCTCAACTTTTTGCGCATCGTAGGCGCGGCGGTATAACCCGTTTTTGCGGATTTTTCAAAAGAATGTCCGACAGCGCGATTTTTCCCTCGTCCCACACCACGCGGCAGCGGTGCGTACTGTAATTCAAATCCACGCGCACCACGCCCGCCGTCCGTAAAAAGCTGCTGTTCAATCAACCATACGCACGCCGCGCAGGTAATGCCGCCCGAGCATCAACACCGCCTCGCGTTCATCCCCTTCCCCGACCTCGACAAAATCCGCCTGCACTTCGGGCAATCGCTACAATTTCAGTTGCGACAACACTTCCGGCGGCGGCAGTTCGGATTTTTCCGCGTCGGCGGTACGCTGTTGTAATAATTGCCCCAAACCTGCATCAATAATGCTCTGCGCCACCGCCTGACAACCCGCGCAGCAGGTTTCATGGTCTTCATTTTCGTAGCGGACGGTCAGATGGAGGTGTTCAGGGACTTCCAGACCGCAATGGAAACAGGTTCTTTCCGTTTGATTCATAATATGTGCCTAATGGTGTGCCAGCAGATGGTTTGCCGTTTCAAACTTGGATTTAAAATGTTTAAAAATGTAAACTTTATTAAAAGTGTCGCTTTTTAGCAGATTTTAAAAATATTTTTACAAAACGTTTATTTTTAAAACAATTTGCATATTTTTATATTATTTATTTTTATTTTTCAATGATATATCCGTTTATCAACAGACGAACGGTTACCCTGCTATACCGCATATCGGTCGAATTTACCGATTATTTTAATGTAAAAACGGAACTTTTTAAAAAACGCACTACATTTTTGTTGACCGACTCGATTTGAAGCTGCATACTATGCGCATATTCCGTACAAACAGTACAATAAAAAATACAAAAAGACATTACGCTTTTACACAAAAATTTTTCCATTAACTTCTTACTCAGGGAAAACATCATGATTGACCGCCTGCTACCCTATTTTTGCCGTTATCGGCATCCTGTCCAGCGTCGCCTACCTGAGCTTGGCGGCATGGATGATTTACGAAAAACGTTTTGAAAAACGCCGCCTTCTCCCCTCTAAGCGGGAAACCTTTTAAACGGCCGTTTGGAATAAAGATAAACCCTCCCTGATTTATCTTTGTTTTCCAAAGCGGCCTTTATTTTCAGACGACCTTGAAACACGCGGCGGCAAACAATGGATTGAAATCGAAATCACCCCGCCTCCCTTCCCATTGAGAAACAACGGCAGTCAAAACATCTTGTTTTTATTCTGCTTCGCAGTTTTTCAGACGACCTCTTGCCGCCGTTTTTCCAACGCCCGTTCAATCATCGCCTCGCGCAAAGCATCCAAGCCCAGACTTTTCGTAACCGAAATATTCACGCCGACGGCGCGTCCCGAGTGTCCCGCAACACGCCCGCCTCGCGCACGCCTTCCGGCAGCAGGTCGATTTTGTTGTACACGACAAGCTGCGGCACTTCATGCGCGCCGATTTCTTCCAAAACCGCATTCACATCGTCCATCTGCCGCTCGAAATCGGGATTGGACGCATCGACGACGTGCAGCAACACATCCGCCAAAGCCGTTTCCTCCAGCGTCGCCGAAAACGCCGACACCAGCTTGTGCGGCAAAATCGCGGACGAAACCGACCGTATCTGTCGAATCACGCCCGCTCTCATGCGACAGGAACAAACGCCGCGCCGTCGTATCCAGCGTGGCAAAAGCTGGTCTTTCGCCAACACGTCCGCCTTGGTCAGACGGTTGAACAGGCTGACTTGCCCGCGTTGGTATAGCCGACGATGGCAAAGGTTTTCAGACGACCTTCCATCCGCGATTTTGCGGCGCGTGGCACGTTGTTTTTCACTTGCGCCAACTGTTTTTCAACGCCGTGATTTTTCTGCCCGATTAAGCGGCGATCGGTTTCAACTGCGTCTCGCCCGGCCCTTTCAGGCCGATGCCGCCCTTCTGGCTCTGCAAATGCCCGTAGCCGCGCACCAGCCGCCCGCTCAAATGGTTCAACTGCGCCAACTCCACCTGCAATTTACCTTCCTGCGATTGGGCGCGTTTGGCAAAAATCGCCAAAATCAAACCCACGCGGTCAAGCACGCGGCATTGCAGGATTTTTCTCCAAAGTGCGCTCCTGCGTCGGCGTCAATTCATGGTTGAACACCGCCAAAGCCGATGTCGTGCAGCTTCACCGCCGCCGCCAGCTCCTCCGCCTTGCCCGTGCCGACGAAATAAGCCGTATGCGCCTTGTCGCGCTTTGGCGGTTTCCCGCAACACCAGCTCGCCGCCCGCCGCCGCGACCAATTCCGCCGCCTCGTCCAGGTCGTCTGAAAAGTCCGCTCGCGCACTTCGTTCGCGCCCGAATAATCCGCGCTCAACATCACCCCGACCAGCATCACGCGTTCGGGTTGCTCCAAAGATTTGTCGACGGGGAAAATGTTGCGTTTGGACAAGGAAAAATCCTCTTTTTGAAAAACGGAAAGCGGCATCCATCCGTTTGATGGCTCGACCGCTCTCTGCCCCTATCTCTGTTTGGCATGCCGCACGCTCCGTTGAGGCGTTTTTGACGCGATTGCGTGCTGCATCAGCATCTTACACCATCCGACCGTGAAAGCATCATCAGAAAGGTCGTCTGAAAACCGGATTGGGGTTTTCAGACGACCTGTTTGTTTAAACGGTTTGAACAACGCCTTCAGGCGGCTTGTTCGTGCAGCGTGTGAAGGCAGCTTTGCGCGGGGTTTTTCTTGAAACCACTTCAATTCGTCGCGCAAGGAAACGGCTTCGCCGATAACAATCAGCGCAAAGGCGCGGGGCGTTTTCTGCCAGCTCGGCGGGTTTTTCAGACAACCTGTCACGACGCTGGTGCGGAAGCGTGCCGTTGGAGACGATGGCGACGTGTGTGTCGCCGCTGCGTCCGTACGCCATCAGTTTTTCGGCGGTTTCGGCGGCTTTGAGCGTGCCCATATAGACGACCAAGGTTTGGTTGCTCAGGGCGAGCGTGCGCCAGTCGGGTTGGTGGCCGTCGTGTTTGCTGTGTCCCGGTAACGAAGAGCGCGCTTTGGGCGCAGTCGCGGTGTGTCGGGGATGCCTGCGTAGAGCGGTCGCGCCCAGGGCGGCGGTGATGCTGGGGATGATGCGGTAGGGGACGTTTGCCTGCCGCAAGACTTGGGCTTCTTCGCCACCGCGCCCGAAAAACGAAGGGTCGCCGCCTTTGAGCGGACGACGCGCAAACCTTTGGCGGGCGTATTCGACCAGGAGGCGGTTGGTTTTCTTCTTGTTGACGTGGTGCGAGGCCTGCGCGTTTGCCGACGCTGATTTTGTCCGCGTCTTTGCGCACCATGCTTTTCAAGACGTCGTCTGAAACCAAAGCATCGTGGAACGACATCCGCCGCCTGTATCGCCTGCAAAGCGTGCAAGGTGAGCAGCCCTACGTCGCCGGGGCCTGCGCCGGACAAGGACGACTTCGCCTTTGCCGCGCCGAAGCCGTCAAGCTGCGCGGCAAGCTCTGCTTCCGGCGGCATCGAGGTTGCCTTGTGCAGCGAGCGCGTTAAAGCGGCTGTCGAACAGGTTTTTCCCAAAAACGGCGGCGGTTTGCCGTGCCTTTGATTTTGGCTTTTGACCGCGTTGCGCCATTTGCCTGCGAGCGCCGCCATTTGACCGGTGTGCAGCGGGATGAGCGTTCGATGATTTGCCGCCACTTGCGCGCCAAAACAGGGCAGTCGCGCCGCTGGAGACGGCGATTTTGAGCGGGCTGCGGTCGATGACGGCGGGGACGGTGAAGGAACTACAAATCCGCGGTATCGACGGTGTTGCAGGAGTTTCGCTCGCTGCTCCGCCCGCCTGAAGCAGTGCGGCGGTTGAAAGCGTAATCGTCGAGTGGCGGCGACGGCGAAAACACGCCGTCTCAAGTCGTCCTCGTGAAATTCGCTGCCCAGCCATTCGATTTTGCCTTCGTCCGCCCATTTTTGGAAAACGGGATTGAGTTCGCGGGCGACAACCCTGACCGCAGCCCCTGCCTGCAACAGGCTTTCGGCTTTGCGTTCCGCCACTTTGCCCGCACCCGCCAGCAGGGACAGGGCGGCCGTTCAAATCGGCAGACAGGGATAATGGTTCATAGCGTGTTCTCTTATTAAGCTATCGTGTCGCCCATCTTAAAATCCTGCCGGCTTCGGCGGAAAGAATGAGTTTTGCTTATCTTATCGAATTTGGTTATATGTGCCGTCTCCGTTGCCGCGCAGCAAAGGTCGTCTGAAAACGCCAATCGCTTTTCAGACGAGCGCCAACTATAACGAAATCATCTTGCTTCAAACAAACCATTCTTTCCGTTTTTCAGACGACCTCTTTAGAGTACCGCCTATCCGAGTTTTGCTAAAGAAGAACAATATGTCTATTCAAAAACCACCACCTAGACTGGCTCGAAGCCGAATCCATCTACATCATCCGCGAAGTCGTCGCCGAGGCGAAAAATCCGCGCTGCTGTTTTTCCGGCGGCAAAGATTCGTCGTTTTGCTGGCGCTGGCGGTCAAGCGTTCAAACTCGAAGGCCGCCCGCTCAAGCTGCCGTTCAAGCTGCTGCACGTCGATACGGGGCTGATTACCCCGAAGTGATTCAGTTCCGCGATGAAACCGTGGCGCGCACGGGCGTGCAACTGGTGGTCGGCGGCGTCGAAGATTCCATCAAAAAGGCACGGTCATCCTACGCCGCGAAACCGATTCGCGCAACGCCGCGCAGGCGGTGACGCTGGTGAAACCATTGAAGAACAAGGCTTTGACGCGCTGATGGGCGCGGCGGCGCGATGAAAAGCGCGGGCGAAAGAGCGGATTTTCTCGTTCCCGCGACGAATTCGGACAATGGGACCCGAAAAGCCAGCGTCCCGAATTGTGGTCGCTCTACAATACGCGGCTCTTTAGCGGCGAAAATGCGCGTGTTTCCCCATTTCAAAGCTGGACGGAACTCGACATCTGGCAATACATCGCCCGCGAAAACCTCGCGCTGCCGCCGATTTATTACAGCCACAAACGCGAAGTCGTCGAACGCGGCGGGCTGCTCGTCCCGTTACCCGCTGACGCCGAAACGCGAAGGCGAAGTTTCCCAAATCCGACGTGCGCTGCGTACCGTCAGCGACATTTCCTGCACCTGCCCCGTCGCCAGCACTGCCGCACGCCCGAAGACATCATCGCCGAAACTGGCGGCCACCATCTCGAGCGCAGCGCCACACGCATGGACGACCGCGTGTCGAGAGCAGCGATGGAAAGAGCGCAAAAAGGCAGGGTTATTTTTAAGCGAGCAATCCGACCAAACCTGCCGCGCCCCACATATGTTTATAGTGGATTAAATTCGTCAGGACAAAGGCGACGAAGCCGCAGACGGTACAGATGGTACGACAAGGCGAGGCAACGCCGTACTGGTTCAAAGTTAATCACTATCCCATCTGAATGTTTCCCTAAAAAGGTCATCGAAACCGATTTCAGACGACCTTTTATTGATCAAATCTAAAACTATTTGCATCACGCAGAACTTTTGAGCAAACAATGCCCCGCACCCAAGCCCAAAGCAGCGTTTGATTCCGACGCGGAAGCCGCGTATCCCCTTTTGCCTTCGGTTTTACCGCCCGTCCCGATTCCCATTTACCCGCCGTAGCACAGGATAACGATAAAACTGGAAACAAACAATGAGTGTTGCAATAAGTAAACCGACACACCCGACAGGTCGTCTGAAAAGGAGTAATCGACATGCCCCGACGCGTCTTTATCGTACACGGTTTTGAAGGCAATCCGCACGGCAACTGGTTTTGACTGGCTCTCGGCGCAGAGTCCGCGCCGCAGGCTTCCAAGCCGACTCGCTGGCGATGCCCAATCCCGAACGGCCGACGGTTTCCTCGTGGCGAGTTCGCCCTCGACCAAGTCATCAGCAGCCCGAGCGAAAACACGCTTTTTAGTCGGACACAGCCTAGGCTGCATCACCCTCTGCACTTCCTCAGCCGTCAGCAGCCCGAAAAATCGGCGGCTTGGTACTGGCGGCGGGATTCTGCCACCTCCCTGCCCCCGCTGCCCGCCCCTGACGCCTACATCAGCAGCGCCGCGCCCGAATTCGACATCCTGCGCAAAATCCAAAATGCCCAAACACTGCATCGTCTCCGACGACGACACCCACGTCCCGCCGAACTGACCCTGGACATGCGGCGGACAAACTCTGCAGCCCGTCACCCCACATCGCCTGCAAGGCGGACACCTGATGGCATCCGACGGCTTTACAGAACGCTGCCGCAGGCTTGAGGAAGCCTTAAAACCGATGCTGGAAGCCAAAATCTGACCGAACGAACTCAAGCATCCGTCCGTACAAACCCCGCATACCCGTTCCCAAACACAATCCGGTCCGAAACATCCATACGGATACCCGATACAGCCGACAAGCCTATTCAAACAGAAGCTTTTGGGTTTCAATATAGTGGATTAAAAATTGCAATGATACGGCGTTGCCAACGCCCTTATGTACTACCCATCACGGCGGGCGTTGCCGTCGTCTATTTTTATTTTAATCCACTATAAAATTCACCTACCCCTAGAAACCATCCTCGACGAAACCCCAAAAACACACCGTTTCCCATAAAGGTCGTCTGAAAATGCTTCACGCTTGTTTTCAGACGACCCTGTTTGAAGTTTCGGTGTTTTGGGGCTACGCCTGCAGCTCACTCTAGCTGCGCTCATTTACCCAACCTTTTCAACTGTTTGGCAGCATATTCATAGTGGATTAAATTTAAATCAGGACAAGGCGACGAAGCCGCAGACAGTACAGATATAGTACTGGAACCGATTCGCGGTGCGCTTCAGCACCTCGAGAATCGTTCTCTTTGAGCTAAGGCGAGGCAACGCCGTGCTGGTTTCGAAGTTAATCCACTATATTTGCTCTGCCGTTGCGGCACGACAACAGTAGCGTACGGCTTTTTTCAGACGACCCGCTTGACTTTGGCCTCTTGAGGGTTTGCAGTACGGTCTTGGATATTTTCTACAATCTAGGATGAAATCCTGCAAGCATTTGCGTGTTTCGACATTTGGGCGCATCGTTGGCGTTAAAGTGTTGCGGCGTTTGTCGGATTTCACGATATTTGCCCCAGAAAGGAAAACCCTATGGAAATCCCTCGCTTCATATCGATGGGATGACTTGCGGCGGTTGCGTCAGTGCGTGTTACCTGCATTTTGACCGGCATCGACGGCGTAGCCGAAGCCGAAGTCAGTTTGGAAAACAAAAATGCGGTTATTGAATTCGATCCGGCGAAAACCAATGCGGCGGCGTTGATTGACGCTGTGGAAGACGGCGGATACGACGCGGCTTTTGTGATTGCTTGCGAAAAGGTCGTCTGAAAACGGATTCCGGTTCATATGAACCGAATCAGCCGTTTTTCAGACGACCTTTTTTCGTTTTCGCCGGATATAGTGGATTAAATTTAAATCAGAACAAGGCAAGGTAACGCCGTACTGGTTTAAAGTTAATCCACTATAATCAAACAAAGCGTTCCGTCTCGGCGGCGGTCGTCTGAAAATGAAACCTGCTTTTCAGACGACCTTATAACCAAAATTGATATCCGCCGAAGCAAACATTATTTCCGCTTTTTATTCTTTTCGAGATAAAGTGCTTTGTAATCACCGCCTGTTCATGCTTTGTGCGTTACGTCCTTATCGGCAATGAATCGGGCGAGTGTGCTCGAATTTTTCAGGAGTGTCGAATGAATATCCGCATACTGTCGCTGGCTGCCATCATTGCCCTTTTCCGCCTGCTCGCCCAAAGTCCGAACAGGCTGCCGATCGACAAACGGCTGCGCCGGCGGCAAACGGCAGGGCATTACGCTTTTAAATGTGTCTTATGATGTGGCACGGGATTTTTACAAAGAATACAACCGTTATTTATTAAAGAAATATCAGGCAAAACATCATGGCGAGTCTATTGAAATCCAGCAGTCTCACGGTGGCTCCAGCAAGCAGGCTTTATCTGTGGCGAACGGTTTTGGCGGCGGACGTAGTGACCATGAATCAGACTTCCGACATCGAGCTGCTCGAACAAAAGGCTTGGTCAAATCCGACTGGGCTAAACGCCTGCCCGACCAAGCCGTGCCTTATACCAGTGCGACAGTTTTCCTCGTCCGCAAAGGCAGTCCGAAGCAAATCCCATGATTGGAACGATTTGACCAAAGACGGGGTAAAAATCGTACTCGCCAACCCGAAAACCACGGGCAGCGGCCGCTACGCCTTTGAGGCGCATACGGCTACGGTTTGAAGGCGTTTGGCGGGAGATGAAAACAAAACCAAGGAATTTGTCGCTGCTTTGCTGAAAAATACGCCGGTATTTGAAAGCGGCGGCAGGCGGCAACGGCACGACGTTCAGCCAGCGCAATATCGGCGATGTTTTGATTACTGAAAACGAGGCGAATCACATGTCAGCAAAAAACTGACTCAAGATCAATTTGAGATTGTTTTATCCGAGCTACACGATTTTGTCGAAACGCCGGTTGCCGTCGTGGACAGCGTGGCGGATAAAAAGGTACGCAGCAGGCAGCGCAGGAATCTGTTCCTACCTCTGGAGCAAACCCGCCCAGAGAGCTTGCCGCCAAGCTTTATCTGCGTCCGCGCGACGAGTGAAGTCCTCGCCGCACACAAAGCTGATTTTTCCAGATATCGAAACGTTCAATCCGAATGAAAAATTCGGCACATGGCCGAAATCATGAAGAAATATTTTGCCGACGGCGGCTTGGTGGACCAGCTCTCGCCCAAACGCTAAAGAAACAATCCGCCCAATCGGCATGCCTTGCGCCTTACCCGCTTCGACTTGCCAAACAGGTGACAAACAGCCCGAAACCTTTTCAGTCAGGTTTCGGGCTGCTTCGTCCTGAATGAACGGCATCTTTTTCAGACGACCTCGTCCATCAAACTTTGGCATCATTTCACACACGGATTGTCCAAAACGACCGAGACATCGCGTCTGGCTTTGTTCATATACGTCATGTGGACTTTTCCTGCCTTTGAATTCTCGCCTTGACGACGGATTCCAACGTGGCGACATCTTGGATGAAACCGAATTTTTGTCTTTGCGGAAATGAATTTGACCGGTTTTCATGGAACAGCGAGTAGAAAGACACGCCTTTATAACCTGCGTCACGGCGCATTGCGTTTTGCTGTCAGTGGCGATGACGGAAGAAAGCGTATGAGCTTGTGGGTACTGGTCGGCGAAGGTGGTGTAGGAATCATACGATCCGAAGCTGATCCTCATCGCAAAGGTATTGCCAAGCCATTCATAGCTCGTCCTGTCTTCGGGAAGATTTTGCAATGGCTTTTGCTTGCAAAAAGAAAGAGCATTCTTGAGTTTTATGGTTGCAGACTTTTCTGACGCTGAACTGTTTGTCCGGAGTATAATGACGGTTGCGGCGGCAAGGCTGTTTGCGCTTGCTGCGGCGAACACACAGCTTAAAAAGAGTGAGCGGATGGGAAGGGACGGTTTCATTTTTGTTAGTGTATCGGTTGGTTTTAATCTTGATTGAGTGGGTTTGAATGCAATGACGCAGCCAGCACTCATACCTGTGGCGGAATGACTGCCGATATGTTGATTTTCAATCTATCAAACAGATAATCCGAAGGTCGTCTGAAACTGCTTTTTGGCGTTTCAGATCGACCTTTATTTGCTTTGCGGCGCGGGTTTAGCGGAAGAAATCGCCCATGCCTGCGGGCAGACCTTGGGTGAATGCGCCCATGGTTTTTGTTGTTGGTTTCTTCGGCTTTTCAGCGGCGCTTGATGGCGGCAAGCACCAAATCTTCGAGCATTTCTTTGTCGTCTGCGGCTTCTGAACTCAGGTCGGGGCTGATTTCGGTTTGCGCACGACGTGGGCTAGAGTCATCACGACCTTAACCAAGCCGTTGCCTGCTTCGCCTTCTACTTCGGTCTCGGCAAGTTTCGCTTGCGCTCGTGTTTTCCGCATTTGCTGCGCTCTGCTTTCATCAGGCCGCCCAATCCGGCTTTTCCGAACATATTTAAAACTCCTGTGGTTGAACCGTTGGTTATGGGGTCATACCGTTAGGTGAAGGGTCACCGAAAGCAGATTGACGGTTTCAGACGACACCGAATGTTTATGTATCCGAAGGAAACGGAATTTCGATTGCCGTTATTCCGCCTGCTCCGCCAGTTCAAAGAATCGGGCTGCCATTGCTCGAAAACCTTTTAAAACCCGACGCGCGGTTTCGTCGGCTTCGAGCAAATCCTGCGCCTGCTGCCTGCCTTCGAGCTGGAGGCGTTGGCGGCGCATGGTCGGGGTTTTCCCAGCCCGCGTCGTCGCGCCACGGTTCCGCTTTGCAATTTTCAACGGCAGGCCGTGGCTTCGGCAAGCGTGTTTTTGATTTTTGTCGACGCTCTTTCGTTGGCAGTGGCGCGGGCTTCGTCGGTCAGCGACAGCATCATCAGATGGCTGCCTGCGTCGTAGTGCGTCCATGCGGCATGTTGCGCCAGCATTGCGCGGCGCCGAGCTTGCAGGGCGAAATGTCGGACGATTGCCGCCCAGTTTTCGGTGGAAAAATCGGGCAGCAGGGCGAACTGCGTGTCTTCTTCGTCGTCGCTGTCTTCGGCTTCTCGATTCTGCTTCTGCCGTATCGGCAGGGACGGCGTGTTCCCAACCCGGCGGCGGGGCATTTCGGCGCTGTCTGCTACGAGGTAGTCATGCTTCGGGCGAACCGTAATCGTAGAAAAGGCGTCTGCTGGGGCTTCACGCATACGTCTTCTGCTTCCACGGTTTTCTTCAATCATGCGTCTGAATGGGGTTTTCAGAAGACGTATCAGCCAAGGAAACGTCGGTTTCGTTGTTTGTTGCCTCGTTATCGGAAACTCTGATTTTCGAGACGACGTTTCGGCTTTGAGGGGTCGTCTGAAAACGGCGTTTCTGCTTCGTTTGCGGACGGAGTGTTTGTCTCTGCTGCGTCAGAGAGGTCGTCTGAACGCTCGCATCCGCTGTTTGCTGCAGGCGTGTCCGTTACGGTTTCCACATCGCTGCGTGTCTTCCCCAGCGTGGAACGTCAGTTTCTTTTCTTGAACAGAAACTGTTCGCAACCTTGTTTTCAGACGACGTGGCGAGCGCAGGGGCCGTCTGAACGGGCGGTTTGGCGGCTTCAGACTGAAGTTGCAAGGGCTTTTTGCAGGTATGGACACCCGTTTCGGCAGAATGCAGCTCGATATTTTCAATATGTCCGCTAACGTCGTGCGCATCTGCTGCCGCGCGGCGACAACGCAAAGCATACGCAGCAGGTCATGACGAAGCCGGCGTATTCGTCGGGTGCAAGGCTCAAACCTGTCTTTGCCGTGATAGTGCATTGATAATAAAAGCTGGTTTGTTCGCGCTGAGTGCCTGGCTCCAGTTTCAACAGGGTTTCGCGCTCAGGGTCGTCAAGTAAAGCGGAAGGAACCGCCTGTATCAAAGCAAGGCGTTGCAACAGCATGGGTGTTCGCTCAACGCGCTGTCAAACCGATGGCGCGCGCCGCCATTTCCCGCGCTTTCGCCAGCAGGGCTTCGCCGTCCTGGTTGACGATACCCGCCAACAGTTCGTAGAGATATTGCTTGTCCACCGCGCCAATCATTTGGCGGACGTCTTGTTCGGCAACGCTGCCCAGAACCCATGGCGATGGCTTTGGTCGAGCAGGCTCAGGGCATCGCGCGCATCGAGCTCAGGCGGCACGGCCTAAGAGCTGCAGGGCGGCGGGTTCGTGAGGCGATGTTTTCGTTTAAAAACATGGGCAGGTGGTCGGCAACCTGTTGCGAAGTCATGTTGCGCAAGACAAATTGACAGGCGGCGGCTCAAACGAGTAATGCCGGGGACTTTTCGTGCGATCTGGTGGCAAAGGATGAATTTGTGATCATTCAGGGCGGTTTCTTCCAGCGTTTTCAGCATGGCGTTGAACGCTTTTTGGAGAGCATATGCACTTCGTCGATGATATAGACTTTGTATCTAGCCGGCGGTCGGCGTGTATAAGCGTTTTTCCAATACTTCGCGGATGTTGTCGATCGCCGGTATTGAGGCGGCGTCGATTTGCGCAGGTCGACGTAGCGTCCGAGTCAATTTGCGTACAGCTTGGCACACGCCGCAAGGCTCGCCGTGGGCAGGCGTTTTTCGCAGTTCAGGCTGCAGAATACGGGCAAGGTGGTTTTCCCGACCCCGCGCGTACCGGTCAGCGGTAGGCATGGTGCAGGCGGCTCGTCCAGCGCGTTGCGCACAAGGCTTTGACGACGTGTTCCTGACCGACCAAGTCGGCAAGAGTTTTCGGACGCCATTTACGGGCAAGAACTTGATAGTCATAAGGTTTTCTGCTGAAATAAAATCGGAAGGTCGTCTCGAAAAGTGGTTGAACGCCTTTCAGACGACCTGAAAATGATGGGTATTTTAGCATGATTTTTATTATGATTTTCTGTCTGCATATCAGGAAAGGCGCGTGTAATCGTTAGAATATTACAAAATCTAAAATATCTTGAAGAACAAATCATCATATGTCTGAAATCATTTTCATGCAATCATTTGCATCCATGCAGATAAACACCCTGGGCGCATATGTGACAATTTGGTTTTACACGGTCGAGAGTTATTCCCGAAAACCAACGTCCAAGTCGGTACTGATACAAAATTACGCGGCGGGATGCGTCTGCCTGCCGCAGTTCGGACCGGACGGTAAAACCATTTGGCGCAAATGGTTTCGGTAGAACCTCTATTTGGCAAATCCGTTATCAAAAACGAATCGGATGTCGGTCGAGATTAATCAGTACGGCAAAGGGCTACGAAAACGTCGAATGGCTGCTGGATTACAGCCGCCGAACGAAAACGAAGCGGTCGCCACGCGACCGTCTGCAATTGAGCGACGCACCCGTGCGCACCGCGTCTCCATCCCTACTTCCTCGCCGTCGGCACCCAATTCGATTTCAATCGCGCCCTACGATGCCGACTATATCGCACACACGGAATTTGTCGCCTCGCCGTCGGACACACATGTTGCGTTTGACGGATTAAAACTCGACATCCGAACGCAAAATCTGCCCGTTTATGCGCCTGGAGCGCACCGCAACGGACAATACACCTGCGCCGAGCCTACCGCCGAAGGCAACGCATTTTTCTGCCTGCCTGCGGTGGGCAGTTTGTATCGGGACATGGCAAAAGCGTTACGGCATGAAAAATCCGTTTGATTGCTTGAATTTGGAGTAAATTTGTTTCAGGTCTCAAATAAAAACCACCTTGAAGAAGGTGGTTTTTAAACATTGACAAACCGTTGTTGTTGATTGCATTGGCAATATCACGCACGGCGGTAACATACATCCGGCCGTTGTTATACTCGCCAAACCGTATAGAAAATTATTCGACCGAGATAATATTCAAATACGCCCGGACTGGTTTCAAGCTGAATAAAACGGCTTTCTCGTTGTCGGCAACCGCTTGCGGAACCACGCCCATCGCTTTGAACGGCAACGGTACGGTTCAATGCGGTTTTTGTCATCGATGGCTTTCAAGTCAGGCGCACCGTCGATTGACGAGGGAACAATCATTTTGCCCGTTTTCCAACCGTGTTGCCATATAATTGGCAGCCAGAGGCGGCAACATCGCCGATATTGTTCCAAATATCGCGGTGTCCGTCGCCATCATATCTACCGCCCATTTTGCGATAGCTCGAAGGCATGAATCGCGTGGACTACCATTGCGCCCGCATAGCTGCCTTTGAAATCAAAAACGTCTCTTTTCTTCTTTCGCCATCAGCAAAAGCTCAATCAGCTCGTTTTGGAAAAATTCGGCGCGGCGCGGATAATCAAACACAAAGGTATCTCAAAGCGGAACGCTGCCCGTGTTTTGTACCGTAGTTGGTTTCAATGCCGATAATCGCCACAATCAGCTCGGCAGGGTACGCCGTATTTGCGTGCCACATCATCGATAACGGCACGGTTGGCAGCAAACTGTTTGCCGCCGTTAAATTTTCGTCGCGCCGAGTTGCCCGTGCGAATTCATACCACATGGAAGTTGACGGGCAATACGTGATATTGATGATATTGCCCTTAAAACCACGCCATTAAAAAGTTTTGCAGCTCGGCTTCTGTAAACCGCTTTTTCGCTGCCTTCATAACGGGATAAACTGGCGGACATTGGTAGTGGCATTAAAAGCCGCCATTGGCAACCGATTCTGCAGCAGAATCAAAAGCAGGACGCTGGTGCTCGATTGATCGGCTCAACCGTTTTTAGCAGACTCAACGTTTGTTTTGCTTGTAGCAAGCAACAAGCAGCAACGCAGCTGATATCGCAAGAGAAGGAATAAGTTTTTCATATCTGATTTATAGTCACTAAGGAAAGCAGTCTTTAATTGAGTGTAAAAGGCCGCCTGAAAGACGGTAGAAATATACATTCCCTCCTTCAGACGACCTTTTTAAGACCGTCATTACCCGGCAGCCGCAACAGCAGCAACGGTAATCGCAGCAACAGCGTCAGTGCGAGAGCCACTTCAACTCTCGTACTCGCCTCACGGCTTTCAGAGGCCGTTAGCAGGCGGACGTTGGATTTTGCAGCTTCAACGCCTGAAGCAACAATCGCAGCAGCGATGGCATTGGTAACGGAACCGAACAGACGACCGTCCACACCGGCTTTTTGAGCGATATGATGGTTTGACCGTCCAGTTTTTCTTGACGTGTTTTAGCATCGGCCAAGATTTCGGCTTGTTTGCTTCCAATTCGGCGCGGCGTGCAATTCTTTCATGTTGGCTTCAGTAGCGCGTTGGCTTTGCCGGCAGGAATCAGGAAGTTGCGGGCGTAACCGCTTTTTTACGGTAACGATGTCGCCCAGGTTGCCCAAACCGCCGATTTTCTCTAACAGAATAATTTGCATGATTTAAACTCCAAAATTAGTTTGTGTTGATCGGTGTGAGCAGCAGAGCCAGAAGCGTGCGCGTTTGACCGCAGCCAATTGGCGTTGGTAATGCGCTTTTGGTGCCGGTGATGCGGGCAGATGATCTGCCGTTTTCAGAAATGAAGTCTTTCAGCAACCAACTTGTTTGTAATCGACCTTTGGATTTTTCAGCCGTAAAAGCGGCAGAATTTTCACGTTTGAATGATTGACGAGCCATTGTCGTTTAACCTTTATATTCTTTAATGTTCTGTATGCGATATCGGCCTGGAAGCGTTTGCTTTCGCTGTGCGAGAAAAGCTTCTGCTTCAACCAGCGTATCTTGCCGATACTGCCATTCTTCTCTGCTTACCTAAAATACGCGCGGAATTTCAAAGCTGATCAGTATTTTTGCCCCGTTTTCTTCCTGCCAAGATTCATGCTTTAACATAATATCCAAAACAGGATTCTGCCGGCGTGTATCTCTGCATGATTCAACCTTGTAAATCAGGGCGGTAAGCTTTGTAAGATTATCCAATCTTATTCGGCTGCTGCAACTTCTTCAGCCGCCACCGTTCAGCAAGTGCTTTTTCGCCGCCCAGCACAGGGAAGCTTCGGTTACAGCATGTTTTGTTTTGATGGTCAGATGGCGCAGTACGGCATCGTTAAAGCGGAAAGCGGTTTCAGCTCTTCAACTACTTCAGAGAGTAGTTTCATGTTCATCAAAACATAGTGTGCTTGTGGATTTTGTTAATCGGGTAAGCTAGTTGACGGCGGCGAGTCTTCCAAGCGGTGGACTTGCCGTTGGCTTGCGGCAATCATGGCTTTTTGTAACGTTCAGCATGCAGGGCACTTGCTCGCTTTGATCAGGATGAACGATAAACACGATCCTGTAATGACGCATGTTATCTCCTTATGGCGGATAAATACGGCCTTTGCCATGCGAAAGCAAAGGTAAGGTTGAAAGCGTCGGATTATAACCGAAATTCAAGTCTGTCAGCAGCGTACAATGCTGCCTGAAAATATAGTGGGTTAAATTAACCAGGACAAGGCGACGAAGCCATAGATAGTACAGATAGTGCACGGCAAGGCGAGCAAACGCTATGCTGGTTTAAAGTTAATCCACTATATTCTGTTCAGACGACCTCATCCTCATAAATCATCATTATTTATCCGCCGTGACATTCCAGATAAACTTCAACATCATTCCCTGCCAAACACAGGCAACAGCAAATCCATCAGACAACATCGCTGTCATTTCCATGCCAATCCGAACTATCCGCCCTCACCTGTGTTCCCTTTTTCCATCTGCCGTAAATCGATAGCCGTACCTTGCGCATATCCTCGGAAAAATCCAAATCCGCCGCCTTCAACAGTGCTTTCTTTAATGCACCTAGTCGATAAAAATTCCTCCTATCCCAATCCCCGGATAGCAAATATTCCTTTTCCCTCGCTGCATACCCACTCCGCCAACGCCTGAAAATCACGAAAAACGGATTTTCTCAACATCCACACCGTGCGGACGAGACTATTTGATGTACACACACTGCCAGCAATGCCGTGACTATGGCTGAGCGAAACGATTGGATGTCGTGATTTTTGCTTAAGGGCGCGACTGACTTTTCCAATCTATTCTTCCGACAATTGCGGTGATTGGGCTATCCTCTGCTCATCATGTTGACTTAAAAGAATCATCACAATAAAGTTTTCAGCAAAAGTAGCTTTCGTCTCCGAGCAGGCAATACAAATCTTCTTCATCGGATATCCAAAACAAAATTTTTCTGAAAATCAAAATGAGCCGGCAGCATACCCCACCGGCTCATTTCAACACATTGCAACATCAAGCTACCGTTTAAAGATAACAGTTAGACCAAATTACCGCCAAACCATAATTTGGTCGTTACACTTTTTAATGCAAACTGCTTTTAAAACCACTCGGCTGTTCCAAGTAGCAACATGGCATTTCATCCCTCATTGCCGCCCAACGGTTTTGTCAAAATAGCTGACTAAGCGTACGGATTTCGCTTTTTTCTTTGTACCGCAGTGCTTTGGAAGCGTTTCACTGTACCTCCAAGAAAGCACGCTGGTGAGATTCCTCCGGACTTTTACCGACCATGTTGGCAATTTGACGGGAGACCAAAGTGGTATTACCGGTGCTGCCGTAAGAAACTTTTTGATATTAGGATTCACCAGATTTCGCTTCATCGGAATTCAGTGCAACACTCTGCCCCACACATATAAACGTCATCCTTTGCCATTCACTTTATGCCCTTCACCCACACTGCAGGCTCCTGAATCTTTCCCGGCATGTTGTTCATGAGATGAAGCCGAGCCTGAATTTCGGCAGAAGATTCCGATTTTGATTGGTTACTAGCACATGCAGAAATGGCTAACACTGAAGACAAAGCGATTAGATAAGAAAACGGCGCATTTCAATAACTCCTCGAAAGTGAGTTTTGTAAATAAGGATTACGATTTGTTATTGTAATGCATTGCGGATTATCTGATAAGAAATAAATCATCTCTTCTTTTACAAAAATCCCTCTCACCGCACGACTTCAAATATTGTTATAAAGCAAATTGTAGGAACTCTCTTTCAGACGACCTGCAATTCACACACATAAAATCATCTGAAAAATAGACAAACTTTATCATCAACCGTTAGACTGCCCAGATTATGTACTACGGATACGCTTATGAATATCTTAATTTCCAACGACGACGGCTACCTAGCCCCCGGCATTGTCTATTTTGGCACGCGTTGCAGCAGAATTTGCCAATGTCCGCGTAGTTGCACCGAACGAGACCGCAGCGGCGTCAGCAATTCTTTAACACTTGACCGCCCGCTGCAAACTAAAAGAAGCCTCAAACGGTTTTACTATGTCAGCGGAACGCCAACCGACTGTATCCATGTCGGACAACACGCCCTGCCCGATTTCAAAACCCGATTTGGTTTTATCCGGAATAAAACAATGGCGCCAACATGGGGACGACACCCACTCAGCTGCAGGTACAGTCGCCGCAGCAACCGGAAGCCTATCTGATGGGCATTCCCGCCATCGCTTTTTCATTGAATGATTCACGCGCCGCTATTGGAAAAACCGCTGAAAAATCCGTTTGGATGTTGCTAGAATATTTGTTAAAAATCCTCCTAAAGAGCCTATCCTGTGGAATATCAATATCCCCGCAGTCATGCCTGAAGACATACAGGGCATTAAAATTACACGATTGGGCAGAAGACACCACGAGCAAAGTATCGTCCCCATGCACAATCCGCGCGGAGAACCGATTTACTGGATAGGCCGGTCGAGCAACATTTCCGACCAAGAGGAAGGCACCGACTTTGAGAGTGCGAAGCAGGATTCATCACTCATCACCCCCTGCAAATCGACCCTGACAGCCTACAACCAACTCCAAAGCGTCAGCGAGTTTTGCAAGGCATAAAAACCCTCAAACACATAACCTCTTTCAGACGACCCACTTGATATAGTGGATTAACTTTTAAATCAGGACAAGGCGACGAAACCGCAGACAGTACAGATAGTACGGAACCGATTCACTTGGTGCTTTCAGCACTAGAGAATCGTCTTTGAGCTCAAGGCGAGGTAACGCCATCCTGGTTTAAAGTTAATCCACTATAAACAGTTATTTTGAAATGAACCCTACATTGCTCCATAACTGCTGTCTGTCAGATTTTTCAAACAGGTGAACCAGTCAAAAATCAGGCACTTTAACAGTTACTAACGGCTGCAATACTTGAGAACAGGGCGTATTTTTATTATGATATGTCCCAATAAAACAACAACCCGATATAAAGGTCATCCAACTCATGTTGAAAAACCGCATTTTACGCAGGGTCGGCAGCCTCGCCCCTCATACTCAGCGCATGTGCCAGCCAACAACCTGCGCCCGTCGTCGTAGGCAATTCCGCAGCAATTCGGTCTCTGCAAACACAGCCTCCAACAATCCATATGGTGCAGCGCCTTACGAAACCAATGCGGCCAACAACGACGCCCCTATACTCCCTGCCTCCACTCCTCCTGCCAACAGCAGCTACCCTTCCGGCCCTACCGGCTCTTACACGCCTTCTTACGCGCCGGTGGACATCAATGCTGCAACACACACCGTAGTGCGCGGCGATACTGTTTATAACATTTCCAAACGTTACCAAATTACCCAAGACAACCTCCGCGCATGGAACGGCTTTGGCAGACAACACCATCAGCGTCGGTCAAACCCTCCGCGTCAAACCGAACGGCTGCAGCGCCCCAACCGCTACTGCGTCTGTTCCGACATCTCCTCCGACACACACCGCCCTCTCCCAAACCTACTCCCGCACCGCTTAACACCCCGACCGTTTCCACAGGCGGTACCCGCACAGTCAGCGGCATCACATGGCAACGTCCGACCGTCGGCAACGTCATCAGCAACTTCGGCGGCAGCAACAAAGGCGTAGATATCGGCGGTACAGCCGGTCAACCTGTCGTTGCCGCTGCTGCGACGGCAAAGTCGTCTATGCCGGCTCAGGTTTGCGCGGTTACGGTAACCTGGTCATCATCCAACACAACTCATCTTATCTGAGCGCATACGGTCACAATCAACGCTGCTGGTCAATGAAGGACAACAAGTCAAACGCGGTCAAACCATCGCAAACATGGGTAATACAGACGCCAGCCGCACGCAACTGCATTTTGAAGTGCGCCAAAGACGGCAAACCGGTCAACCCTGCAAACTACGTTGCATTTAAAATCAATACCATACAAAACCGCTTAAATTGGGCGGTTTTTATTTTCAAAGACAAAAGCCAACCGCCCAATCCACAACAATATTGACTTATATTGAATTTCTCCCGTCAATACACCCGTACAATCAAACTTATTGCCGTTCCAGTATTTTTTTCAGACGACCCTCAAGACATTTTCGTCTTTTGAAATCTTTCTCAAAGCTTTTCTTTTTCAAGGAGTCATCATGCAACAATACACCCTAGATCCCAAAAGCCTTGCTCGGCGGCGTTATCCATAGCGATATCGACCAAGAAATCGTTCAACTCTCCCTGCAAAAGGATAATGAAATCCCCGACTATCAAGCCGATGCCATTATTCTCTGCTGGTACTCAACGGCAGCGCCAAAATCATCACCCAAACCGAAACCCTCTCCACGCAAGGACTTCAAGTCGTCCGCCTTGAGCCCAACGAAAACCCACAGCATACGCGCCCTAGAAGACCACACCAATATACTGGTCATCAAGCAGCTTACTTTACGCTTCCGGCCTGAATAAAAACTGCGTTTCGGCAATGTTGCCTATAGAAGAAAGAGGTCGTCTGAAAGCCAAAAATGATTTTCAGACGACCTTTTCAACATTCAACCTAATTACTGTTCAAAAAGAACGATAAATCAAAGTTTCAACACAAGACAACTTATAGTGGATTAAATTTAAATCAGGACAAGGCGACGAAGCCGCAGATAGTACAGATAGTACGGAACCGATTCACTTGGTGCTTCAGCACCTTAGAGAATCGTTCTCTTTGAGCTAAGGCGAGGCAACGTCACCGGTTTAAAAGTTAATCCACTATAGTTCCACATTCCTGCTCCCCTACTTTGTTCATCCGCATTCAGTAAAAAGGTCGTCTGAAATTTTTCAGACGACCTTTTTATCAATCAAAATCGGCTCAACGATTATTCAGGCGCTTTTCTTCGCGCGCAGGAGCTTCGGTCAATGCTTTGATAGACAGACGCACGCGGCCGCGGGTCGTCCACTTCCAATGCTCACATTCACAACCCGGGACCGACTTGCAGATAGTCGCTGACGTTGCGTACGCGCTCGTGGGCGATTTGGCTGATGTACCAAACCGTCTTTGCCCGGCATCACGCTGACGATGGCACCAACGTTGTTGTCGAGGATTTTAACCACAGTACCTTCGTACACTTTTGCCCACTTCCACTTCGGCAGTGATTTCTTCGATGCGTTTTTCGCAGCGTCGCCGGCTTCTTGAGTGGTTGCGGCAATAGTGATGGTACCGTCTTCCGCGATATTGATTTCGGTACCGGTTTCAGCGGTAATCGCACGGATGGTTTCACCGCCTTTGCCAATGACTTCACGGATTTTGTCTTGGTTGATTTTTCATGGTAAACAGGCGCGGAGCGTGAGCGGACAGCTCTTGCGGACCTGCCACGGCGGCTTTCATCTGTTCCCAAGATGTGCAGACGCGCGTCTTTGTTTGCGCCAGCAATCTGCACGATTTCTTTGGTAATGCCTTGGATTTTGATGTCCATTTGCAGCGCAGTCACGCCTTCGGTCGTACCGGCAACTTTAAAGTCCATGTCGCCCAAGTGGTCTTCATCACCCAAAATGTCGGTCAATACGGCGAATTTGTTGTTGTCCAAAATCAGACCCATCGCAATACCGGCAACGTGTGCTTTCAAAGGCACACCGGCAGACAACAGCTCAAAAAGCAGCCGCCGCAGACGGAAGCCATAGAAGACGAACCGTTGGACTCTGTAATCTCGGAAACAACACGCATGGTGTAGCTGAGATTCTTCAGGGGACGGTAGATACGGCAACCAGTGCGCTTTTGCCAAGCGCCCATAGTCCGATTTCGCGGCGTTTCGGCGCGCCGACGCGACCTACTTCGCCGGTAGAATACGGCGGGAAGTTGTAATGCAGCATACGAAGCGGTCGGTGTATTCGCCGGAGAGCGCGTCAATAATTTTGCTCGTCGCGTGAAGTACCCAAAGTCGCTACAGCAAGGGCTTGGCTCACCGGGGTAAACAGGGCGGAACCAGTGTGTACGCGGCAGTACGCCGGTTTGTATGTTCAGCGGACGGACGGTACGGGTATCGCGACCATCGATACGCGGCTGACCTTCCAAAAATCTGGGTGCGGACAACGTCGTGCTTCCAAAATGTTTGAAGATGCCTTGATTTCGTTGGCAGCCAAAGTATCGGTTTCTTCGGTAATCAGCGCATCTTTACTGCGTTCCAAGCTTTCGTCCAATTTAGCGGAACGCTTGTTTTTTGACGGATTTTGAACGCTTCTTTAATGCTTACGCCTGCGATTTGCGCGCACTGGCAACCAATTCTTCATTGGTTTCAGGCGCTTTCAATCCCATACTTCAGGGTTTACTTTCGTCGGCGAATTCGTTGATGCGCGTTAATCGCTACCTGCATTTGGTCGTGACCGTAAACCACGGCACCCAGCATCACGTCTTCAGGTAGATTTTAGCTTCAGATTCCACCATTAAAACGGCTTTGGATGTACCTGCAACCACCAAGTCCAGCTTGGATTTCGCCAATTCGGCTTTGGTCGGGTTCAATACGTACACGCCGTTTACAGAACCCGCGTGCTGCACCAATCGGACCGGCAAACGGTACGCCGCTCAACACCAGCGCAGCGGACGCGCCGAGCTATGGCAGGGAATATCGGAATCAATTTCAGGGTCAACGGAAACTACCATCGCAGCGATTTGGATGTCGTGGTAGAAACCTTCTGGGAACAGTGGGCGGATAGGGACGGTCGATCAAACGGCTGGTTAAGTTTCTTTTTCGCTTTGTTTGCCTTCGCGGCAAAAAGAAACCGCCAGGGATTTTACCTGCGAGCGTAAGTACGTTCAGGGTAATCAACAGTCAGAGGAAGAAGTCTCTGACCTTCTTTGACTTCTTTATTGGTGGTAACAGCAACCAAAACAACTGTGTGCCCATCGATACTTTTAACAGCCGCGGCGGCTTGGCGCGCACATTTCGCCGGTTTCCAAAGTAACGGTGTGATTGCCATATTGGAAGGTTTTAACGTGTTTTATCGAACATTTCGTTCCTTTCAGAATGCCGCACGCTAAAACACTAATAATGCACTAAAAGTGAGAATGTGCTAGTTAGGGGTTTCAGGTGTGCGGCGGTTGGTAAAAACTATAGTGGATTAAATTTAAATCAGGACAAGGCGACGAAGCCGCAGACAGTACAGATAGTACTGGCAAGGCGAGGCAACGCCGTACTGGTTTAAAGTTAATCCACTATATATTTTTCAGACGACCCTCAAACGATCAATCCAAACGCGCATTATAATAGCAAATGTAGTAAATCCAAGCATTCATGACAGCAAAGGTCGTCTGAAACGCGCTTCCGTGTTTCAGACGACCTTTTTATTAATAGTCAATACGTTACGCTTCAAAAACGCCGCTTCAATTTGCAGGCTTGAAGGATATGGACGGCAAGTTCCTCCACCGATTTATCGGTCGTATTGATGAACGGGATACCGTGGCGTCTGAACATATTTTGCGCATCAGCAATCTCACTGCGGCAGGTATCGATTTTGGCATAAAGTCGAATTCGGACGGCGTTCTTGACGGATGGCCCTGCAGGCGTTCGGTTGAATGGTCAGGCCGAACAGCTTGTCTTTGTAAGGTTTGACCATGCGCGGCAGGTCTGTGGATTCCAAATCGTCAGGAATCAGCGGGTAATTGGCGGCGCGGATACCGTATTACAGGGCGAGGTAAAGACAGGTTGGTGTTTGCCCGAACGAGATACGCCCATCAAAATCACATCGGCTTCTTTCAGGTTTTTATCGCTGACGCCGTCATCGTGGTTGAGCGAGAAATTGACCGCCTCCATACGCGCATCATAGCGTTGTGTATTGCCGATACTGTGAGTTCTGTTCGCGGCAACCGCCTCGGTGTTGAGTTCTTTTTCCAAAAGCCCGAGGAAGGTTTCGAAAATTGATATGGAAAGCGCCCGCTTGGATGATTTCTGGATTTCGTCATTGACGACGCTGACAAGAGGCAATCGGGCGCAAACCGTTTTCCTGAGCGTTGCGGTTGACTATTTCGACGACGGTACGCGCTTTTTCAGGCGTATCGATGAAGGGATAGGTGTGGCGTTTGAATTCGATTCTGCCAAACTGATTCAGACAGTGCCTCACCGATATTTTTCAGCAGTCAGGCCGGTACGGTCGGAAATATAAAACACATGGCGCGGGCGGTCATTCAGTCATCCTTTGAAATTTAAGACAGTTGCAGACGGTTATCATAGCAGCTGAAACCTTCTAAATAAAGGGAATACGCTAAATTACACCTAACTACAATGCAATTAAACCCACCTTTAAACGCATTTTATTTTCTTTAATAATTAGATTATCTTAGAATTTTTATACCCATCTAAAACCTTTCCAAACTCTACCAATCGGTCATTAATCTATTTCAAACCCTATGTTTTACAAAAGAAATAGACAACGGAATACTGACTCCCCATCAGATTTCACTTTTGACTACACGCCTGAAGCCCGCAATTTTTCAGACGACCCGCAAATAAATCGAGACAGAAAAAGCATGACAGCGGTCGTTTGAATCGCTTAAAATAACAAAGCGTATTCGTTTCTTTTTAACATATCTTGGATTGGACACACAAATGGCTGACAACTACGTAATTTGGTTTGAAAAACCTACGTATGACTGATGTTGAAAGCGTGGGCGGCAAAAAACGCCTCCCTAGGTGAAATGATCAGTCAGCTGACCGAAAAAGGCGTCCGCGTCCCTGGCGGCTTTGCCACTACTGCCGAAGCCTACCGCGCATTTTTGGCGCACAACGGACTGAGCGAGCGTATTTCCGCCACACTGGCACAACTGGATGTGGAAGATGTCGCCGAACTGGCGCGCGTCGGTAAAGAAATCCGCCAATGGATTTTTGGATACGCCCTTCCCCGAACAACTGGATGCCGAAATCGAAACGGCATGGAACAAAATGGTTGCAGACGCAGGCGGCGCGGATATTTCGTTGCCGTCCGTTCTTCTAGCGACCGCCGAAGACCTGCCCGACGCATCGTTTGCAGGTCAACAAGAAACCTTCTTGAATATCAACGGCTGAAAACGTCAAAGCCATGCGCCATGTGTTCGCTTCTTTGTTGCAACGACCGTGCCATCTCCTACCGCGTCCATAGGGCTTCGAACACGACATCGTCGCCCTCTCCGCAGGCGTGCAACGCATGGTGCGTTCCGACAGCGGCGCGTCCGGCGTCATGTTCACCCTCGACACCGAATCCGGATTCAACCAAGTCGTTTTCGTGACTTCATCTTACGGTCTGGGCGAAAAACGTTGTACAAGGTGCGGTCAACCCTGACCGAATTCTATGTATTCAAACCCACGCTGAAAGCGGGCAAACCTACCATCCTGCGCAAAACCATGGGTTCGAAACAAATCAAAATGATCTTTACCGACAAAGCAGAAGCCGGTAAATCCGTGATGAACGTCGATGTTCCCTGAAGAAGACCGCAACCGTTTCTCCATTACCGACGAAGAAATCACCGAGTTGGCACACTACGCGCTAACGATTGAAAAACACTACAGCCGCCCGATGGATATCGAGTGGGGCCGTGACGGCTTGGACGGCAAACTCTACATCCTGCAAGCCCGTCCCGAGACCGTGAAATCCCAAGAAGAAAGCAGCCGCAACCTGCGCCGCTTCGACATCAACGGCGACAAAAACGTCTTGTGCGAAGGCCGCGCCATCGGTCAGCAAAGTCGGTCAAGGCAAAGTCCGCTTAGTGAAAGACGCCTCGAAATGGATTCCGTTGAAGCAGGCGACGTACTCGTTACCGACATGACCGACCCGGGATTGGGAGCCGGTACTGAAACGCGCTTCGCCATCGTCACCAACCGCGGCGGCTGCACCTGCCACGCCGCCATCATCGCGCGCGAACTGGGTATTCCTGCCGTAGTCGGCTGCGGCAATGCGACCGAATTGCTGAGTAACGGTCAAGAAGTTACCGTATCTTGCGCCGAAGGCGATACAGGCTTTATCTACTCCGGCCTGCTGGACGTACAAATCACTCGACGTTGCGCTTGGACAATATGCCCAAAGCGCCGGTTAAAGTCATGATGAACGTCGGCAACCCCGAACTCGCATTCAGCTTCGCCAACCTGCCGAGCGAAGGCATCGGCAGCGCGGATGGAATTCATCATCAACCGCCAAATTGGCATCCACCCGAAAGCCTTTGTTGAATTTGACAAACAAGACGATGAATTGAAAGCGGAAATTACCCGCCGCATCGCCGGCTACGCCTCCCTGTCGACTTCTACGTCGATAAAATCGCCGAAGGCGTGGCAACATGGCCGCATCGGTTTATCCGCGTAAAAACCATCGTCCGTATGTCCGACTTCAGATCCAACGAATACGCCAACTTGGTCGGCGGCGGCATTTACGAACCGCACGAAGAAAACCCGATGCTGGGCTTCCGCGGCGCAGCGCGTTATGTCGCCGAAAGCTTCAAAGACTGCTTCGCGCTCGAATGCAAAGCCTTGAAAACGCGTCCGAGACGAAATGGGTCTGACCAACGTCGAAATCATGATCCCGTTCGTCCGCACGTTGGGCGAAGCCGAAGCCGTCGTCAAAGCCTTGAAAGAAAACGGTTTGGAACGCGGTAAAAACGGCCTGCGCCTGATCATGATGTGCGAACTGCCGAGCAACGCAGTATTGGCAGAACAATTCCTGCAATACTTCGACGGCTTCTCCATCGGCTCCAACGACATGACCCAACTGACCTCGGCCTCGACCGCGACAGCGGCTATGTGTCCGAATCGTTTGACGAACGCAACCCTGCCGTCAAAGTGATGCTGCATTTGGCAATCTCTGCCTGCCGCAAGCAAAACAAATACGTTGGCATCTGCGGTCAAGGCCCATCAGACCATCCGGACTTTGCCAAATGGCTGGTTCAGAAGGCATCGAAAGCGTTTCCCTGAATCCGGATACCGTCATCGAAACTTGGCTGCATGTTGGCTAATGAGTTGAATAAATAAACTTTTTATCAACGATTGAACAATCCCCGATTGGAAACATTCGGGGATTTTGTGTAATAGGTGTTACATCAAACATACCTTACCGCATCGATCATCAAACCATACAGGGGTCGTCTGAAACACATGATTTCAGTTTTTCAGACGACCCTACATAGATATAGTGGATTAACTTTAAATCAGGGACGAGGCGACGAAGCCGCAGACAGTACAGATATAGTGGATTAAAATTGCAATGATACGGCGTTGCCAACGCCTTATGTACTACCCTGTACACGGCGGGCGTTGCCGCCTTGTCTCATTTTTATTTTTAATCCACTATAGTATGGAACCGATTCCCTGGTGCTTCAGCGCTAGAGAATCGTTCTCTTTGAGCTAAGGCGAGGCAACGCCGTACTGGTTTAAAGTTAATCCACTCTAAAAACCTTTATCGTTGCTTTAATGTCACGACCAAAAAGCCAAAAGGTCGTCTGAAAATTTTTCAGACGACCTTTTCTCAAGCTAACGCTTCAAAAATTTGATCAGTACCAACCGCGCAGCTTCATCGCTTTTTTCAACACGGCGGATACTCATCATGTACGAAGCGGTACGCAAGTCCACGTCATACTCTTGCGCCAGATTCCAAATATCGCGGAACGCGCGGCGCAGGACGACGGTTTCTTTTTCCTGAACTTCGTCAAATTCTCAGTAATAGCCTTGCAGGTTTTGCACCCATTCGAAATAGGAAACGACCACGCCGCCGCAGTTCGCCAGAATATCGAGAACAACCAATACGCCGTTTTGACGCAGGATGGCATCGGCTTCGGGCGTAGTCGGGCCGTTTGCGCCTTCGACCACGATTTTAGCGCGAACTTTGCCTGCGTTTTCGGAAGTCAATTGGTTTTCCAGCGCGCAAGGGGCGAGTACGTCCACATCCAATGCCAAGAGTTCGGCGTTGCTGATTTCTTTGCCGTAACCCGCTTCGTTGGTGACGAAGCCTTTTTCTTGAAACTCTTTTGAAGAGGGCTTCCCATCCAGCCGTTTTCGTTGTAGATGGCGACGTCAACGGTGGAAACGGCAACGACTTTCGCGCCGGATTGATGCGCGTAATAGCCTGTGTGATAGCCCACATTGCCGAAGCCCTGAATGGCGTAGGTCGCGCCTTTGACGTCTTTGCCGAGTTTCTCCAAAGGCTTGAACGGCGGCGAAGTTCACGCCGTAACCTGTCGCTTCGGTACGCGCCAAAGAGCCGCCGAATTCAACCGGTTTACCGGTAAACACGCCCGGCGCAGATTTTTAACGACGTTTTTCGTAGGGCATCGACCATCCACGACATGATTTTGCCGTTGGTGTTCACGTCAGGTGCAGGAATATCGATTTTCTCGCCGATGAGCGGGAAATGGCTTCGGAATAAGCGCGTGCAATGCGTTCCAACTCTGCTTCGGAATAATCGCGCGGATCCAAAGTAATGCCGCCTTTGCCGCCGCCGTAAGGAATGCCCGCAACGCAGCATTTTGATGGTCATCCAAATCGACAGGGCTTTGACTTCGTCCAGATTCACATTGGGATGGAAGCGCACGCCGCCTTTGTACGGGCCGACGGCATTGTTGTGTTGCGAACGGTAGCCAGTGAAGGTTTTGACCGTGCCGTTGTCGAGTTTGACTGGGAAGGTAACTTCCAAACGCGTTGCGGGCTTTTTCAGAATTTCATACACCGCAGGGTCGGCATTGAGTCGGTCGCGAGGCGGTTTTGACCTGTTTGCGGGCGATTTCGAAAGGGTTAAGGGTTTCTTTTGCGGCGGATTGGGACATTTCTCTTCCTTCTTATGTCTGGTTGAAATTTAAGGGCTTCACAGTTGTAACTATAACCAATTTCCAAATGAAATGTAATAGCATGTAGTCAGTATTTTTAAAATTGATTAATTTATATATGAATTTATTTTCAGACGACCTCTGAAACCCTGACACCCCGTTGCCCGATATCGCCATCAAAAATCGGCTACAAAACTAAAGCCTTTGTTTTTAAAAATCGTCTGAAATTTTTATATCATCAGGCTGATGCTTTAAAAAGCAGCAACGACCGCATATCAGACTCGATAATATTGTTAACAATATCCAATTTTTCGGCAGCACAAAATAAGGCATAACAAGATGGGCTGCTTCATCCATTTTGACTTTATAGTCAATTAAAAACAAAATGGTACAATACTCAACTTTGAAGGTCTAACCATGGCATACTCTGCGGACTTGAGAAACAAAGCTTTAAACTATTACGAACAATGCAAAAACATCACAAACTGCAGCAACGTTTAACTTGTCAAGAAACACGCTTTACCTGTGGATTCGCCTTAAAAAAACAAACAGGCAGCCTAAAACATCAAGTTACCGGTCTAAATGCCGTCAAATTGGATAGGCAAAAACCGGCTCAATATGTTGGGCAACACCCGGATGCCTATCTGCATGAAATCGCTAAACATTTTTGATTGTACGCCAGCCGCCGTTTGCTATGCACTCAAACAGATGGGGATGACGCGCAAAAAAAGACCACCACTTACAAAGAACAAGACCCGGCCAAAGTAACGCATTATTTGACACAGCTGGCCGAATTTTCCGACTACCAACGTGTTTATTTGGATGAAACAGGATTTGACCGCTACCTGTTCCGTCCCTATGCCCGCAGCCCGAAAGGGCAAATAGTGAAAGCGCAGATAAGTGGAAAAAGATACCGACGCTTATCTCTGGTGTCCGCACAAGTCGGCAACCGGCTGATTGCTCCGATGGTTTATCAAAATACGATGACCGGAGTCTTTTTTGAAGCGTGGTTTCAGCAATGCCTACTGCCCGCATTGACTCAAAAATCGGTGATTATTTTAGATAATGCACGATTTCACCGTATGGGTGTCTTACGGGAAATGGCGGAAAAATTGGGACATAAGGTATTGCCTCTTGCACCTTATTCACCTGAGCTCAACCCGATTGAGAAGGTGTGGGCGAATATTAAGCGGTATCTGCGAACCGTATTGTCTGATTACGCCCGATTTGACGATGCGCTACTGTCCTATTTTTGATTTTAATTGACTTAATATAGTGGATTAACTTTTAAACCAGGACGGCGTTACCTCGCCTTGTCCTGATTTAAAGTTAATCCACTATACACTATGAAAAAGGTCGTCTGAAAACCCATGTTTCAGGGTTTTCAGACGACCTTTGTAGCTCATCGTTTACCGTTCGGCGGCGCTACTTCTTTCGGCTTGCTCTTCTGCCGCCTCATACGCTTCCACTAATTTTCTGTACCAGCGGATGGCGGACGACGTCTTCGCTGGTAAAGGTGTGAAATACAGCCCTTCCACGTCGCGCAGTTTTTCACGGGCGTCTTTCAGGCCGGATTTGATGTTGCGCGGGAGGTCGATTTGGCTGATGTCGCCGGTGATGACGGCTTTCGCGCCGAAGCCGATACGGGTCAGGAACATTTTTCATCTGTTCAGGCGTAGTGTTTTGCGCTCGTCCAGAATCACATACGCGCCGTTGAGCGTGCGGCCACGCATGTAGGCGAGCGGGGCAATTTCGATCAGGCCTTTTTCCATCAGTTTGGTGACGCGGTCGAAGCCCATCAGATCGTAGAGCGCGTCGTAGAGCGGGCGCAGGTAGGGTCGACTTTTGCGCCAAATCGCCGGGCAGGGAAGCCGAGTTTTTCACCTGCTTCGACGGCGGGGCGGACGAGGACGATGCGTTCGATTTGGTGTTTTCCATGGCATCGACGGCGGCGGCGACGGCGAGATAGGTTTTGCCCGTACCCGCGGGCTCCCCAACCCGAAGACGACGTCGTGGTTTAACAAAGGCGCGGATGTAGCCGTTTTGGCGCGGGTACGCCCGCCTATGCTGCCGCGTTTGGTGCGGAAATAATATTGTTGGTCGTGATGCTTTTTCTTCGTGTTTCTCGTCGGCGGTCTTGGCTTCGACGGCGGCAAGGCGGATGGCATTATCGTCCAAATCGCCTTGTTCAGCGGCTTCGACCAGCGCGAGCAGGGCGCGGCGGCCGGCGTGGGCGAGTTCGCCCATGAAGGTGGAAGTGTTCGAAGCGGCGGCTAATTTGGATATCGAGGGCTTTGCCCAAGGCTTCGAGGTTGCCGTCGAGCGCGCCGCAGAGGCGTTGGAGGACGGTGTTGTCGATGTCTTCAAAATTGAAGATGGACGGTATGGGTCATATCTTGTTTCCATGATGATTAAAGGTCGTCTGAAAGGTGCGGGATGCTTTTCAGACGACCTTTCGGTGTTATTGTTTTGCGCCTGTTCGCGAAGCTCGCGGCGCAGGATTTTGCCGACGTTGGACTTGGGCAGTTCGTCGCGGAACTCGATGTCTTTCGGCACTTTATAAGCGGTCAGCTCGGTACGGCAGAATTCGATGAGTTCTTCTTTGGTCAGGCTCGGATCTTTTTGACGACGAAGACTTTGAGGGGCTTCGCCTGTTTTTCGTTGGGCACGCCGATACAGGCGACTTCCATGACTTTTATCGTTGTGGTGAAACGACTTCTTCGATTTCGTTCGGATAAACGTTGAAACCGGAAACGACGATGAGGTCTTTTTACGGTCAACCAGTTTCAGCCAGCCTTTTTTCGTCCATCACGGCGATGTCGCCGGTTTCAAAAAGCCGCGCGCATCTATGGTTTTGGCGGTTTCTTCGGGACGGTTCCAATAGCCTTTCATCACTTGCGGGCCGCGCACCCAAAGTTCGCCCGGCTGTCCGACGCCGACTTCTTTACCGTCCGCATCGCGCAATTCGACTTCGGTGGAGGGAACGGGCAATCCGATGCCGCCGCTGTACGCTTCGATATTGAGCGGGTTGCAGCACGCCGGGACTGGCTTCGGTCAGACCGTAAGCTTCGACGATGGGCGTACCGGTAATTTTTCCATTTTTCGGCGACGGCTTTTTGAGTCGCCATGCCTCCGCCCAAAGTCAGGCGAAGGTTGGAGAAATCGACGGTAGCGAAATCGGGTTGGTTGACCATGCCGTTAAACAAAAGTGTTCACGCCGATGAAGACGCTGATGCGCTCTTTTTGAGTTCGCCGATAAAGCCTTTCATGTCGCGCGGGTTGGTAATCAGGATGATTTTGGAACCGGCATTGGTGAAAATCATCAGGTTCACCGTCAGGGCAAAGATGTGGTAAAGCGGCAGCGCGGCGATGACGGTTTCTTTTGCCTTCGCGCAGTTGGTTTTTAATCCATTCTTTCGCCTGCAGCATATTGGCGCAGATGTTACCGTGGCTGAGGATGGCGCCTTTGGCGACGCCGGTCGTGCCGCCCGTGTATTCGCAAACAGCGCGGTATCTTCGCGGGTCAGGGTAACGGTGCGGAAGGTATGCGCCGCACCTTCTTTCAGGGTCGTCTGAAAAGGAATAGCACCGGAAATGCGGTATTCGGGCACCATGATTTTGCAGCACGAAATTCATCAGCGTGCCTTTGAAGAAGCCGAACATTTCTCCGACAGAAGCGACGATGACGTGTTTGATTTGCGTGCGCGGCAGCACCAGCTCCAGCGTGTTGGCAAAAATTTCTTTCCCAAAACGATGATGGTGGTCGCGCCGCTGTCTTTCAACTGATGCTCCAGCTCGCGCGGGGTGTAGAGCGGATTGGTGTTTACCGCACCAGCCCCTGCCTGCGGGATGCCGAAAAGCGCAATCGGGTATTGCAACAGGTTGGGCAGCATAATCGCCACGCGCTCTGCCGCGCGCAGCTTCAGGACGTTTTGCAGATAGGAAGCGAAATTTTTCCGCCAGCTTGCCGACTTCGGCGTAGGGTGAGCGTTTTGCCCATGTTTTGAAACGCGGGTTGATGCGCGAATTTTTCAACGCTTTGACGGAATACGTCGCTGATAGAGCTGTATTGCGTGATGTCGATTTCGGCATTGACGCCTTGTTCGTAACTGCTGAGCCGAGTTTTTCCATATAAACAATCTTGTTTCGTTGGTTTTTATGGTTGTCGAGGTCGTCTGAAAAGCGGGAACAAACCCTGCCGCAGTAGTTTTCAGACGACCTTTGTAATCAAGCGGTAATAATGACGGGCTTGTCGGTAGACATGATAATGCCGCCGCCCAGCGAGACATCGCCGTCGTACAGTACGGCGGATTGACCGGGCGTTACCGCCCATTGCGGTTCATCGAACACCAGCTCGACCGTGTCATCATCGAGATAACGCAATCACAGGGCGCGTCCGCCATGCGGTAGCGGGGTTTTGCAGGTGTAGCGCCCTTCTTTCGGGCGTTCGGGCAGCGTGAAACTCAAATCGTTCATGACGAGGCTGCGGGTATAGAGCGGCGGATGGTCATGACCTTGCACGACGATGAGTTCGTTTTTCGTCAAATCCTTCGCGGCGACAAACCAGGGCTCGCCCGCACCGCCAATGCCCAATCCTTTGCGCTGTCCGAGCGTGTAGAACATCAGCCCGACGTGTTCGCCGACGGTTTTTGCCTTCGGGCGTGACCATTTTGCCGTTGTTGGTCGGCAGGGTATTTTGCAGGAACTCGCGGAACGGACGTTCGCCGATGAAGCAGATGCCGGTACTGTCTTTTTGGCGGCAGTCGGCAAATTGAATTCGGCGGCAAGGCGGCGGACTTCAGGTTTTTCCAAAATCGCCCAACGAAAATCGCTCGTTCGAGTTGGAAAGGCTTGAGGCGGTAGAGAAATAGCTTTGGTCTTTGTTTTGATCCAAACCTTTGAGCAGGTAATGAGTGCCGTTGCGGACTTCTTTGCGCGCATAATGTCCGGTGGCAATGGTATCCGCGCCCTGCTCTATGGCGTGAGTCCAAAAGCATTTGAATTTGATTTCTGCGTTACTAACACATCCGGATTCGGCGTGCGCCCGCGCTGTATTCTTTGAGGAAATAGGCGAATACGTTGTCTTTTGTATTGGGCGGCAAAAATTGACGATATCGATGTCTATGCCGATGATGTCGGCGACGGCAATGGCATCGAAAGAGTCTTGCTTGATGCTGCAATATTCGTCATTGTCGTCGTCCTCCCAGTTTTGCATAAACACACCGCGCATGATAACCCTGCTGTTTGAGCAAGGCGGCGGTTACGGAGGAATCGACACCGCCGGAGAGCCCGACGATGATGTTTGAAGGTTGTTGAGTAATGTCCATAAAGGGGATATGGGTAGAAACAGCAGTTTTTAAAGGCGGATTTTAGCACATTTTGATGAAGGGATAGGAAGGCTACCCATAAGGCAAACAGGGCTTGAATGATGTTTTTATTGTATAGTGGATTAAATTTAAACCAGTACGGCGTTGCCTCGCCTTGCCGTACTATTTGTACTGTCTGCGGCTTCGTCGCCTTGTTCTGATTTAAATTTAATCCACTATAAATTTAAGAAAATTAAATGACATTTGATAGAAAAAGCCGCCGAAACCGCTACCGTCGGTTTTTCAGACGACCCTTTGCTTATTCGGATGCGTCGGCCGCTTTTTCTTTTGCCGGGTGAACATCGCCCTTTCTGTAAGCATTGCGCTTTCCGTGCAAAACTCAATACTCGACAAGCTGTCCGTTTCTCCGCACGAAAATATCCGCGGTCTTTTTCATATCTCGGACAATGCAGTACTAGAATCATCGCCTTCGCTGCAATAGCTCAGATACAGTTTGCCGCGTTTGACGCAGCCTTTTACCTTGCCGCTGCCGCCCGGACCATTCGAACGGCCTTCATTCCACTCTCCGGAAATAATGTATTTCGGTGATTGTTTTAATATTAAAATATTTACCGTAAAATACCATCTTCCAGTTCTTGCTCATACCCCAATTTCCAGATCACGGCTAATGCTTGACCTGCAAAACCATAATGCACACGCTGCAAGAATATATTTCTTCATTTTAGCCTCATCGTTCAATCAATAATAAACAGATGGCATTTTATGACGAAGCAGAATATGTGTCTATCACAAGGTCGTCCTGAGAATGACAGTTTCAGACGACCTTATCTCATTATAATAACTTCCATCACCATTTCAGACGACCTCAATCCAAAATCTGCCGACGATTTCACCCACGTCTTTCGACAATCCTTCCTGCGCCCGAATGCGCTGCAAATTCTTGTTTCTCACCAAGTTTTGCGGTGCGGTTCGAGCTTGTTGCAGAGGTTGAACGCCTGCACTAAGCGGGCGGCGACCTGCAGGTTGAAGCGGTCGATTTTGATAACTTTGTCGGCGATGAAGCGGTAGCCGCTGCCGTCTTGTGCGTGAAATGCGGGACGTTGCGGCTGAAGCCGCCGATGAGCGAACAGGCTTTGCTTTAGGGGTTTTCGAGGCTGAATTTCGGATGCTGCAAAGGCGGTTTGAACCTGTTGCAGGGTGTCGCTGCGGCAGCTTAAGCCGACGAGGGCGAAATATTTGTCCATCACCAGCGCGTCGTCTGAAAACTTGTCGGCAAACTGCGCCAGCAGGCGGTTGCGCGTATTGCTTTCGTTGCCGTTGACGGCGACAGGGATGCCCATTCGTGGGTCACTGTTTTGTGCCATTTCGCCGTATTTTTCGGCAAACGGTTTTCAATGTGCGCGGATCGGCGCGCAGGACGAAGGCGCGGCAGACGTTGCGCAGCGTGCGCCAGCCGGCGGCTCGGGACTGTATTCGTAGCTTTGGTTTTCCCGCTTCGCTGCCTGACGGTTCAATTCGTGCCATTTCGGCAGGAAGCGGACGGCAAGCGTATCCAACAAGGCTTCGCGCGCCCTGATGGTGCGCAGCGGGTCGATGTTTTCCGCGCCGTCCCACAGTTCGGCTTTCGGACGGCACGCCAAAAGCAGGGCTTTGAGGCGTTGTCCAAGAGGTCGTCTGAAATGACTTTTTCAACAGCGGCAAGCAGTTTTTCCGTGTTTCGGCAACTCGACGCCGTCTGAAAGCGCAGCAAGGTTGGCGGCGACGGCGCGGCGGTAGAGCGTTTGGGCTGCTTCCCAGCGCGTGAAGGCGTCGCTGTCGTGGGCGAGCAGGAGCAGCAGGGTCGTCGTCGCTGTACGGATAGTTCAGATGCACCGGCGCGCTGAACCCGCGCAGCAGAGAGGAACGACAGCTTCGGTTACGCCTCTCGAGCGGGAAGGTCTGTTCGGCTTCGGTCAGCAGCAACACGGCTTCGGTCGCGCGTTTGCCCTGATAATCGAATGCCACCGCTTCGCCGTTGCGGTTCAGCAGCCCAACGTTGACGGGAATCATCATCGGCTGCTTGTCCGCCATATCGGGCGTGGGCGGTACGGTTTGTTTGACGGTCAACTCGAAACTATTGTTTTTCAGACGACCTTCCGCTTCCAAAACGGGCGTGCCCGCCTGGCTGTACCACAAGGCGAACTGGTCGAGATTGATGCCGTTCGCGTCCGCCATCGCCGCGCGGAAATCGTCGCAGGTAACGGCTTGCCCGTCGTGGCGTTGGAAGTAGAGCTCATGCCTTTGCTGGAAAGCCTCGCCGAGCAGGGTGTGATACATCCGCACCACTTCCGCGCCTTTTTCATAAACAGTCATGGTGTAGAAATTGTTCATCTCCTCATAGCTGGCGGGGCGCACCGGATGCGCGGTCAGCCTGCGTCTTCGGGGAACTCGAGCTGGCGCAGCGGCGGATGTTTTCGATGCGGCGCACGGCGCGGCTGGCGCGGTCGCCGGAAAATTCTGGTCGCGGAACACGGTCAGCCCTTCTTTCAGCGAAAGCTGGAACCAATCGCGGCAGGTCACGCGGTTGCCCGTCCAGTTGTGGAAATATTCGTGTCCGACCACGGATTCGATGCCTTCGAAATCGGTATCGGTGGCGGCTGTCGGCAAGGACAAACTGGTGTTAAAAAGATGTTCAAACCCTTGTTTTCCATCGCGCCCATATTGAAATCGCCCACGGCGACGACCATAAAAATATCCAAGTCGTATTCCAAACCGAAGCGCGTTTCGTCCCATTTCATCGCGTTTTTCAACGATTCCACGGCAAAGCCGACCTCGCTTGTCCGCTTCGGTGGTGTAAAACTCGATTTTGACGTTTCTGCCGCTCATGGCGGTAAAACAGTCTTCCGTGACCGCCAAATCGCCCGCGACCAAAGCAAACAGATAGCTCGGTTTTGGCAAACGGGTCTTCCATTTCACCCAATGGCGGTCGTCTGAAAACTCGCCGCCGTCGATTTTTGTTGCCGTTTGAAAGCAAAACGGGATAGCGTTTTTGTCCGCGACGATGGTGGTCGTGAACTTGACATCACATCCGGACGGTCGATGTAGAACGTGATTTTGCGGAAGCCTCCGGCTCGCACTGGGTAAACAGATTGCCGCCGGAAGCATACAGCCCCATCAACGATTTGTTTTCCGCCGGCAGGATTTCGGTTTCACTTCGACGGTGAAGCGTTCGGACGGCACGTCTCGCAATCGTCAGCGTCTCGCCTCAACACATAATCCACAGCCGCCCCGTTGATTTTGACGGACAGAGTTTTCGCTGAACCGTCCAACACCAGCGGCTCCCCACCCTCTGCGGCTCAACCGTCAAACGGGATTTCACGACGGTTTGCGGTTCGGCAATGTCAAAATGCAGGTCGGTTTCGAGAATGCGGTAGGCAGGTGTTTGGTAATCTTTCAGATAACGGACGGTTTTGCTCATGGTTTTGCTTTCGGCAAGGAATCAATTAAAGAAATGAAAAGAGATAGGGTGGACAACTTACATCAGACAGCGTCGCTGCGACTTGTCCTGACGGCTGTCATCCCTCATTGGGTCGTCTGAAAATGCAATCTTAACAAAATAACAAACTTCGCACCCATCATCCCGCAGTGCCTTTATCCAATATTTCATGCCACAAAGTCAGGTACGACCCCGTCTCGTTTACGCTGTTAGAATGCCCCCTTCGACCCCTGCTCAGGTATAATCCGTTGCCATATCGGCAATCGCGGAATGACCGAAATTGGCTTTAGGATTTCGGCAGACAACCGCCCTGTCCGCCAAAGGCGCGGATGAACCTCTACCGGCATTCCGTTCCAACTGCGTCAGGGTTTTGATTATCTTTGAGGTGTGATGAAATAGTCTTCCAAACCTTTGCTCTTTTTGTGTTCACATTGACTGCCTTGCTATGCGCCTGCAGCTTTGTCGGCAACGAAGCGGCAGAAACCAGCGCATCCGGAGCTTCAAATGCGTCGGCAGCCGCAGCCTCCAAGCCCTCGGCACAAGCCGCCGCTTCCGAGGCAGCATCACCTCCGCGCCTTCCGCCACACAAAATCTGGACCGGTTTGGATCAGGCAAAATAGCAAACCTACCGCTGCAAAGACAACGGCAGCGTGGCAGTCCGCTATTTCAAAAACGGATGACGGCGCCGCGGCGCAAGTACGCTTTAAAGGCGCGTGAATTTGTCGCACCTTTCAGCCCCGAAATGAGCAACGAAGATTTGAACGCCTTTAGCGACGGTCAATACACGGACAATCGGCAACTTTACAGAAACCGATTTCTACAAAGGAAGACGGCGGTTTTTCTGGTTCATCATGAAGCCTCCGGAAGAACGCCTGACAACATGACGGACAACCTGCTGCTGCAAGAATGCCCCCGTCCCAATAGCATTGCTGTTTTTAGAGAAACCATCCACCCAATTTCTCCCCAACACGCCATAAATCAAAGGTCGTCTGAAAACCTCAAATCGAGATTTTCAGACGACCTTTTCTTCTGCCTGCTTTAGAACGTGTTTCAACGTAGCGAGTCAGGCTGCGCGCGTGCCGTAAACGTGGATGTCGGGCACAGTGCGGTGGCGTTTGTTGAACACGTTTTCAGAGTCCAAACCGATTTGGGTGGATTTGCCGATTTTGTAATGCGCGGTCAAGTCCAGCGTAGCGTATGGGCGTTGGGTCAATGCAGCGGCAGCAGCCGGATTGATATCTGCGGGATATTCGTCCAGCGTATGGCTGCGGCTTTGCCGAGTTGACGCTTGCGCCTAGTTCAAAACGGTCGGTTACGTCGTACGCCGTGAAGAGTTTGAACAAATGAACGGGATAAGACGGATGCAGTTGCTGCCTTTCGCTGTCTTTTGATTTTGGAACGTGCAGAAGCATTAAGCAGCCATCTGTCGCTCAAGCGTCCGCCGACGGCAAGCTCCAGCCCTTGTCGTCGTTTTATCAGCAGAGCGGTAGTATTCTTCGCCGTTTGGCACTCTACCGCATAAACGCCCAAATGGTCGCGTTTGTTCACTAAAGACGGACGCAGAGCATTCGGACGACCGTCAAAACCCGCGAGCCTTTCAAACCGGTCTCGTAGGTTTTGCCGCGTTGCGGTTCGAGCGCCGCGCCGTTTTTGGTCAGGTAACGCACTTGCGGACGGAAGATGGTGGTGTAAGACGCAAAGCGTTAAGTTTCACCAATATCGAGGGTTGCACCCAGATAAGGAATGAAAAACTGTTTGTGGCTGCTGTATAGCAATTTGTTGCGGTTGGTGCTGTAACGGTATCGCCAGTCCACAAAACGTGCACCACCGATCAGGGCGAATCGGTCAGTCAGTTTGAAACGGGTCGAGCCGTAAACCGACAGGTTTTTCATATTGGTAAAACCGTCGCGCAAATACGGCATATCGGGCTGTGCAACATTACCGTCAAATTGGCGCAAATCAGGAATAATCGATTCGCCTTCCTGATAGAAAGACAGGTTTTCTCGGTTGCCCTGATAGCTGATACCTGCATTAAATTCATGCGAACGACCGAAAGCGGGATAGTCGCCGTCCAAAGTCAGCGAGAAATCTTGGTCGCGGTATTTTGCGGCGGTCACGATCTGAAGTGAAAAGCGCAGGTAATCAGGATTGATTTCGTATGTACCAGCAATGCCTGAAACGATGTCGCTTTTTACCTGTCAGATAGCTGTAATCGCCCGTCAACCTCCAACCGTTGGCAAACCTCATGACGGTGAGAGTGAATACTCGGCGCTGTTGTCTTTGCCGTATGCCCAGCGTGCGGACGAGTTCTTGCGCGGCGAAGATTCAAACGGCTTGAATCCGTCGTTGCGGTTTCCGCCACGGTCAGATAGCTGAAACGCGAGCTGCCGTTATTGCGGAAAACGATGCAGCTCCGTACCGACGCGCCAGTGGGTTTGCGGCGTGAGGTCGTGGACAGAATGCCATAGAAAGTGTGGTTGGCGCGGTGCTCGGCAGGTAATCGTCGCTGGTCGCTGACCAAAATGGAGCGTCCGCGCAAGGTATTCGTCGGCATCTCGAGGATGATTGGCATCAAGGACGAAGCGGTAGTGTTTCACGAACCGACACCGGCTTCCCACGCTGACGGCGGGTTTTGGCAGTCGGTTTTTGCGTTCCAGCAACCGTACCACCCGGCTCGCCCATACCGCCGTTGGACAAACCGCTCGCGCCGCGCACGACGACGACTTGTTCGTACAATGCGCTGTCCAGATTGTTGCGCGGCGGCGTATGGCTTTACCGTCGTAAAGAAATTTGGGCGCGCCGTCACAGAAATGCTGTCAATCGCCTGACTGCGCGAAATAAATTGGCTGTGGCCGGAAACGTTGTTGCCCATTTTGCTGTGGAACACGCCCGGTGTTTGTTTCAACACGTCCTGCAAGGTATCCAAACCTTGGTCGTCCATTTGTTTTTCGGTAACGACGGACAAAGACTGCGGCGTTTCGCGCTGGGTCAGGCGGATGCCTGTGGCAGCGGGAAGAAGTCGGAATGGCGTGCAGTTGGAGGTTGCTCTGTTTACCAACGCCCGCGTACTTGGACAGTAGGCAAATCAACCTGCTCAACCCCATCCCCTGCACCTAAGGGTAAGCAGACAAAGTGCCGCAGCAACAGCAACCGGCAAACGTGCCGGACGAAATTTAGATAATGGCATGGTGTCCTAATTATATTAGCCGTCCGAATGGCATCGGGTTCAAGCCTCCTTGTGCCATCTCCGACAGCAAACGGCTTTTTGCGTATTAAATAAGAATTTTTATCAAATTTCTGTAATAGGATGAAAATAAAACGGTCGGAGTATAGGAACTGACGGGCATGAATCAAATATTTACATAGTCCCCGACACATCATTTCATCTGCATGACCATCTTTCATTCTCAATCGAAAACAAATCACGATATAAAAAGGTCGTCTGAAAAGTTTCAGACGACCTTTGGCGTATTCATTCGAAAGATAAATCCGTTGTATAGTGGATTAAAAGTTGCAATGATACGGCGTTGCCAACGCCTTATGTACTACCCGTACACGGCGGGCGGGCTGCCTCGTCTCATTTTTTTATTTTTAATCCACTATATCAATTTTCCAAATTCAACTGAAAGTGGCAGCGGTGAGGCATTTGCTGATAGATTTCAAAATCCCAAAGCCTTCTGTTCTTCGTTCCAGCGCAACTTACAGGGAAGGACTGAATGTTTTATGCCAAAACGCTTTCTAAAGCAGCACGGCGTTTACCGGCAGGCAGACGGTATAACTCTAAAGCGGCTTGAATGCGCGTTGCTATGGCGGTATCTTGTAGGCGATGAACGTTGGAGTCGTAGGCGGGAAGAGTAATAGCGTAAGTGATACAGCCAACACTATTGCCCATACACGCCCATTTTTAGCGAATGTTTGGTTCATATCTTCCGGAGGCATCCATTTTCGCCTTGGTGTCATTTTTCAAAAATAGCCATTTTTCCGGTTTGCAGTAGGCGGCGAAGTACATAGATGTGGGCTAATGTATGTTCTGCATCCACATTAGGACGCAATAGAAGAGAAAGCATATGTCGGCATACTGTATTTCTCCGTTCATTAATGTCGAGCAACTCATAAAATCCATTCCATTCATGTACCACTCTGTAAGAACCATAATCTTTGCTGTTCAAATTCCATCGCCGTAGTGAATTGGCACTTAACCGAAACTCTTCCTGAGCTATCAAACAAATATTTTGTTCCTCTGCCGGCAGAACATCAAACATCCCATCACATTCGGCAGGCAGACGGTTTGCCCACTCGGGTTTTTCGTACGCATTTGCGCGCAGGGTCGGTATTCCTTCGGATAACGGCATTCCCTATCATGGCGTAAATCAACTCAGGGATCATTATTCAGCATACTGCGCCCTGTCTTGATGTTGCGGCAAACGCGCTTCCATGCCTCGGCTTCCGCCTTCCGCACTCAACTGCGCGGCGGTTTTCTACCGTATTTCACGAATTGCAGTTTTGGAAGCGGTTTATTAGCAATACCATAATCATCATTAGGTCAATCTCTTGAACAAAAATATCGTAGTCGGCAAAGCCTGTCTCACATTGGCTAACAGTTCGGCGTATTTTTCCACCACAGCTTTCGATTTCGCGAGTCGGCACGCACTTCAGCTAGCACTCTTGCGCCGTTGTGCCTGATCCAACGATTTATCATCGTACTCAGGACAATCAGCCGTCTGCCTTCGCAATTCCTGGATTTTTGCAGGATATCTTGGTCGTTATGTGTTGGATGTCGTTACCGAAACGCTTCATCAAGTCGGCGCGATCGGCATCATTTTTGTGCGGAACTCCAGCAGCACAAGGCATCTATGCCGTTTTTCAGAGACGGTGACGGTGACGAATGGAAAGCAGCGCCAAATTTCGCTTGCGGCTTTGGATTTCGCGCTGTTTTCAGATAATAGGAACGATGTAGGGGACGACCGCTCGACAAGCAACAGGATGACCAGCGTCCAAAAGGCAAGTATTTGTGAAAACGTTTCGTGATGTTTTGAGTGAGTCAGGCAAAATAAGGCGATTATGCTGTGTATCGGCTTTTATTTTTGCATATATAAAAAGGGACGGATATCAATACCAGCCTCTTTATCTTTTTCAGACGACCTTTAACTCCCAACCTTACATCAATATGTCGTCTGAAACCTACTTCTATCCCCGCCCATTTGTGCGTCTGCACGCTCAACTGCCATACACGGGCGCGTCAGGGCGGCTGTTTAAGATACCGATTTGGCGGATGGTGTCGTAGATATTCATCCGCCGTTTTGTTCACAGGGCGAAAGGTAGTAATGGCGCGCGGATTTTGCGTTCCATGTGCTGGCAGAACGCAACGACATCGCCGTCGGCAACGATGCGCACTTCGTCGGCTGTTTCGATGCAGCTTTTTCGTATTTGGCGGCGTAGCAGGCTTTGGGGCTGGTGGCGACGTAGTCGATTTTGCGGCGGCGCGGGCTTGAGGCCGTTGGCTTTTCGAGACAGAGAATAGCGCTTTCGGCCTTGAGGCGCGTCCAACAGCGTATCATCGAGATGCGGCTGGATGGTCGGCTGCCGCCGGTGATGATGATATTGCGCGCGTGTAGGTTTTTCTCAGACGACCTAAGATGTCGGACGGGCTCATCATGCCGAATTTCAAATAATCGGTATCACACCAGCCGCACGCCAGATTGCATTTGCCCAAACGGACGAAAAACGGCAGGCAGTGCCCGTAAACCCAGCCCTCGCCTTGCAGGCTCGCGAAAATTTCAACGATGCGGTATTGCGGATTTTTCGCGACGCTGATCGCCATACCGCACCACCGCCGCCGCTGCCAGCATCGCGGGCGACCTTGTTTGACAAGTATGCCTTTGTTGCCGAAGAGAACGCGCCCATGCGGCGACAATCAACACGAAGCCGAGAAACAGATCGTCGCGCCGTAAACGGCGTTGTCCGGCGCGGCAAACCGAGACCACACCAGCCCGATGCCTAAAAAGCCGTGATACAGCCCTTGCTGCTGAACAGGGTCTGACGCGCTTTGTTCCATAAATCTCATAGCAGCTGAACATTTCCGCCGCTTTTTCGCTGGGAATCTGCGTCATTTCAGCCAGAGCGATGTAGAAATGTTCAGCGGCTACGAGGAGGACTCAAGAGGGTGGAAAGAGTTTCATGGTGTACCCTTTTTAATGGGTGTATTTGATATGGAAGGCCGTCTGAAAACGGGAATCCTTACTGAGACAGTTTTATAGTAGATTCAAATAAGGACGCCCCACTACCGTCATTCCCCGCGCAGGCGGGAATCCAGACCCTGGTTTTTCAGAAATATTTAAAATTGCAGTAATTCCAAATCTGGATTCGCCTGCGCGGGAATGAGCGGTTAGGCATACCTTAGTTTGAATTTACCTACGATACGTGCAAGATATTCCCTACTCCCCTTCATACCTGCACACGATGTCGGCGTTTCCCGATTTTCACGCTGCACACTTTCAGTCCCGCGTTTTTTCAAACGGTCGTACATTTCGACTCGCCATATTTTCGGCAGTGGTGCGGCGACGCATGTCAGGGTTTTCATGTTCCAGCCTCCAAGAGCGCGGCGATTTGGCATTCGCAGTCGTTGCCGCCGTTGTAGATAAACGCGTGGTCGAAGGGGTCGGTAGTGTTTTTGACGGCGGCTTTTGAGGTCGGTAAAGTCCATCACCATGCCGTCTTTCGGCCCCGCTGACGGGGTCGTCGAAAACGGTGATTTCGAGTTTCGTAGGTATGCCCGTGCGGGTTTTGGCATTTGCCGTCATGCCCGTCGAGCAGTGTGAGGGAGTCGAAGGTGAATCATCTTGGTAATTTTTCATGGTGGGTACTTTTAAATCGGTAAATAGCCCGAAAGCCCATTTCGGCAGGCTTGCCGTGCGGATTCTGGGGTCAGGCGGATGGTGTGATTGCCGATGCGGTCGAGCCGGAGCAGGTTGTCCACGTCTTGTTGTCTTTATGCTGCGAACATGGTCGGTCAGCTGGGGTTTGCAGAGCTTTTTGTTTGGCTTCGGCGGGCGTGGCGGCAACGAACAGCCCGAAAGCGTGCGCCTCGGCAAGCTGCCCCGCGCGATAACCGCCGACATTGAGCGAAACACAGGTCGGGACGTTTTCAGACGACCCTCTGGCTCGGCGTGGTCGGATACGTCAATATCGTAACCGTCCACCCATTCGACAACCCGCCAGCCATCGATGTGGTTTTGTCCGCATCGCCGAACCATGCGGCTTTGAGCGCGGGATGGCTTCGCGGTAGTCGTCGCACACGGCAAACTCGATGTCGTGTACTTCGATATTGGAGCGGCCTGCGTTACCGCGCAAGATAGAACATATAAAGTTTGGGCATCTTCGTCCTGATGTATTTTGAGTTTTGGGAACCGGCTGTCCTCCGCCTGCCTACTTGCCCAATTTCCTACTCAAACTTTCCGTATATTCCTCGCGTTCGGCGCGGCTGGTTTCGGGAGGTGGGTGTTGAGGACGACCATTTCCACCTGCCGCGCGCTTTGTTGAGTTCGGACGGGAGTTTGTCCGGCGTCCAGGGTGCTTTGCGGCTGTGCAACTCGACCTGCGATTGCGCCGCATGGCCGCGCGTTTGCAGGATGTGGAACAAATCGAGGGCGCGGGCGGCAGCGGGGTCAGGGTTTCGGGGTCGGTGTGCAGGGTTTGGCGGCCGGTGAGCTTGTCCGGAAATGGCGTGCGGGTATTGGGCGGGATACCGCGAAAAAGCCGCCGATTGCCGTCCCCGAAGCTGAGCGAACCGCCAGGCGTGGCGATGTCCAGCCCCAAGCCGATGAGTGCGCCGGTTGCCGCGCCGTGCCGGTGCGGATGCCGTGATTGTCTGAGCAATTCGCTGTCGAACGGATCTTGATGGAAGGCTTTGGGTACCCAGTCGCCGCCGTCGATTTCGCTGTGGTAGAAGCGGTAGAGGGCAAACAGCCGCTGCTGCATCTGTCGTTCGAGCTGGCGGATTTCTGCCTGCATGGTTTGCAGGACGGGCGCGGGGTCGTCGTTTTCGTCGATTTCCTGCGTGAAGGCTGCCACATCGAGCAGGAAACCTGCGATTTCGTGGCGCGCTTCTTTGTCCAGACGTGTCCATTCGCGGCGGCGGGAAGCGGTCAGGCGATCGATGATGTCGTGTTGCGGCAGCATGGTGGCGAGCTTGTTCCAAAGGTTCAATTCGCCTTCAGAGTCAAAGGCGACGGTGTCGAACCCCTGCGAAAACGTGGAGATTGCGAGCGCCAGCATGGTTGTCCACGCTTTCGGGAAGCTGCCCGCCGGTGAAGCTGAACACGGGGCATGACCGGTTTGGCGCACCATGAAAGGATGGTCAATTCATCCCGATAGTTGTCGAGGACGGGTTCGCGCGCGTCGATGACGTACAACGCCATGTCACTTTGCAGAAGCTGCCGCAGCCCTTTGGCTTCTTGGTTGAAATCGTGATGCGCGCCGTGGCTGTCGAGGAACTTTGCAGCCGCTCGATACCGTCGGCGCGCGCATCCGTATGGGTTTCCAGCGATCGAAAACGCCGCCCGCGTCTTCGAGTCCGGGCGTATCGTACGAGGTACAGCAGCGTGTCGGCGCCGTCGGTAATCGCGGCTTCTTCAACGCCAGGCGCGTGGACGGGCGTTTTTGACTTCGCCGAACCCGCTGTCGCGCAACAGGGTGCGCAGGAGCGAGGTTTTGCCGGTATTGGTGTGCCCGACGACGGCGAGGGAAAGGCTGGTTGTTCATCATCTTTGAAAGAATGGATTTTCAGACGACCTTTTTCAGGATAGCGGCTAACAGGGCATTTTCAAGTACGTTTATTGGTTTTCAGACGACCTTCCTGCGCGCCTTGTCAGGTTCCAGCCATGCCACGTCGCACTCTGCCAGCGCGTTGCGCCAGTGGTCCAATGTTTTCGGACGGGTCGTCTGAAAGCGCCCGATCCGTCAAAGCTGTACCACCGCCCGCCCTGCGCCGCTCTCCGAAAGCGACAATCTGCCGCAACACGCCGCGGTCGGGGACGGTTTTCCGCACGCACGCCGATGAGGAGCTGGGCGGGTTTCTGTTTCAATTCCGCCTCTAAATCGGCAACTTCTTCACGATTCGCCGCCACGCCTTTATCCAGCCATTCCTGAGCCAGCCTGCCCGCAAACCATGTGCCTTCGTGCCATTCGGTTTCCAGCATGACTGCCCACTTGGGCGCGTCGTTTAAGGTGATTTTCGGGAAAGCGGACACGCTTTCCCGACGCGTGTCCGCATCGACGATTTTATTCTGCCAGCGGCGGATGACCGCCTGATAATAAGGCTTCTCAAAATCCAGCTTCGCTTTTGGCTTTGTTTTTAAAAGATTTTTGCACACCACTAAAGCCAGCAGGCGCGGCAAGATGCCGTAGCAGGCAATGCTGCCGATCAACAAGCCCGACCACGCGCGCGCATCGGCGATGTTGCCGTTCAGACGACCTTCGACCACCGCCCGCGCGTCCGGGGCGGGGAAACCGGTAGTCGACGGCAGCCAGCCAGCATTTCCACCGCGCGCACCGAAGCGGCATTGGTCAACAGCGTGCTTTCCCAGTTGAACGTATGTTGGCGCACCAAAAGCAGCAGTAAGACCGACACCAGCATCCCGCTCAAGGTGCAGAGCCATAGACTGTGCGAAGTCGCGCCAGTAATCCAACGCGCCGAGGCTGCCGCCATTCGTCCGCATACAGCCGAAACACCGCACTGATTGACGGGGTCTTTTGCGAAACCACGTCGCGGGACTGCTGAAAAACCGCCCTACTTTCACGCGCAGGAACAACGTTGCCAGCCATACCGCCAACATCAGCGTATTCATGCCCAACACCCGCCAAAATCAGGAAAAAGTTTGGCCCTTGGCTGTCCATCAGAAGGTAAGTGCCGGAAAATCCGCCGCTAAACATCATCGTCGCCGCCACGATCCACAGCCAAAACGACCCGGCCCGCACTTGTTCCAAGGTATGCCGAAGCCGGCGGTCTCTGTCTATCATCTCCGCGCGGCGGATGATTTTTCCTTCCACGCCGCCCTCGACATGACGCAACGCCTCCGTCGCCTGCACGGGATCGCCGGCAAAAATATAGCCGCCCTCTTCCAAAATACGGACAAGTTCGGCGAGTTTTCGGGATGGGTTCAACATAAAAAGGTCGTCTGAGAAGGGATGGTGAAAACGCAAAGATTTTATCACAGCCCTTTTCAGACGACCTATGTATCTTTAAATATGCGGCTCAGGCAAACCGTTTATTTCAAGCGGCGGCAGGGAAGGTTGCGCTATTCCCGTCTTGCGAATATCACGTCGTTTTCAAACCGAGCCATATTGTGCAGTCCGTCGGTCAGGGCGATGCCTTTCAGTTCGTGGCGGCGAACCAAGTCCAACGCTTCCCCCTTGCCGGAAACGGGATGGCAGCCGGCAGGTCCCATGTGTTGAAGGTCGGTGTAAAAAGAGGTATAAATAACCGTCCGCGCGTAAAGCCCGCCGTCTTTGCGGTTTATCCCGACAAAAAGCGGCTGCTCCGCCAATTGGTTCCAAACAATATATTTCACGGATTTCGCCAAATCCGCCGAATATTTTTCCACCAACCCTGATCAGCAGCACATTCTCCTGCGGCGTGTTGCCGGCAAAAATTCAGCAATTCCTCATCTTCGACATTCGTAAACTGCTTGAACAATTCTTCCGCCCGCGCGGGTAGCAACCTTATAGGGATTGGCAAAACCGACAATGGCTATCAGGTGAAATTGCAGCGGCAGCTTGGCATCGGTGCCTATGGACAACGCCTCCATTTTTCTCGGGAAGCCGCCATGCCGTCCGCGCCGTTCACACGCATCAACCAAGAAGTGCGCATTCAGAAATGCTCGCCGTCCTGTCCTCGGTATTCCATCAGTTGAATGCCCAACGAGGTGCGCGACACGCGGGACATTACTCAAATTATTGAACTGGTCTGCGCTTATCCAGCGCACCGACCAAAGCGATGCCGTCTAAAAGCGCCGTCCGTCCGTCTGAAAAAGCCCGCGCCGCTTCATGGTTTTCAAACACATATAAAACCGTCCGTCCGTCTTTCAGACGACCTATAAAGGGATGCCCGTCCCTTCCGACACATCCGCCTGTATGGCGAAAGCGGCACTTTATAGCACTTTATCTCTCGCATAAATCGCCCGCGCGAACCCTCGCTTTTTCCTGCGCGGAGATTCTGCGCGCTCTCTTCGCTGCTCGCTGGACGGCTTGTTCCCAGCATCGACAAAATACTCATTCGGTTTTCCTTAATGTATTGGTATGCGCCCGCCCTGACTGCTTTTTCTGCACAACAGAACGGCGGCAAAACCAGGCGCGCAGATTTTATCACAGCCTTTTTCAGACGACTTGCATTATCCCTAAGATACCGTCCATAATAGACTTTATGCATTAAGCAAGGAAAAACAATGACTATCCGAACCACGACGTTATCCTACTCACCCTGCTCACCTCTTCCCGACGCTTGCCGTCGCGAGACGACGAACCGCCCGCTGCGGCGACGCGGGTGGACCACCGCCACGAAGTCGTTTCACAACGCTTGGACCGATGGTCCAACCGCATCGACGACTGGTTTGGCGAACCCGCCCGACCACCCTGCCGACGCCAACCTGCGCGTCATGCTCGATACCGAATGGAACCCTGACGACAAGTTTACCGTGACGCCCCGCGTACAGGGTCGTCTGAAACTGCCGACCTTGGAGAAAAAGTCCACGTGATTTTTCGGTGACGACTCTTTTGGACGACGAGGTTGAAACACGAAGCCAACGCCTACCGCAACCGTACCAATACCAACAGCAGGATATTCGACGCATCCCAAAGCCGCGACAACAACGCCTCCCTTGCCGTACACGCTGGTCTGAAGCGTTCGCAAAACAGCGCACCGATACCGACTTCGATATCGGTATCCGCTCGGCAGCGACCTGTTCGCCCGCGCCAAAAGCTCGAGCAATTGGCAGCTGACCGACAACATCGACACCCGCTTGGAACAAATCTACCGTTACGGCATCAAGAGCAAACACCATGTCCGTACCAACTGGGAAACGCGTTACATCCCCAGCGAAAAGAGCTTTATCGCCAATCAGGCACACCTGCAATACGGAACACGATAAAAACCGAAGACTGGACATGCGGGCAACAGCCTCTTCGCCAACACAACCTCGGCAAACACCGCCACGTCAACTACGGCGTGTACACCGGCGGCAATATCGAAAAACGCAAAGCCGCCCTCAATACCTACGGTCCGTTTGCCACCTACCGCCAACCGATTTGGCGCAACTGGCTGTTTACCCAAACCGAGTCAACTACTACAACAACCGCAAAGAAACCAAAAACACCGCGTCAGCGCGCTGTTAAGGATTGAAGCCTTGTTCTGATGCAAAAGGTCGTCTGAAAGCCTGTTGCCGGATTCAAATCCCGCCAACTCCACTTTCAGACGACCTTTTTCAAACTATCTCAAACAAATTATTCTTCCGAACCTTCTTCCCTGCCGTTGAAATACTCCGCCGCGCCGCCGTCGAAAAAGCCTGCAAAAATTGCCTGCGCCGCCAGCGGTCGAGCACCGCCTTCTGTTTGCGCCCGAATACCTGCGCTTCAGCAAGCAGGGCTTTCCGCACTATAGCGAGGACATACGTTCATCCACCCACTATACGGGCAGGTTGAAACGCCCGTGCAGGCGGCGGCCAGATTTGCGGCTAAGGCGGGTCAACTCGTGTTCCGTACCGTCGGCGTGGGTCGGCAGTCCGACGACCAGATGCTTGGGCCGCCATTCCCGTATCAGCTTGGCGATGGCGTTGAATTTCTCGTCGTTGCTGTTGCGGTCACAGTCGCCAAAGGATGCGACAAGCCAGCTCCGCATCGCCTCCGCGCCACGCCGATACGCGCCTCGCCGAAATCAAACGCCAAAAACCGTCCCTACCGGTGCTTTATGCGCGACCGGCTCCACAGACAAGCGCATCGGGCTGGATGCAGCTTGGCGAATGCGGCGGCGTAGCCAGTGTTCGTAAGGGCATATCGAACAAAATATACTCGTCCGCCTTCACCGTCAGCGCAGACATTGTCCGCCAGCTCGCGTTCAAGCTGCCCTTTGCTCCAGCTCGAATAGCCAATGCTGATTAAATCTTGTCCACCGCGCCATCACGCGATAAGTTTTCAATCACATCGCGCGAAGACGTCAGCGCAATGTCGTCTGAAACAATCATACTGTTTTGCCCAGTTGCCCGACGGGCGTATGCGACATAGCCGCGGTCGATCACATGCGCCGGCCCGCCCCATCATGACGTGTTCGTGCTGCATCCGCAAAGGGATATGTGCGGTCGGTCGCCGCAAAAATCATCGTCCATCGTAATCGGCGACGGTTTGTTGATGATGATGCCCAACGCGCCCTCTTCGTGTGTGTTCGCACACATAAATCACCGAATTTTCGAAAAATCGGGTCGTCCATATCGGGCATGGCAATCAGGAAATGGTCGGTTAGGTTCATATCAGCTCATCTTTTACTTGTTCGGCTTTTAGGCGCATCCGACGCACGCACCGTAAATCTGTTTGCCTTCCATACCGCCGGCAACGCTGCGCATCCGCTAGCACGCCAAAGCACGACACCGCGCTCAAAGAGTTCTTCGGCGAACCCTGAACGATTTTGTCGCTGTAAACCAAATACGCAAACGCCTTACGTTTAGGATCGTAATAACGGATAATCTGCTGGCTCTTGAACGCCAAGCTCGCGCTGCCTGCTTAAACACCTCCGCGGCTTAACGACGGCTTTGCTCGTTGTAACGGATGACCTCCGCCGTCTGCGCACGACATCGGAAGCATCACTCGCATCTTCCTCAAATTCACCGTCTCTTTCAAACCGCCTTTTTCGCATAAGAAATATAACAGGCAACCTTGCACTCAGGATCATCAAAACCCTCGACTTCAGTACGGTCCATTTTTCCCCAGCATGCGAAAAACCGTGCTGGCACGTCCGATTTTATCGGTATCGTTACCGCAGAAGCGAAGCAGGCGCAAAGCGCAGGCAGAATGAGTTTTTATTCATGTAAATAAGAAACCTTTGAAGGTTGGAAATAAAAGCTGACACCGCAGCTCTACTATATAAGACCGCTTGTTCAGATTGCAAGCATCAGAAGACCAAATACCCAATTGAATCCCTTCCCCGACTGCAAACCTCCCCACTACAAACCCTCATCCCTTTCATTCCTTGGTACATTCAAGGTTCAAAAAGAGACCTTTGCAAAAAGCCCTCCTCCCAGAAACCCGAAATCCCAAACACAGTTTTTCGGCTGTTTTCGTTCAAATATCCACCGATTCTACCCAAATACCCTTAATCCTCCCCGGACGCCGCATAATCAGGCATCCGGGCCGCCTTTTAGGCGGCAGCAGACACCATACCTGTTAGCCGCTCAACAGGTTCAAACACATCGCCTTTAGATGGCTTTGCGCACTCACTGAGCAGACCAAAAATAGGCTGCCAGGCGTAGCAGGGTTTACGGTGCAGCGTCCCGAAGCTGTTCGACCACACAACGGGTCTTCGACAAATATCGGTTGCGTTTGGTTTGCGCTTCCGTCAGCGGACGGTTGCGGCAGGCTTTGCGCATAATGCCGTCTAACAACTGATGCTCTTTCAGATGTTGCCGGTTTTTTCCTTACTGTCGTAGCCTTTATCGGCATAGACGGTCGTACCTTCGGCAATGCCTTCAACAAAGGGGACAGATGGTTTGCACTCATGGACATTGGCGGGGTGATGTGCAGTTTCTCGATATAGCCTTCCTCATCGGTACGGGTATGTTGTTTGTAACCGAGTTTGTAGAGGCCGTTTTCTTTGTCCAGCAGGCATCTTTGTCTTTACTCGGTGTGGTTTGGCCGCTGACTTGTCCTTCTTCATCGACTTCTATGGCCTGACGCTGTTTGCTGCCGGCAGTCTGAATAATGGTGGCGTCAACGACGGCGGCGGATGCCTCTCTACTTTTAGGTTTTTCGGCCAGTTGGCAGTTAATCAGTTTGAGCAATTCGGACGGGGTGTCGTCTTGCGCCAGCCGGTTGCGGTAGCGGCATAAGGTGCTGTAATCAGGGGATGCTCAGTTCGTCAAAACGGCAAAACAGGTTGAAAGTCGATGCGGGTGATGAGGCTGTGTTCGAGTTCGGGATCGGAGAGCTGTGCCATTGTCCGAAACAGGACGGCTTTGAACATGGACAACAGGGGATAGAGCGGGACGGCCGCGGTGGTCTCTAAGGTAACGGGTTCTTTGACGATTCAGGTATTGTTCGATCGGCTGCCAATCAATCACCTGATCAACTTCAATAGCGGGAAGCGGTCGATGTGTTTGGCGATCATGGCTTGTGCGGTTTGCTGGAAGAAGGTGCTCATGGAAAATCCCCTAAATGTCTTGGTGGGGAATTTAGGGGATTTTTGAAAATTGCAAAGGTCTCAAAAAGAGAACTCTGGATTGAGCGCCAAGATTTTCAAATTTACGGTCTGAGCTTTGGCTGTAAAGCAAAAGGTCGTCTGAAAACAGATTTTCAGACGACCTTTTTATAGTGGATTAAATTTAAAATCAGGACAAGGCGACGAAAGCCGCAGACAGTACAGATAGTACTGGAACCGATTCACTTGGTAGCTCGGCACCTAGAGAATCGTTCTCTTTGAGACTAAGGCGAGGCAACGCCGTGCTGGTTTAAAGATTAATCACTATAATCTTCGACTTTTCCCAAACTAATCAGCTTGACCTTTGCCTTCACGCTTGCGCTTCTGCTCCCTCGCCCAATCAACCATATCTTTGGGGTAATAAGGGATTTACGCAGTTCGGTATCGTCCAAATCGTCAAGATAAGCGATGGCGGCAACTTCGAAAGCCAGTAACCTGCAATAACCGTTCTGTTCTGGTTCGAGGTGGGACTGGTATTCAAGCGTCGCTCATACCGACCATTTCGTGATACCAGTCTCTTTGAGGTAGACGTTGAGTTCTTCCAGTTGTTCTTCTTTGGTTTCGCCGCGCATAGCTTCGCCGAATAAAATGGCGTGTTTGCCCATTTGGACATAATCCGGATCGGGACGATTTTTAAAATGGTAGTCAAAAAGTCTTCAATAGTGGAATCAGGTTCTAAATCGCCTTCTGCATTGGCAAGGATGACTTCAGTAGGCGCGGAGCAGGTCTTCTCGTTGGAGGGTAGCACAGCGCGATAAGGTGCAGCGTCTTAAGATAATATTCAGCATAAAACCACGGCATCAGGGCTGGTGTAGTAGCCGATTCGTTTAATTCGGCTTTGTTTTGCTGCCAAATTTTGGTGAGAAACTTCTAATGTAGAGACAATTTTGTCCAGCACAGGAGACAAAAGGAAATCGACTCGCCCGCTGTATAGCATATTCTCAAATAATCAAATACTCTGGAAAATTTATAGCGAAAGCAGATGTTTTGATTCTAAAATACTTTTCTGCAATTATTATCCCAAAATTTTAAATTAGATAAATATCCATTTTTCTCTTTCTGATATTTTTCCTCACTCAAAAATTTTTGCCTGCGTTTTTCATGAAAAGAATTTTCTCGTTTTCGTTCATGTTTACTCCGTAAAATTTGGCTTGAGTCGACACTCTCTTAATTCTGCTGATCAGTTTTCAGACGACCTTTTAATCTTTAAACTTTTCCAAACTAATCAGCTTGACCTTTGCCTTCGCGTTTTCTCTTTGCTCCCTCGCCCAGTCAGCCATATCTTTTGGGTAGTCAGGAGATTGGCGCAATTCGGTATCGTCAAATCGTCAAGATAAGCGATGGCGGCGGCTTCGAAATGCTCAGTAACCGCAATAACCGTTCTGTTCTCGGATCGAGGTGGGACTGGTATTCAGGTTGCTCATGCTGACCATTTGCGATACCAATCTTTGGGTGAGCGTTGAGTTCTTCCAGTTGTTCTTCTTTGGTTTCGCCGCGCATAGCTTCGCCGAATAAAATGGCGTGTTTGCCCATTTGGACATAATCCGGATCAGGACGATTTTTAAAATGGTAGTCCAAAAAGTCTCTCAATAGTGAGTCGGGTTCTAAATCATCTTCTGCATTGTGCAGGGATGACTTCGAGCAGGCGCAGGGAGCAGGTCTTCGCGTTTGCAGGAGGTACAAAAGCGCGATAAGGTGCAGCGTTTTAAGGGTAATGCTCAACATCACACCACGGCATTGGGCTGGGTATAGTAGCCGATATCGTTTAATTTCACTTTGTTTTTGCTGCCAGAATTTGGTTATCTCTTCCTCTGAAGCTAAAAATTTTTCTAGAATAGAATTAAATCCTCTATCGGTTTTACCTGCTGTATATATAATTTTCAAATAATCCCAGTAGGTTTCTGCTTGTTGCTAGATAAAAATCTTAATGCCAAAATCATCTGAGAGTTTCCATTTATTATATTCAGGAATAGCTTCCAGAAAATAATTATTAAATTTATTAAATCTTTCCTCACTCAAAAATGCTGCCTGCACTTTTCATTAGAAAACAAACTTGTTCGGTTTCGTTCATGTGTACCCTATAAAATCTGGCTCGATTGGTGCAATTCTTTGAATCTTTGTATTGAGACGAAATTTAATCCCTCAAACAATAGCAGTTTGAAATCCGAATCCAACACCCTATTTCTATTCACAGAATGGTCGTCGAAACCTAATTTCGTTTTTCAGACGACCTTTTCCATCATCAAGCTCAATCAAAGATTCCCCACCTCATCACGGCTCCGCCATTTCCAACGCCTGCTTGATGTCTACGGCAACGACGCGCGAGACGCCTTTTTCACGCATGGTTACGCCGACGAGCTGTTCCGCCATTTTCCATGGTCAGGCGGTTGTGGGAATGTAGAGAGGAACTGGGTTTGCGCCGACATTTCTTTTGACCAGGTTGCAGAAACGTGAGGTGTGGCATCGTCCAGCAGGGCGTCGACTTCGTCAGAAGGCAGAAGGGGCGGGGTTGAGGGCTGAACAGGGGCGAACACGAGGCTCATGGCGGTGAGGGCTTTTTCGCCGCCGGAGAGGTGGATGGTGCTGTTTTTCTTGCCGGGCGGGCGCCATGATGGATACGCCGGCGGTCAGGGAGGTCGTCGCCTATCATTTTGAGTGTGCTTCGCCGCCGCCGAACAGGTCGGGAAGAAGGTTTGGACTTTGCCGTTGACGGCGTCGAGGGTCTCTTTGAAACGCGCTTTGGTTTTGTCGTCGATTTGGGCGATGGCTTCTTCAAAAGGGTGATGGCGGCCTGTACGTCTTCACTCTGGCTGCGGTAGTAGCCGTCGCGTTCGCGCGCTTCTTCGAGTTCTTGCAGGGGCGGCGGGGTTGACGGCGCCGAGTGCTTCGATTTGCTGGGTGAGGCTGCCGATGCTGCTGTTCAATACTTTCGGCGATTCTTTCGCCAACGCTCGAGCGCGTCCAAATCGGCGGCGCGTTCGGTCAGGTTTTGATGGTAGCGTTTGGCGTTAATCAGGGCTTCCTGCTGCTGCAACAGGGCGGTTTGGGTGGCGGCCTGAAGCTGCGGCAGCTGGTTTACTAGGGCTTTGCACGCGGGCGTATTGTTCCCTGCCCTGCTCCTGAATCTGCGAGTTTTTCCTGCACGGCGATGTATTCTTCGTCCAGCGTGTGCTGGCTTCGGTCAGCTCGTCGAGCTTGATGTGCTGCTCGTCGTTTTGGAACTCGGTTTTCATAGGCAGGGCAAGCTCTTGCTGGCGTTCCTGCCAGTCAGGGTTTGCTGTTCGAGCTGCGGGCGATTTGCTGCTGGTAGTTTTTTGTTTTTGCTGGTTGAGCTTGTGGACAGCGACTTTGGCCAGCCCGTATTGGCGGTTGGCTTCCAACAGGGCAAGCTGCGCCTGTTTCGAGACAGCCTTGCTGCTCTTGGCGGCTGTGTGCGGTGGTTGCTGCTGGTGTTCGAGTTCGGCGGCGGCTTCCTGCAAAGTAGCGATGTCGTCTAGCCGTCGGACGTGTGTTGCAATACGGTCTGTTCTTCCGCCAACTGCGCCAGTTCGCGCTCGATGTGTTCGCGGCGGATTTGCCATGGTTGGTAGCGCGCCAGAAGTTCGGCGGCGCGTTGCTGCGCCTGGCTGTATTGGCGCGTGCTGCTGTTGCTGCTGCATCAGGTTTTTATGTTGCGCTCGGACGAGGCGCGGCAGCCTCCGCCTGTTTGAACGCGGCTTCGGCGGCGGAGAGTTCGGTGAGGTTTTCCAGTTCGGATGCAATGCCGTCGAGACGCGCTTTTTGGGCAATCAGGCTTTCCTGCGCGGGTTTGGCATAGAGCAGGACGCTGACTTTGTCGACCTGAGTGGCCTTCGGGCGTGAGCCAGATTTGGTGTGCGCCCAAATCGTTTTGATGCGCGAGGCGTAGCTCAAATCAGGGCGCGCACAATACGCCGTCGAGCCAGTGGTGCAATGCCGTCTGAAACAGGCGGCTGCGCTTGAGTTTGGTTCAGTAATGCCTGTACGGGCAGGGGATTTTTGATGCCGCCGGAGAGGGTCGTCTGAAGCCACGCCGCCTGCCCCTGCGGCAGCGGCAGCAGGAGGCACGAAGCCGTGCGGCACGGCGCGGGCGTGCAGGCGCTCGGCAGGATGACGGACAGAGGCGTGCCGCCACTCGGCGGGCGCGGTGATGTGTTGCCACAGCTGCGGCGCGGCGGCGTGGTCGTTGCCTGCCAGAGATCGGCTGCTTCCTGCTGTTGCGACAGGATTTGCGACAACGCCTGCTGCTGCGCGCTGCAAAGTGATGTGTTGCTGCTTCAGGCTTTGGAAGCGGTCTGAGGTCGTCTGAAACGCCTCGCAGGCAGCGTGTAAAAAGCTTCTTCGGCGGCAATGATTTGTTCTTCGTAATGCTCTTGCTGGCTTTGCAACAAGGCGGCGGCTTTCCTGCGCTGCGGCGGTTTTCGGCTTCGTCAGGCAGGTTCAGGGAGCTTGGTTTTCCTGTTTCAGACGACCTTTGCGCTCTTCGTGTTTGGCAACGGTTTGTTCGGCATGGGCAAGCTGCTGCTGCTCAACGCCAGTTCGCGGCGGATGCGGTTTGCCTCGTCCTGCTGGGTTTGGAAGGCGGCGTTAAGCGTGGCTTGAGCTTCTTCAATTCAGGCGGGACGCTCTTCGTGTTCGGCAACCTGCATCGCCCATTCCGCCAATTCGGTTTGCTTTTCCTCAGCCTGCAACTCGTTTTTCTTCAAGCTGCACGCGATTTGCTGCTGCTCCTGATGGATACGCTGCATCTGCGCCTGCGCCGCCTGCTTGTCGCGTTCGATGCGTTGGTGCAGGTTTGCTGATGGCGGATTTGCTCTTTCCAAACGGGCAATCTGTTCGCGCAACACGCCGCGTTTGTTGCTCAATTCGTGTACCGCCTGCTGCTCGACTGTTCGGCAGTCTGCAAGGCGTGTACTTCGTCGTTTAACGCCTGAACCTGCGCGGCGGTTTCGTCCTGCTGCGCCTGCAAAGACTGATGCTGCGCGACGTCGCCTTGTCGGCGGCGGCGAAGCGATTGCTGCCGATGGGCGTAATCGAGCAAATCCTGTTGTTGGTTCAACTGCGCGGTCGAGAGTTTGTAGCGTTCGGCGGTTTCCGCCTGTTTCTCCAGCTTTTTCCACACTGACGCGCCAATTCGTTCTGCAAACGTCGCAGACGCTGCAAATGCTCGCGCGTGTCTTTCAGACGGCCTTCCGTCTCCTTGCGGCGTTCCTTATATTTGGACACGCCCGCCGCCTCCTCGATATAGGGCGCGCAACTCCTCCGGCCGCGCTTCGATGATGCGCGAAATCATCCCCTGTTCGATAACGGCATAACCGCGCGCGCCCGCCCGTACCAGAAACAGAAATCGGTAATGTCGCGGCGGCGCACGGTCTGATTGTTGATGAAATAAGTCGATTCGCCTGACGCGTCAGCTGCCGCTTGATGCTCACCTCGGCATACTGCCCCACGCACCCTGCAAACTGTGGTCGCTGTTGTCAAACACCAGTTCCACCGAAGCCCTCGGCGCAGGACGGCGCGATCGCCGCACCGTTAAAAATCACGTCCTGCATACTCGCCGCGAAGCTGCTTCGCCCGAAGCCTCGCCCAACACCCAGCGCACCGCGTCAATCCGATTCGACTTACCGCAGCCGTTCGGCCCGATAACCACAACAAGCTGCCCGGAACATGAATCGTGGTCAGGGTCGGTAAAAGATTTGAAGCCGGAGAGTTTGATGTGGGTCAGGCGCATGGGATAAGGACGGGAGATAAAGTGGGATTTTTATACTAGTCTTCCCGCGAAAAACCAAATTCTTGAAAACAAATCCGACGGTCTGCCATCCCTCGCCTGAAAAATCAGGTTCGACGGGCAGTACACAAACTGAAAATAAGCAGTTTGCAGCGACCTGATTCTTCAAATGCGTCAGCAGGCAAACCGATAATTCAATGCCCTGCTCGAAACAGGCATATAATATGCCCTTTATCGCAAACAGATTGGAAGGAACCGACGATGGACGGACAAATGGCGCTTTTGCTATAGGAACTGCCGGTTTGGCAGGCAGACGAGATTCCCGACGCGCTGCGGGCGGTCATGCGTTTGACGAGGGGAATGGAGCGCCTGAACGCGTATTGCACAGGTCGTCTGAAATTGACGGAAGCTGATAATGCTTCTGTCGAGCGCTGACTGAAAGACGGAGATCACGCGATCGCGCCACGGCGACAGTTTACGGTCGAGCGTTTTGACGGACGACACGGAAATCAAGCTCTCGCTTTATTGCGCAGCAAGGATTATTTCAATAAAATACGGCATGAGCGCGACCCATTCGGCAGTAGTGGCGGCTGAAAAGCTTATCGTTCCTGCGGGCAGGGCTTTGGATATGGGCTGCGGTCAGGGGCGCAATGCCGCTGTTTAGGTTTGAAAAGTTTGACGCAACCGCCGTGGACAACAATCCGCAGGCGGTGCAGAAACGATCAACGAGTTGGCGCGCATCGAGACCTGGACGTGCGGGCGGTGGAATATGATTTGAATGCCGCCAACCTTCAAAGATCATTTCGACTATATCGTGGCGACCGTTGTGTTTATGTTCCTGTATCCGCGTTTTCGTGCCTGGTGATTGCCGATATGCAGGCGCACACCAACCCGGGCGGCTGCAACCCTGATCGTTTCGGCAATAGACACTGAAGACTTCCCCCTGCCCCTATGCCTTTTCCGTTTAAATTTAAAGAAGGCGAGTTGCGCGAATACTACCGCTGACTGGGAGATTGTCGAATACAAAGAGGAACTCGGCGCCATGCATGCGAAGATGCGGCGGGCAATCCGATTCAGTTTAAGTTTGTTACCATGTTGGCGAAAAAGCGAAGCGTAAACGAACAAGGTCGTCTGAAGATGTTTTCAGACGACCTTTTAGCTATCCGCTTTGTTACGACGCTTTGAACTTTTTCCTACCTGCCATCCGACCGGCAGCATCAAATCTGGATTGTGTCGGCTAGAGGCGTTTTCCACTCAGCCACGCATCACCGACAACTTCAAAAACATAAAGGTCGTCTGAAACCTTTCAGACGACGCTTTTATAATCAAACCATCAGTTGTCTCAACACATCCACCTTTGGGCGGGTGAACTTGAATGCGCCACGCGAAGGGTTGGGCTGGTGTTCAAAACCGCCGGCTGATGGAGGTTTGGTTGCCGAAGCTGTCTTTCAACTGCATGGCGGCGAGGTTGTCGCCTTTGAAACCGATGCGGATGTATTGGTAGCCGGCGTTGTTTTTCTTGAGGCGTTGCCAAGACGTGCAGTCGATGCCGTTGGACGAGCCGTCCTCTTTGAGGGAGTAGCTGCTGTCAAGGGCGTGTTGGAGAGGATGGCGGCGGGCTGTCGCCGATGGTTTGGTCTGGGCGGACTTGGTCCTTTGTGCCAAATCAACGTCGTAGAGCCAAAATGGTTTGACCGTCGCCTCCCGATGGTTTGTTTGTAGGGTTTGGTGTATTCCATTTGAAGAGGCCCGGACGCAGGATTTTGAAAGGTGCCGTGTGCGGTTTTGGGTTTTCTTTTGCCTTGGACGGTTTGGGTGAAGCTGCCGCTCTGATACCGTCGGCGTCGTTGTTGAATTTCTTGAGTGCATCCACTGCGCCTGCGCGAGACCGATGGTTGCGGTCGGGGCGGAAGCAGCGAGAAGTTTGAACAGGTTGTGTTGTTTCATCATTATTTTTCCTTGTTGGAAGGTGTGGCGCCCAGTATCGATGTTACAAAATAACAATCAAACCGCTTATGGGCGGTTTACATTTTGCAAACAGTGTTTCCCGAGGGCCACTGAAGCTGCAGGTTTTTTCCTGCAGAAAAGAGACAATCGGGTTTCACAATTCTTTAATGTACTGCACTGCGCAAACTGTGGTATTAATGGTTTTTGACACTTTAACGCCAAAATTGTAAGATTATATTCCTTATATTGTTTTTAAACGCTATAATGTTTGTTTTTCCGAAAAACGGCAGACTTGGAATGAAACCTGATATCTGCATGCTTTGCTGGAGCTTGCCCCTGCTTTCAGACGACCCCGATGAAAAGGGCGGCTGACGGACGAGAGCGTTGCCGCCGTTCAGGACATGGACGGGGCTGAAAGCAAACGCGCCGCCGCTGGACTTCCGCCAGCGGGACGGCCGCCGAAGCCTGTTTTGGTCGCACCGTCGCAACTGACGCGCGCAAGATGGTCACGTCCGAGGCTATGCGGCGATGCTGCGCGATTGCGCATATCAGGTTCAACGCCATCAATCTGGCTGGACGCGGCATACCATTCCGCACGCTGCCGTTTCAGTTTGTGCGCGACTCGGGTGCGGGTGGCGAAGAAGGGTGTACCGCTTCCGCTTGATGCGCGAAAGGCTGCGCGCTTTCGGCTTCGATTGCGGCGATTTCGAGGCGCACAACCATTTGTGGGACATGGCGTATAAAAACCGCCTACGACCCGCTGTTGCGCGATAGCGTTGCGCCGCGCGTGTTGGAAGCGCGCGGGCTGGACGTTACGCCGGGGATACGCGCGAAGGTGGAACAGCGCGGCGATTCGGAAACCTGCGGCGTGTTGGACATCATTTACCCGCGACGAAGTGGGTCGCGTCGCCATCGGCAACCATTGGTATCAATACCTCTGCCGCGAACGCGGGTTTTGGAACCTGTCGCCCTGTTCCGCAGTCTGAGTTTGCCCGTTACGTATGTTTATCTTCCGCGGCTATGTGAACATCGAAGCACGCGAAAAGGCGGGCTTCAGCCGCTGAATGGATATGTTGGAAGATTTCGAGCAGGGTTTGAAACAAGGCAAAAGGCCGTCTGAAAATCCTGAATCCGGATTTTCAGACGGCCTCGGACAAAGAATATGGCACATCACCATCACGAACATCATCATCACGCACACGCCCACACGCATACCGCCAACAAAAGAGTATTGCGCGTATCGTTCATCATCATCGCCGCCTTTATGCTGCTGGAGGCTTTCGGCGGCTGGCTGACCCTCGCTCGCGCTGCTCCGACGCAGGGGCATATGTTCAACGACGCATTTTCCTTGGGCGTGGCATTGTGGGCGTTCAAACTCGGCGAAAAAGAAACCACGCTACAAAGACCTCGGCTACAAACGTTTTTAGAAATCCTCACCGCCATGTTCAACGGCTTGTCGCTGGTGGTCATCGCCGTGCTGATTTTTCTACGAAGCCGTCAAACGCCTGCTTTATCCGCCGAAATGGCACGCTGGGGATGCTCCGTCATCAGCGTCGTCGGCCTGTTGGTCAACATCGGCGTGGCGGTTTTATATGCTGAAAAACGAGCGACACCGAAGCTAACGTCAACATGCGCGGCGCGTATCTGCACGTTTTAGCGACCTTCTCGGCTCAGTCGGCGCGATTGCCGCCGCCGTGCTCATGATGGCGTTCGGCTGGAAATGGGCGGACCCGCTTGCCAGTGTATTCGTCGCCGCACTGGTCGGACGCAGCGGCTGGAGCCTGCTCAACCAAACGCTGCACATCCTCGTGGAAGGCGCGCCGAAAACATCCACACCGACGACCTGCTCGCCGTCATCCGCAACACCGACGGCGTCGAAATCCGTCCACGACCTACACGTCTGGACGATTACCAGCAATATCAACGTCTATCCTGCCACATCGTCGTGGACGGCAGCATGACCGTTGCCGAATCCGACAAATCGCCTACCGCATCGAATTTCACGAGTTGTCCCACAAAAACATCGGACACTGCCATCAAATCGAAAGCGAACACCACCCGCACAAAAACGAGATTTTGTGTTCGCCCTGTGCAGAAAGCAGCATCATAGCCACAGCCATTAAACCGACAAGGCCGTCTGAAAACCTTTCAGACGGCCTCCACCAAAGGAAAACACATGATACAAGCCGTATTGTTCGACCTCGACGGCACGCTCGCCGACACCGCCCTAGACCTCGGTGGCGCACTCAACACCGTATTGCGCCGCCACAACCTGCCCGAAAAAGCATCGCGGAAATCCGCCCGTATGCCAGCCACGGCGTGAGCCGGCCTGTTGAAAATCGGCGTCGGCATGACTGCCGAACATCCTGATTTCGCAGCATGGCGGCAAGAGTGCCTTGAAGCATACAGCCTTTGCTATGCCGACAAAACCACGCTGTTCGACGGCGTGAACGAAATGATTGCCGAACTCGACAAACGCGCGGCATCAAATGGGGCATCATCACCAACAAACCCATGCGCTTCACCGACAAACTCGTCCCCAAACTCGGCTTCGTCATCCCACCCGCCGTCGTCGTCAGCGGCGACACCTGCAGCGAATCAAACCCAGCGTCAAACCCATGCTGCATGCGTGCGAACAAATCCATGCCGACCCGCAACACGGTTTACGTCGGCGACGCCGGAACGCGACATGCAGGCCGGACGCAACGCCGGCATGAAAAACCGTCCTCGCCGAATGGGGCTCCCATCGCCCCGAAGACCATACCGAAACTCGGCCGTTCGACCACCGCATCGCAGCGCCTTCGGATTTGCTCAAAGATTCTATGGTGGATTAACTTTAAACCAGTACGGCGTTGCCTCGCCTTAGCTCAAAGAACGATTCTCCAAGGTGCTGAAGCACCAAGTGAGATCGAGTTCCGTACTATCTGTACTGTCTGCGGCTGCGTCGCCTTGTCCTGATTTGAAATTTAATCCACTATATAAAACGAAAGGTCGTCGAAAACTTTCAGACGACCTTTTCATCCACTCTTTATTTCTTCTTCAAATAAACGCCGCTTTCGATATGGTGCGTAAACGGGAACTGGTCCAAACAATCGGCGCGTTCGACAGTATGGGTTTGGCAGAGGGTGTCGGGGTTCGCGCGCAAAGGTTTCGGGATTGCAGGAAATATAGATAATGTTTGTCCAAACTGGAAACCAACTTGAGCGTTTCATCATCGACGCCGGCGCGGGCGGATCGACAAAAAAAATGGTGGAAAAACCATACTCTTTCAGCGAGATACCCTGCTCTTGCAGGCGGCGGAATTCGCGGCTTTGCGTGTAGGCTTCGGTGAATTCTTCTGCAGAGGGCGGGCGATTTTTGATATTGTCCCGCCGGTTTGGCTTCAATGTTCCACTGTGCGGCATAAACGGAAGTTTTGGACAGCTTCGGTCGCTAACACCTGAGCGGAAATGCTGCGAGCGGCAGGGTGAAATTGCCGTTCCGCAATAAAGTTCGAACAAATCGCCGCCGAGTTTTGCGCAACATCACCGCCAGCCGAGCATTTTTCGCACACGCAGGCGTTGGGCTGGGTAAAAAGCTGCCTTCGACTTGGCGGTAACGGAAGGTCTTGCCGTTTACGTTCAGCTTCTTCAGTGATATAGTCTTGAGTCAAAACGATTTTCTGCCCCCTACTCCGACCGATGATATGGATGCAACTCACGCGCCAAGGGTTTCGGCGGCACTCTGCCACGCTCGCCCAGTTTTTGTGGTAAATCATGGTAACGAGCATCTCGCCGCTCAGTGCAGACAAAAGATTCAACGGCGTACCAGCGGTTTTTGAGTTCGGGATTTTGTGCAGCGGCTTCGATGAGCTTGGGCATTAATGCGTTGATAGACTCTGAAGCAGCAGAAATTGGATCGCAACGTATCAAGCTTGACGCCGCTTGCCTTCTGCCCGCGTTCGAACATGGCGTAAAACATTTCGCTCGCCCTTCGTTAGCCAAATACGGAATTCGGCGCGCATCCGGTAATGCTGTTCGGGGATTCGAAAACTTGAATTTCAGAAAATCAAACCTTGGAAAAGGCTGTTGCAAGTATTGGATTTTTGGTCGAGCTGTTGCGTATAAGCGGTCATGTCAGATTAATCTAATAAAAACAATCAGCGCATTATAATATAGTTCAAAAGAGCAGATTGCGGCACTGCACCAAAAACAGCAAACCCACCGCCCCAATACCCATAAATGCCTTCTCAAGCAGTTTCAAAAAGTTTTGGAAACCACTCAGGCATGCCGTTGTCTTTTCTGATCTACAAGCAAAAAGCATGCCCTAAATTTCAGCAAAAACTTCCGGCCCGGCATTCCATCGATTTACCCATTCAATCTATATTGATTAAGTAAAAATAACATTATAGAATATTCACTCTTTTAACATTTCATCTTGGGTACCCATCATGTCCATAAACGCTTCCTCATTGCCGCCTTCGTCCCGCTTCCGCATTCGCCGGTGCTGATGTTCATATTGATGAAAGCATCCCCTATCGCGATAAAGAAGAGATGATAACCACATCGTATCGAGTGTTTTAGAAGTCGGCAGCATCATGTCCGATACTTGCAGGAAAAGCGCGGCAAAAAGCGGGGGTGACCGTCGTTCGCGACGGCCTGAAACAAGACTGCTTACGCGAGACATCGCCATCACTTCCGCCATGAGCGCAGGCAATGCCTTTGTGGGACACGCCAGGGCTTGGCTGTTTCTGTGACTGTATATTGACGACAAACAGGTCACCACATTATCCCGCAATTCATGGGCGGCATGTTTTGGCGGTTTAAAGACTCTGTTCCGTCCTGAACCGAACGGCCAAAGTTTTGGGTGCGGATTTGGCCAAATGGATTATCCAAGAACAGAAAAACCTCGCTAAATAAAAAGCGTTTAATCAAAAGATTGGTTTATAGCTCTGCTTCTGCCGTCACCAGTGATAGCGGGTATCGGTCACGCTGCGCAATCTTTCCTATTATGAGTCAGTGCGAATACAAACGCGCCCTAAATATAGAGGCAAAAGGTCGTCTCGAAAACATCCGCCCCATGAAACGTTTTCAGACGACCTATGTATCTTCGGGATAGAACTCATTTCTTTTAACGCCCGAAGCCGATATGAAAGTTTCTCCGCTGCTTGGTTGCGGCTGCGCCGATGTCTTTGGCACCGGTTTTCGAACCCAAGGGCGTATCTTGTTCGACCCTGCCGCAATACATCATTACGCTCGCCGATGGATGCGAACCGCGCATACCGACACTCAGCTGTCTATGTCGCTTACGCCGTTATTGGAAATTCTGGCTGCTGCCGTATTTTGTGTTGGAGGCTTCCACTCCGGCTTTGTCAAATCGTACTGCAATGAACTTCCACCGCAGCCAGTGCAGTGTGCCGGTGCAGTAAAGACAAATCAAATTTTCTTCATTATGCTCATATATGACATCCCTTCTGCACAAGCTGGCGGGAAGGGTTAGTGCAAGGCAATTCTACCGTCCCTAAAAGTTTGTGTTGATCAAGAAAGAAAATTCACTGCAAGGTCATCTGAAAAATGTCAAATCAGATTCAAACTTCCCATGCCGACCGTATACGTTTTGAACTTTGCAGATGCGCTTCAAACCGAAGCCGCGCTTCGCCATCCGAGCTTTACCATCCTACGCAAAATGAAAACGCGCCCATCAAAACCGCAGCCATTACAGACAAACCCGGCTTTGCTATAATGGAATACACCTCCACTTGGCAGCGAAAAGGAATATTTATGAATCCCGAAAACACCTGTGTCTGATTATCGACATCCAGAACGCCTCTCCCGCCCCTGCACGACAAAAGACGATATGCTGCACCACAGCCGTATCCTGACCAGCGGGGCTTTCACGCCCAGGGCGTCCCGTTTGCCGTGACCGAGCAATATCCGAAAGACTTTGGGCAAAACGGTTCCCGCCGTCTCGCTGCTGCTGCGAAACCACGCCCTTTATCGAAAAGAGCGTTTCTCTGCCTTCTCCTGAAACGCACGCGAGTTCTGACGCAGGCAAACGCAAACCAGCATCATCTTAATCGAGCGCAGAAACCCCATATCAGCATGCTGCAAAACCGTAGTGGATTTGCGCTTGAAAGGGTTTCTAATGTTTACGTCCTTTGAATGCGACATCCCGTTCCCCGCAAACAAAGAAAAACGGTCTGATGCAAATGCGCGACCCGCGCCACCGTTTCAAATGGAAAGCATTTTGTTCCAATTGTTGGGCGACGCCTCGCCGCCTTCAAAACCGTTTCCAAACTGATTCATAGCCTGTTAAGGTCGTCTGAATGCAATGACCATCACCGAGCCAGCCAAAACCGACCTGCCCGACATTGTCAGATTTACACACACCATAGCCGCCCGCCAATCCACCTGCCGACCTGAGCGCCCGTCAGCATTGCCGGAACGCGAACCATGGTTCGACGCGCACCGGCAACAAGCAGCCTCTGTATGTGATGAAAAACAAAGACGGTACGGTTTTGGCATGGTGCAGCCTCAGCGACTACCACCGCGTCATGCCTATCCACATCAGCGCAGAAATCAGCCTCTATGTCCGCCATGACGCGCGCGGTCATCGGCGTGGGCAAAATCCTGCAAAATGTGCTCGAACGCGCGCCGTCCTTGGGCATTAAAAACACATTGGCAGTCATCTTCGGACATACTCGCCCAGCCTGCGCCTGTTTCACCAGTTCGGCTTTGCGGAATGGGGGCGATTGCCCGCCGTATGCGACTTAGGAACGCAGCAAAGCCGATGTTGTCATATTAGGCAAAATTAGTCGATTGAATCGACAGCCAAAAACCACAACCTTTTCCAAACACTACCCGCCCCAAAACCAAAATGACCGCTCCCCAAACCTGCCCCTGTCTCTTCGGGACAAACCTACAACGACTGTTGCACCGTTCCATGCCACGAAAACCTGCCGCAAACCGCTGAACAGCTGATGCGTTCCAGATACAGACGCCTATGTTTTTGGACGATATCGCCTATATCGTTGAAACGAGCTGTCCTTCCAGCAACACCTGCTCGACCAAAGTGATATGCTGCGTCGAGAGTCAGACGACCCATTGGCTGAGTTGGAAGTCATACAACACGCAATGTCGGCCAAACAACATGCCAAGTCGGAATTCAAAGCCTATTTTCAAGACGGTCCGGAAACGGCGTGCCATCATGAATTATCCGCCTTCGTCAAAATCGGCAACCACTGGTATTTATCGACCCGACCGCCCGTACCCGGTAGGAAACAAGACTGCATCTGCGGTTCGCACAAAAATTCAAAAACCCGCTGTGGCGTTTCTTCAAATAACAAATCAACCATCCGCAGGCAAATTTAAAACTATGCTTGCGGACAGGTTGTGTTCTTGAACACACCAGTTTCCCAAAACGCCATAATCCTTCCCTCTTCCCCATCTCAATCCGCCCGACGAAACAGACCTTTCCGTTGTATTCCTTTTCCCGCCCATTCCTCAACAACGAGGACGACGGCGAGCCCTCCTCCTCACCATGCCCAGCTCCTGCCCTTCAAGGCCATACACAAAATCGCCGACGCAGTGGGCATCCTCGCCTATTACGCCGAAATCAAACCGCGCCGCAAAGTCGGCGAGAAACCAACCTCGAAAATGTTTTCCAGATGGAGCGAAGACCAACGCAAAAGCCGTGCTCAAACGCCATTTTCAGCACATGGCGAAGCTGATGCTCGAATACGGCCTGTATTGGTACGCGCCTGCCGACAGGGCTGCGCAAGCTCTGTGCATTATCAAGACAAACACCATCTGATAACTGCTGCTCGCGGCGGGCGAAAAAGTCATCCTGCTTATCCGCGCTTCACCGCATTTGAAATGGCGGTTTACACCCTCAATCAGGACGTGCCGCTGACCAGCATGTATTCGCACCAAAAACAAAGCGTTGGACGAACAAATCCTCAAAGGCCGCCACCGCTAGCAACGTCTTCCTATCGGCCGCACCGAAGGCCTGCGCGCGATTATCAAGCAACTGCGCAAAAAGCGAGCGCCCCTTCCTTTATCTGCCCGACCAGATTTCGGACGCAACGACTCCATTTTCGTCAACTTCTTCGGCATCCCCACCGCCACGATTACAGGTTTTAAGCCGCATCGCGGCATGACGAAAAGCCAAAGTATCCTGCCATCCCACGCGCAATGCCGACAACACGGTTACGCTGCGTTTCTATCCGGCGTAGGGAAAACTTCCTTCAGACGACGTTGCTACCGATCGCCAACGCATGAACGACTTTATCGAAGCGCGGGCAGGGAAAATCGAACGAGTATTTTTGGCTGCACAAACGCAAAAACCCGTCCGAAGGCGAACAGGGATTTTATTGAATTACATACAGTTTACAACAAAGCCAAGCCCGTCATATTCGGGCTTTTATCATTCTATTAAATCGAAAATTAACAACGATAGTAACAAATCTTCAATTGAGATTTTCACATGCTCTCTCTGGATAAACTGGATATTCAACCCCCTAAACGGGCAACAGAGGACAGCGTATTCCGTAAAACATAAATATGATGCAAAAATTTTAATTAACATATTAAATTTAATTTAATTTAAAATCAAAACGTTATAAAATAACATAAAAATCAATTGCATCAACCACCCATTAAAGAATATAATGCAAAATTTATAAAAATATATTTTAATATTTTATAAAATTTAAAATTAATAGAATTATATTTTAGATTTTTATAAATATTAGATATTATAAATATATATTTTACATATAATGTAAACACTTGGCAAACCCAAATTTTTCGCGTAAATTTCGTTACATCAAATTACAGTCGTACCGGTAAGATTTGATACTCCGGTTTCCTACTGCAAGCTTCCAGCTTGCAATGGATGTTCGAGACTCACTCCTCAGGAAAAAAGTTTACCCACGATGAGCCGTGCAGGTAAAACTGCAGGCGAGCCTGTATTTGTGGCGTAAATCCCGATTTGGTATTAGCAATCCTGTGATTGCCTCCTTTGTTCATCCACCATCACACCACAAGGGGTTTACAGAACAAAACAGAACCACCACTCCAACTAACGCAAAATATGGTGATTAAATTTAAATCAGGACAAGACGACGAAGCCAACACAAACAACCACCCCCACACCAAAACCCACAACAAACCCACCAAAAACCACAAACAAACAACAAAACAACCCAATGCAAACGTCAAACACCAGACGACCTTTGCGCCCAAAGAACGCGGATTATGCGTTGCCTTCTTGTTGTCGCTGGTACATAGCTTCGAAGAAGTTGATCGAGCGAGCGGTACGGGCGGGAAGCCGGCGCGGGTTACACTGGTAGAAATGATAGCTTCGCGAGCGCGTAAGGGAAAGAGGATGTTCGGGCAGGCTACGCCCAAGAGCAGTTGAACGTCTTCTTCAGGGATGTTTTCAGACGGAAGATGCCGCTTTGGGTTTACTTCGTTGAGGAACATGGTGCGTTCGGCGTTGAGTTTGGCGGTTGCGGTAACGGTTACGTCAACGTTGTCAGTAGCCGTCTTCCAGCTTCTCGCTGTTGGTGGAAACGCGCATATCGACTTCAGGCTCGCCTTGTTCAAAAAGATTTGGGGGCGTTAGGCACTTCCAAAGAACAGGTCTTTGACGAACAGGCGTTCGATGCTGAATACGGGTTGCAATTCTTCGCTCATTTTGTTTTTCCTGAGTTGGGTTTAAAGTTGCGGGTTTTAATAAAAAGTCAGCCTGCCTTCTGGTGCAGGCCGTACAAATCGGTAAAACCGCCGACGTGAGTATCGCCGATGAAAATTTGCGGTATGCTCGCTGCCGAGCTGCTGCGCATTTTCGGCAAAAGCTTCAGGGCTGCGATCGACGCAGTTTCGTTGATTTCGGCGACGCCCAGCAGAATGCAACACAGCCATGATGACGTAGGGCAGAACGCGCCTGTATACATCGTAACGGTTTGCATGATTGTTTTCAGAGTTCTAATGGGGTTCACTATATGGGCATATGGTTTTATTTTACAATACTTGAAATCAGCTGTTTGCCTGAATCTTTGTTTTCAGGGCGTGAGGGCTGTCTGCCGCCCATGTGCCAGACTGCCGTTTTAAAGTATGATAAAGCGGCAATCCGAACCGCTTTTGATCATTTGTCCACAAAACCGACTGACAGCGGGTGGTGGAATTAAATTTGAGTCCAGAACAACAACACAATCATCCGGTGATCATCGAGTTTGGGCAACATCAGTCTGGTTCAAATTTAATCTACTATAACTGCTTAGTAAAATCAGGAACGCTATGACCATGCTGTGAGGAATCCCCATCCCGAAGGACGCCGTCCGTCCGCCCATGGCTCGTGCTCGTCGCGCCTCACGCAGGAAACGCGCGTGGCGGTGGTGGAAGAAAGACAATATCTGCGAGGCTGCATCGAGACGCAACAACAGCGGCGCAGTCTGGTCGGCCAATATTTGTCTGGGCAGTGTGCGCCGCGTGTTGCAAAGGGATGCCAGGCAGGCGTTTATCGACATCAGTTTGGAACGCGCGGCGTTTCGCATCGTCCGATGTCCTCGAACAACGCCACCAACCCGACTGAAACCCAGCGCATCGAGCATATGTTGTTTGAAAGGGCAGTCGGTTTGGTGCGGGTCATCAGAAAGACCCGAGTGCTGACACGCAAAGGTGCGCGCCTCACTCAGAATTTCGTTGGCAGCAGGGGCGTTTCCTCGTCCACCTTCCACGCAGGGAAGACCGCATCAGCATTTCCAGCGCATCCGAAGACGATGCCGGAACGCAACAACCTGCGCGACGCCTGGCTAATCTGTGCCCGAAGACGCGTGCCACGGCTTCATATCATGCGCGCAACGCAGAAAAGCGCCACCGACGAGAGCGGCTTTTGTCAGGCATCCACTGACCTGACAAGTGTGGGAACACGTTCAGAAACAGGCGAAAACCCAGCCGCGGAAACCCTGCTGTATCAGGATTTTGCCCAGCGAGGCACTGCGCGTGTTTGCGCGATATGTTCAGCCTCGACACGCAGAAAGATCTGGTTGACTCGCCCGAAAACCACCGCCATGTGACCCGTTTCGCCGAGCAATACGTCCACGGCGCATTGGGCAGATAGCAGAGGCTGTTCAGGGCGAACGCGCATGTTTGAAACCACGACGTCGAGACGGAAATCAGCCGCGCGCTGCAACCGCGCGTCAACCTCAACTTCGGCAGCTAGCTGATGTCGGGTCCACCGAAGCCACGCGGCCGCGATAGACGGCGTGAACACCGGCGGCTCGTCAGCGCGCGCAACTTCGACGAAACCATCTTCGCACCAGCGCGAAGCCTGCGCATCGCGCCCGCGCGATTAAGGCGCCGCAACCTCGGCAGCATCATCATCATCGGCTGTCGATCGACGTGGCGCAAGGAAGCGCACGCGCAAGCCGTGTTGCGAGGCTTTGCCAAAGCTCGCCCTTCGTACCGCACCGCGTTACCCTCAACGGTTTCCGCCAGCTTGGGTTTGGTCGAGCTGACCCGCAAACGCTCTTGCGCGAAAACCTCAGCCAAATCCTCTGCAGACCCTGTCCGTCCTGCTGCGAGGCGGGGGTCGTCTGGCGACTCATGCAGACCATCTGTTGCGAGATCAGCGCGAAATCGTCCGCAGAGCCCGCCGTTACGACGATTGCGGTCCTTCGCATCCTCGCGCGCCCAGCGTCATCGACCTCTTCCTCGATCGAAGAAGTCGCAATCGCTGGCGATGCTCATCGACTTTGATCGGCAAAACCGATTTTCGCTGGCGGTCGGAAACCGCTTACACGCAGGAACGGTACGATATTGTGTCACTGCCAGACAAAGGTCGATCTGAAAAGCGAATCAGGGTTTTCAGACGACCTTTTGACTAAATCGCAACGGGCCATTCAGTGCAGTATTCCTTTAGAAAGAAAAGTACCACCGCGCGGCGAGACCCACGCCGAAGAGCAATCTAGACGGGAAAAGCAACGGGTCGTCTGAAAAGCAGCCGCCCACTGCGCCGGACCTGACCGCTAAAGCCTCTAATTTCCCTCCTGCCTATCACGCTGATTGAGGAGACACCGTACGCGCGTATTGCTTGCAGAAGACGACCGCTGTTGCCCAAAGCCGTAGCCCGCCAACCTCAAAGGCGGCGGCTAGCGCCCGTCGATTGGGTCGAAAGCTTGGCAGCCAAAGTTTCCACACCGCCGTCAGGCGCAGAACTACGACTGTTTGCTGCTGCTCGACCTCGTCTGCCCGGCAAAGAAGACGGGTTGGACGTCCTCACCAAATCCGACACGACGGCAATAACCCCCGTCCTCATCGTTTTCGCCGCGACGACCTCCACAGCCGCCTCAACGGACTGGACGGCGGCGCCGACGACTTCATCATGTCAAAACCCCTTCGACATGGCGGGCTGCACAGCCCGTATGCGCCGTCCTGCGCCGCACAGCAGCCACAGCCAAACCCTGCTGACCAACGGCGCGCTCACCTGACCCGCCACCTACAAGTCGAAGTCAAGGACAAGACAAACCCGTCCTCCTGAGCAACAAAAGAATTTGCCGTCCTCAAGCCTGATGATGCGTCCCGGCATCATCCTCTCCTGAGCGACCGAAGACAAACAAATCTTACGGCTGGGGCGAAGAGTCGAGCAACGCCGTCGATTTCCTCATCCGCCCTACGCAAAAAGCTCGGCAAAAGAACTACATCCAAAACATTGCGCGGCGTAGGCTGGCTGGATCGCCAAAGAGGTTGTCTGAAACCCCAATCCGCGCATCCATGCCCGCCCATGCCATAATCAATATAGTGGATTAACTGATCGGGACAAGGCGACGAAGCCGCAGGCGGTACAGAATGGTAGCGGAACCGATTCGCGGGTGCTTCAGCACCTTGAAATCGTTCTCTTTGAGACTAGGCGAGGCGCAGCGCTGTGCTGGTTTTAAAAGGTTAATCACTATAATAAACCTAACAACAGCACTCAGACACACATGCATCACTTCATCCAGACCCTCAAACCAATCCCTGCAAGTCCGTATCAGCATCGCTCTGATACTGATGTTCCCTGCCTTTGTCCATCATCGCAGGCGCATTCTCCTGTTACCAAACCTACCATGAAGCCGAAGAGCTTCAGGACGACCTGTTGCCCTAAACCGCCGCCTATATCAACCCCCACCGACTACACACAAATAGGCGGCGAAAACCACATCCTCATCAAACCTTCGGACAAGAAGACACCGTCCCTTTGTCCGACACGCTCGACGAAGGATTCCACACCATCAAAGGCGTTGATGACGACGACGATGACGATGATGACGACGAATACCGCGCCACATCCGCCAAACCCGCAAGGCAAAATCGCCGTACTCAGAAAGCGAATACCGCGACGACCTCGCCGCCACCGCCGCCTACCAAAGCGTCCTCCCCGCTGCTCATCGCCCTGCCCCTCGCGATCCTGCACGACCGTATGGATCACCCTACCGCGCCATGCGCCCCGTCAAATACTTTCCGCCTCACTCGGCGAAACGCCGTTCAGACGACCTCTCGCCGCTGGACGGGAAGGCGTACCAGCGAAATACGAGGCTCGTTGCCGCCATCAACCAACTGCTGCAACGCACGGGCGAAAAACATCCGCCGCCAGCAACGCTTCATCGCCGATGCCGCCCCACGAACTGCGCAGCCCCTGACCGCCCTCTCCCTTCAGGCAGAACGGCTCATCACAGCTGCCCCAATCGGGACAGAAGCCCGCGAACAGACCGGACTCATCCTCCAAAGCATACAGCGCAACCGCCACCTGCTCGAGCAGCTCCTGACCCACGCCCGCGCCCAAGGCTCCGAGACCAAGCGCAACCTGACCGAGCATCGGCCTGCAAGCCCAGTTCCGCCGCGTGCTGCAGAACTCATGCCTTGCCGCTCAACAAACAGCAAGACATCGGCGTCGCCGTCGAAAAACGACCTGCGCATCCGAGCCGACGACACCGAAATCTACACCCTCATCAAAAACCTTCACCGACAACGCCATCCGCTACACACCCGCAGGCGGCCGCATCGACATAGGTTTCAGCGAGACCCCGACCACCCTCGCCATTTGGGTGGAAGACGGCGGCAGCATCCCGCCGCCGAACGCAGCCGCGTGACCGACGCCTTCTACCGCATACTCCGGCACGGAACAACAAGGCACCGGACTCGGACTCTCCATCGCCGACGCCATCGCCAAACGCTACGGCGGCAAACTCCATCCTCGCCGACAGCCGCAACTTCGCCCGCGGCCTGCTGATACGGGCGGAACTCAACAAACAACTGCTGCAAGCAGACTAAGCAAACAAAAAGGTCGTCTGACAATCCGTTTTCAGACGACCTTTTCTCATTCCATCCCTCCATTCAGACTATCTGCATCACAACAAGCCCCTCTTCTTAAACACAGGTTTCCCATCCTCGCCGTGCCCTGCAAGCCATCAAACAACGCAATGCCGACAGCAAAAATATCGCCAGCCCTTCGAAAATCCGGCTTCCCGCCACATTCGGTTAAAAGCATCAATAAATGTGGCCTCTGATATGATTAATATTCTCAGGTAATGTATATTGTTTGCAAATCATTATCATATTAGAATATACACTCTTTGCTTTAACGCAACACCCTTAATCACTCAACTAGAGGAGAACATAGAAATCCCCCATTCCCCGCCTTCCGTTTCGGCATCATGGTGCTGGCACTGTCTGAGGTTTGCCCCATGCGAGACAACGTTCGCCCCGAAGCGACTGCCGAACTGAAAAGAAGTCGTCGTTACCGGTACTGCCGTACCGACCCGCGTTACCACAGCCAGCTTGACCGCGAAACTTCGACCGATTTGAAACAAGTGCATGAAGACCAAATCGGCATGGATGTCGGCGGCGACGACGTGGCACCGGTTTACAACGTCCGCGGCGTCGGCGAAGACAAGATTAATTTGGAAGTAGACGGTGCCAGCCAATCACCAAAATCTTTACCCACCACCAAAGTCGCTTCCGGCTTACCCTGCTGGTGAAAAAGCATCAACGTCGAAAAAGGCACGGGCGCGGCGAGCGCGAGGCTTGAGGCGCGGTCGGCGGTACCATCCGCGCGTGACGACGGTTGACGCGAAAGACCTGCTGACCGACAGCAAACCTTTCGGTTTCAAACTTGGCGCGAGCGAGCAGCAATAAAGGCTCAACCGGCAACGCGGCGGTTTACGGCTATCAAAAACGGCTTCGATGCCCCTGTTTGCGGGCAACTTCCTCAACAACCGCGACTACAAAAGACGGCAACGGCAACGTCAACCGCGAGCGGTCGTCTGAAACAACACAGCTACCTCGCCAGAAATCGGCTACGACTTCAACGGCGACCACGGCATCCGCCTGACCTACCGTCAGGAATACCAAGCAACCGCACCGACAAAGCCGGGTTCCAAAACGTTGACAGCTACGTCGGCGTGGACGCGCACACCAAAAAGAGCAATCTACAATCTGGAATACCGCGGCCGCAATGTCGGCTTCCTCGACAAAATCGACGCCAACGTCTTCCAAATCAATACCGACGATACCAAACCGCCTGAGCGCGCCTTCCCAAAGCTTCGGCACGGCTCGAGGCGGCGTTCCCATCGGTCAGCAGGTTGAGGCAAAAATCAAAGCGACCGGCGCGAATCTGAACCTCGCCAGCTCGCCTTCGGCGACGGACACATGGTGAAATACGGCGTCAACTACCGCCACGAAACCTCCGAGCACGTCCGACAAGGCGCGTGGCTGAAGATTCTCGGCCCTGTAGACCGCGACAAAGAAAAGCCCGAGAGCTACGGCGTGTACGCGGAAGGTATCTGGAACCTGCACCCCGTTACCCTGACCACCGGCCTGCGTTACGACCATTTTCAAATACAACGCCGCCAGCAACAAAAGCGCGTCGCACGGACAGCTCAACCCCAGCATCAGCGCGATTTGGGACATCAACGACAACTTCTCGCTCTTGGCAAACCTCAATCAGGCAAACCGTGCGCCCCCGCCTGAACGAGAAGCCCTGCTGGCTAACGAACGCGCAGGCGCCGCCGCCCGGTTGGACGGCAACCTCGAGCCGAAACCGCCGCCGCGCCGAGCTGGGCTTCAGATGGCGCAACGACAACTTCAACGTCAGCGGCAGCGTGTTCACCAACGCATCAGAAGATCTCATCGTCTGCGTTGGGCAAAAATCAACAACAACACCGCCTCCATCACCGAACGCGGCAAGATTTTACTAGCGACGCTCAAAACCTACGGCTACGAACTTGACGCGCATCCTACCGCTGGGGTGGCCTGACCGCGCGCGCCGGCGTGTCTACGTCAAACCCCGCCTGAACGGCGAAATGTGCTACGGCGAAAAGCCCGTTCAAGCGGAGAGACCACGAGCTCGTTCACCTTCTGGAACGCCGGCCGCCAATGGCTGACAGCCTGTCTTATCGGTTTGAAAACGCAAACTCGAAATCGGCTGGCGCGGCCGCTACGCCCAGAGCGTGAAATACACCGACGTCGCCCGCGGACGAGGCACGATACACGGCAAGAAAGCTGGTTTACGGCGTGCACGACATCTACGCCAACTGGCGGCCGCTGAAAAAGACAACCTGAACGTCGACTTCGCCGTCAACAACATCGGCAACAAAGCAATACCGTTCGCACAGCCAACGCTACAACGGCAACGGACGCGCACCGCTTCTACGAACGCGGTCGCGGAGTTCGCGGGCGTGAATTACCGCTGCAGTGAAAACGTTGACAAAAGGTCGTCTGAAACCTGATTTTGGGGTTTCAGACGACCTTTTCGATCAGAAAGGGCAAGCAATGGACTGCGAACACTGCGAAATCCGTTTGAAAATACCGCATCACTTATTTTCAGACGACCTCAAACCATGTTGGTACTCGGAATCGAATCATCCTGCACGATGAAACAGGCGTTGCGCTTTACGACAGCGAACGCGGCCTGTTGGCGCACCATCTTCACACCCAAATGGCGATGCACGCCGAATACGGCGTTGTCCCCGAGACACCAGCCGCGACCACATCCGCCGCGTCGTGCCGCTGACGCGGGAGCTGTTTGCAGGAAGCAGGCGTTTTCCTATGACGACATCGATGCGGTCGCTTACTGCAAGGGCGGGCTGGGCGGCGCGCGCTTCTGGCAGGTTCGGGCTACGCCAACGCCTCGGCATTGCCTTGAACAAACCCGTCATTTCCCATCCACCATCTCGAGGTCCATTTGCTCTCCCCGTTGTTGGCGGACGACAAACCGAATTTCCGTTCGTCGCCCTGCTGGTTTCGGGCGGACATACGCGGTTTATGGCGGTGCGCGGCATCGGCGATTACGCGCTGCTGGGCGAAAGCGTCGACGACGCGGCGGGCGAGGCGTTCGACAAAACCGCCAAACTCTTGGGGCTGCCCTACCCCGGCGGCGCAAAGCTGTCCGAACTCGCAAAGCAGGGCAGCGATGCCTTCTCGTTCCGCGCCCCATGCTCCATTCGCACGATTTGCAGATGAGCTTCTCCGGTTTGAAAAACCGCCGTGCTGACCGCCGTCGAAAAAGTCCGTGCCGAAAAACGGCGGCGAAATCCCCGAGCAAACGCGCAACGACATCTCGCCGCGCGTTTCGAAGACGCGGTGATCGACGTCCTCGCCGCCAAAGCCAAAAAGCCTTGTTGGATACCGGTTTCAGAACTTTGGTCGTCGCGGGCGGCGTCGGGGCAAACTGGAAGCTGCGCGACGAATTTTTCCGCCTGAGCGTCAAACAGCCGTCTGAAAAGGCAAGCCCTAAACCTGACGAAGAAAAATCAAAGTCTGCTTTCCACCATGGAATACTGCACCGACAACGGCGCGATGATTGCCTTCGCCGGCGCGATGAGGTTGCAGGAGCGGCAGCCCGTGAGAGCGCGTTCAACGTCAAACCGCGCTGGCCGCTGTCGGACTGTTAATGAGTGTAACAAAGACAAAAGGTCGTCTGAAAACGGTTTTCAGACGACCTTTTCATGTAACCTCAAGCAGGAACGATCAACAGCAGATTCAACCGTTCAATAATACCGGACAGTATTGGAAGAACACGGGCGCGGCGAGCAGATGGAATCACGCGGTCGAGCATGCCGCCGTGGCCCGCGTATCATGTTGCCCCAGTCTTTGACGCCGTAGTCGCGTTTGATGGCGGACATCACCAGCCCGCCGAAAAACCCATCAGGCAGATGACAAAACCGATGGCGGCGGCTGGCCGTGGCTGAAACGGGTAATCGGCGACAGCAGCGCGGCAGAAGTGCGGTGGCAGACAAAATGCCGCCGACCGTGCCGAGATACTAGTTTTGGACGGAGAAAGCGACGGCATGATTTTGGCACCGCCGATCAGTTTGCAAACGTATTGCAATACATCCGAAGCCTGCCGACAATCAAGACATCAGCAGCAGGATATTGCCGCTGCTGTCAAAATCGTCAAGTTCCAGGAACATCAGGGCGGGAACGTGTGAAAGGCAGAAGATGCGGATCATCGGCATCCACTGCGTTTTGGCGGCGCGTTCGAGGGAAATGGGCGGTTGACCGCTCAAGCTGGCGATGATCGGCAGCACCAAAAAGCCGTACACGAGATGAAAATGCTAAACATGCCGTACCAGCCGTCATAACAAAATAATATTGCACCGGCGGCGAGAGTGAAAACACACCACCATGCTGTAATAATCGCTGCGGCGGCGATAGACGAGGGTCGTCAAATTCCGCGCAAGGCGGCAAATGAAATCCAGGAAAAACAGCGCCACCGTCCCCGTTTGCCGAGACAAAATGCGACCAGCAGCACCAGCGTCATCAGCCACCAAAGCGTAAATGCGGGCGTTGAGGTTGGAGATGGTGGCATTGTCTGCGCCGTTTTTGCGTTTCAGCCATTGCCCGATGATGCTGGCGAAAATCAATATGGCAAATACGCCGGTAAAGATATGAAAGCTCGCCTGCGGGGTGAGATGGGCGGCAGTTTGTTCGGCAATGATGTTGTCGGACGTGTTAACAGCTCACGATGCAGCTCCTTTGTTTTGTTGAGACTTGTTGCACTCGTTTTGGCGAAGACTCGTTACACTCATTTTCAGACGACCTCCAACGCCAGCAAGAGCTTCGCGGGTGCGCATCAGGAAAGTGTCTGTCTTCATCTTTCGCGCAGGGTCAGCGGTTCACCGATGTGGACTTCGTCACAACAGCGGCACAGGCACTTTTGCGCGCTGGGCAGGACGCGGTTGATGTTGTCTATCCATATCGGCACCAAATTCGGTGTCGGGCTTGCTTTTCGCTAGATGGTAAGTACCTGATTTGAAAGAGCGGGTTTCATTTTCGTCCGTATTGCGTGTGCCTTCAGGGAAGATAATCAGCGAATCGCCCGCTTGAAGCGCGTGGTTCATCTGCTCGGTAATCGACTGCGGATTGTCGCTGTGGCGCGGAATCAAGAGCGCGCTGAGACGTTTTTGGATGATGAAGCGTTTGAGTTTGTTGGTCAGCCAGTAATCCGATCCGGCAACGGGACGCGTCGAAAGCCGCCAGCGTCGCGGCAGAAATCCACACCAGCATCGCCGTGGCTGCCGTGATTGGCGTAATACACTTTCTGCTGCGGTTGAACGCCAGTTCGCGCGGGCTGGGGCGGACGCCGGTGAAAGGATACCGACAGGCGACAATGCTCGGTCGGTCAGCCATGGCAGGGGTTGTTTTTAAGAAAATTTTTCATGACATCAGAGGATTTTGGATGAGGAAAACTGCCGATTGTGCAGCGGTCAGGTATTAAAGCTTTTGCGCCACAAGGCAATCGCTCTGCCACACGTTTCCGGCAGGGAGGGTCGTCTGAAACACGGCGCAATGCCAGTTGCCCGCAGGGTTTGGTCAAAGGCTTCGGGCGTATAGCGGTCGTCGGCACCGTCTTGGAACACTCGGCGGTCCGAGATTCGATGCGGATGATGGTAATGACAACAGCACCGCCGCCAAGATAAGCTGACCGCCGACCACACGCCGCCGCGTTGCGCGGACAAAACGAATAGCAAGACGTTGAACTTACGGCGGTATAGCGGGCGGTGGCAAGCAGGCGGGCGGTAATCAGGCTGTCAGTGAATTGTCCATTCACGTTCGCTTTTAGGTACTGGACACCGTCATTCGGGCATATCATGTCGAAAGGGTCGTCTGAATTTGTTATCGGGATGGTACGAGGCTTGCCTAAAAACAAATTCTTTTTCTGCAATCAAAATATAAATGGCTACTAACGACAAAATAGCGTCTGAATAACCTTGCTGACAGGGTGGGTGGCGAAAAATCTCGTTACCAGATTGGCGCACAGGTGGAATATCGTCGCCACGGCGATGCTGCGCCGCTCGGCGTACCAACCGGACTACATCAATAGGACGAAGACAAACATGCTGACCACGAAATTAACCGTGTAGAAGTGCGCTGCCGAAAGCGATTTGGCTGTGATCAGCCTTTGATGAAGGCAAGCGGCATGTGCCAAAACGCCCAATACGACGGCAAAATAGCAAGGATGCGACAAACAGGCTTCTGCGTGCCGTGAGCGCGTCGGTGCCATAGCTGTGCCACGCCAATTCTTCGGCAACAGGCGAAATGAGGAGCATGAACCATGGCGACAGCAAGGCGGACGTAAATGACGGATGTCCCGAAATGTGAAAGCTGCGCCCAACTGTGTCCGAAAGCGATGGAAATGAGTTGCGCCAGCACCAAGGTAACCGGACCGAGCAGTGCGGCAGCGAGCAGGTATCGCTTGGGAAAACCTGTCAGGCGGAACAGGCGGTGTTTCGCGTCCGTCCATAATTTGGGCTGTTTGTGCAACATGAATGCCGCCACGAGCATGGAGTGCGAACAGCCCGGCCAGCCCTAACGTGGCCTGGCCCACTGGTACTCAACAGCATCAGGGCGGTGGCTGATGTAGGCGGCAGCAAACCATAATGTCCACGGAATCAGCAGGGATAAAGTGTAAAAACGTAACAGCGGTAGCGCTTGGTCAGTAAGATTCCTCCTTACTTTGGGTGCGGTACATATGAGTCGTCGTATCCTGAATTTACTTTAAACTAGGACTGCATTGCCTTGCACAAGCTCAATAGAGAATGATTTTGCTCAGCTGGGGCTTTTTCATCTACTTGTCTTAGCTATCTTGATTAGCGTCGCAAAAACTCGCTCGTTTGTTTTTGGCGAAACTCACTGCGTTCATTTTAGCTTCGCAGAAACTCGCTTCGCTCGTTTTCGACGACCTGCCGCCGCTTCTACCGCCCTTGCCGTTTCTGGCGGCGGCACCGTCTGCAGGCGAGCCTGTTTCAGTTCCGCCGTTGCCTGTGCCAAATCCCGACGGCCGCCGTGAAACCAGCAGCCAAGTAAGCACCACCTTCAGCGCTGCGTCCGTAGCCCAGCCGCGCAACAGGTCAGAACTTGCCGTGTTGCGCCGGCAGCAATGCTTTCAACAACGAAGCCGCTCTCGCACAATCGTTTCGAGACGGCGCAACCATATTCAGCAGCGGCAGGACGCGGCATGCGCCGCGATAGCGGGGCAGTATTCGGCGCATATCGTCAATACGCGGCTGAGAGGTCGTCTGAAATCCCTGATACGCTGCCAATCAACACTACCATCACGAACCCTGCGCCGTATTCGCCTTGCCCGCGCAGCCAATAAGCCATGTTCAGCCGCACGCCAGCCAAATAAGGCAGCAGCAGGTCGTTGCCGCCGCCGACAAGCTGCCGTCTGCCTGTTTTGGAACACCGCCGCGTTGCCGGTCAAATAGGCGAAAGCGACTACCGATAACGACACGCTGACCCACAGCACTCCACAACCGCGCCGCCGAAAAAGGATGGCAGTGCCGACAATACCGCGCCGCCAGATACGGTATGGTGATTTTTGATTTCGCGGAACGTGTTTCGGGGGTTTTGTTACGCGGAAACTTGCTTCGCTCGTTCTAGTGAAACTCACTGCGTTCGTTTTAGCTTCGCAGAAACTCGCTTCGCTCGTTTTCAGACGGCCTTCGGGTATCAAAAGGCCGTCTGAAAGCGCGACTCACAGCCGTGTTGCGGTATGGCCCACAACACAGCCAACCCAGCAGCGCGCCGGTCGGCACGTCGATAAAATGGTGTTGGTAAGTCGTCAGTACCGACAAAGCAATCGAGGCTTTGCCACAGAAAAATCGGCAAACGGTTTTTGGAAACCGCGTCCAATAAAACGCGCCGACAATGATAGACAGCGCGATATGCAGCGACGTGCCGGTTGCGCGGCAAATCAAATGCGACCAATGAATCAAAACATCACGCCCCACAGCCGTCGGTAGGCGGCTGGCCAACCGAAATGCAGCGGGAACAGCATAAAGCAAGTAGTGGCGACAATTTGCGCTGATACCAGCCGTGCGACGCCAGCGGTTTTTGCTCAGCGTATCTCGACAAAGGAAAAATGCCGCTGCATACATGGGAGTTCAGCGACCAATAAGGCAAAATCGTCCATTCCCAAAAACGGGATGTTGCGCTCCCACGCAAAAAGCGATTTTCCGGCATAGGGCCAGCGATGCCGCGTAATGGTTGGACAAACTGTAGCTGGCATAAAAAGTATGCCGACCAAAGCAAGTTTGAGTGAGAAGTTTTCAGCGTAGGTTTCATGTTTTATCTAGTGCATTCCACTTCATCGCCATAATGGTCGGAATTCAGGCAGGATAAAACGTTTTCTTTTGGATGGTACTGAATTCCTGCCACGGACCATCGGACGAGAACAGCGCCAGTGATGTTAGCGAAGACTGGTATTGCTTCAACGTCCGTTTGCGCCTTTGACACAAAATTTCTGCGCCCTACCGCTGCCAGCACATACCGTGCCGTTTATCGGTTGGTGTGGTAACAGCGAGGAATAAGCAGACACATCGGCATTTCGGAGACAAACTTCATTTGACATGGCCGTATCCTTCACGATTCGATGATTAAGGCGGACAAGGGCTGTCCAAAAGCACCAGAATTTTTCAATTCAATACGTTAATGCTTCACCATCCGACTCAGTCTGCCTGCTCCGGCTGCGGGCAACGGAGGCGCGGTATTGGGCGAGGCGGTTTACCGATATCGGACTCCCATCAAGGCAAGGCATCGAAATCAACAGCGCAGCCTTTCTTCATCAGATTCCAACAACGGCGTCCAGTCATACGCAGCAGCATAACAGGCGGATGAAAATGCGGAAAAGAAATTAGTAATGTAAAGTAATTTTTCGATTAGTAAACTTCACCTTATTAAAATTTGTACAAGCGTAATAACTTTTTCCCGAAAATTTCTTTGTATAGCTTTGCGTGTGGGCATATTGTATATTTCTTCGAGACGGATAAAATATGTCCTGCTTTCAAAACAAAGCAAGGATGGCGCCGGATAGTCCACGCCACACATCACTCTTTTACTTTATGGAGTAATACCAGATGAAACTCTTATCTGCCGCTGTTGTAGCCGTTCTGACCGCCGGTGTTTCCATGACTGCCGCCGCCGCTCCTGCAGGCTATGTTCCTTACTAAATGCGACAACGGTAAAAACTGAATGTCGTTTATGAATTCGACCGTAAAGGCAATGCAGTAGGCGCTTCTGCAAATGCAGCCGGCAAACAAATCAGCCTGCGCGTTGACAAACGCCGCTCTGACAGCACCGGCACTACCTTCCCAACAAACGCGGCTTCTCTGTGTCTACCTGGTTACATCGACCGCAACACCACACCACTTCCGGTCGTGGGCGTCGGCGATGCACAAACCGCTTCATCGTGAAAAACTGCGAACCTGTTAACATCGATCGTTAATTTAAAAGCAGCGATTTAAGTTTCTTCGAGGTCGTCTGAAAAGCCGAAACAAGGTTTCAGACGACCTTTCGTACTATCTGTTTCAGACAAATTTTCGAAACTGTTGCATATCTGCACAACTTCCGTTCTCGCACGTAGAGTGGATTAACTTTTAAACCAGGACGGCGTCACCTCGCCTTAGCTCAAAGAGACGATTCTCTAAGGTGCTGAAGCACCAAGTGAATCGGTTCCGTGCTATCTGTACTGTCTTCGGCTTCGTCGCCTTGTCCTGATTTAAAATTTAATCACTACTATATCAACCTAAAAATGTTTCGCCACGCGAGAAACGGCGGTAATTCATCAACTCCTCTTTTTATTTCTTCACAGCTAGGCTCACGGTAGAGATGCCGTCTTCGTCTATCCACTGATGGATTTTTTCAAAACCGGCTTTCTCGACCAATTGATCCATTTCCTGCTGGCTGCGGCGGCGCATCACCCAGTTCGGGCTGCCTGCTTTGTGGCTGGTCAGCGCGCGCGCAATCATTTCGAGCTGCGGATGCCACGGTTGGCCGGTGTAAATCAGGTAGCCGCCCGTTTCAATCGCATCGCCGAAGCCGTAGAGCGAGTTCAAAATCAAATCGTTATCGGCAAACAATTCATGCAGGCCGGAAACGATGCCCAGCGTGGGGCGGGGCTGCAAATCCTGATAATTGGCGCGGTCGTAGGCATTGACTTCGTCGAAGGTAACCGTGTCTTGCAGACCGCGTTCGGCAATCAGCTTGCGTCCGGCTTCGACGTTAATCGGGCTGTAATCGCGCAGGCGCACGGAATCGGGCAGCGTGTCGGCAGTCAGCGCGTCGAGCACATAGCGGCCGTGCCCCGAGGCAATATCGAGAACGTGTACGGGTTTGCCCGCTTCGCGCAACTTGGCAGAGGCCGCCTGAATCGCTTTGCCGATATTGATTTTGCGTTGGCGGATGCCGCGCCAGCCGATGGCGTTGAGATAGTGTTTGTCCACCGCCACACCAAAGGCGTTGCTGCCCTGCGGTTGGTTACGGTACACATAATCCAGCGTGCTGCCGGAGTCGTAGCCGGTTTCCTTGCCGATTTTCAAACCTTCGCTCCAGCGCGCGCCGAGGTCGAGGGAGGCGCGATAAACCGCCCAAATGCGCCGCGCGGCGAACAAATGAGCAAAGGCGTGGCCAGTTCGTCGGCTTCGCGGCGGCTTTCGCCGTGCAGGTGGGCTTGGGTCAAATCGACTTGATATAAAGGCTGATTGAAACGTTCGCGGATAAAAGCGGCGCATTTTCGACAAAGGCGATTTCGCGGTTTTGTTCGCCCAATGTAGTCGTGATAGAAACCGGGCAGGGATATGGCGTTCTTTGATGCGGCTGCCCAAACGGTTGTAGAAATCGTGTTGCGGTTTGTGATGAACAACCCAGTCGCTGCCTGAAATCAAAAGCTGCAGGGCGTGGTAATCGCCTGCGCATCGGCGACGACGCGTTCGGCAGCCTCGACTAAACCGAGCAGAATGCGCACAGAAATGGCGCGGGCGATGAGCGGATCGTTGTCGTAGCTGGTTTGGCGTTCTTGGTTGTGGGTCAGGTGATGGGCTTTGACGTAGCTGTTGACAAAGAAATTGCCGCGCCATTTCTGCATGATTTTCAAAGCCGGTGCGGGCAAAGGAACGTAGAGTTTGACTTTGAATGCGGGCGATGCCAATACAGCGCAGCGGATTTTTCGGCGCGTAGTCGTGCAGCCAAGTAGAGACCAATACCGCGCCGACGCTTTGCGCGATCACGCAGATGTTTTCAGGCTTTGATGCCGTATTCGCTTTGGATGTGGCGGATAAAGTCGTCCACGTCAGCAGCAGAAGTGCCGATGCTGGGGCTGTCGCCGCGTTCGCCGGGGCTGTGTCCATGACCGCGCGCGTCCCATGCGAAAATAGGCAAAATCGTCGAAACCGAGTTCGTCGGCAACAAACATCATCCGGCCGGAGTGCTCGTGGCCGCGATGGAACAGCACGATGGCTTTTATCGGCCGAACCGTCGGCGAGCGGGTCGATAGCGGTAGAAAAAGCAAGTGCCGTCTTGGGTAGAAAAAGTATTTTTGTTTGCTCGGACGCATGAAAAACTCTGATAGTCATATTTTTGAACGGTATCATGCGTACGCTGAATTTATGCAATCGTTATCCCGATAGACGGATAAAGGAAATGACGGAAAAGAAGCAACAAAGGTCGTCTGAACCGTTTCGAGACTGACCTTTACTCGCCAGTTAACAGATGCTAAATGACTGCTAATTTTGCCGTGTTTACATACACCCATCAAAAGCCCAATGACAGCATTTTCGAAGAAGTCGAGACATGATTATTGACCGCCATCGTCGCTTTGTCCGCTGCTGTCGCGGGTGCCAACGATTACATCGAACACAAAATTTACAGCGACAAAAATTTTTAGACAAAACCCGTACCAAAGCCATCAGAATGGCTTGACGCAACGCGGCTATCGCGTTCACGACATCGACGCCGACGACTATCGCGGCAGACCTGTATTGGACGTAGAAAGCCTACAAAGGCGGACGCGAATACGACATCAAATTGTCTTACCCCGGCGAGAATCATCAAGAGCGTATCGACTACTGATAAACGATGCGTTACAGCTGCGCAAACTGCCCGTTTTGCGGCAGTGTCGAGAGGAACTTGGATTGCTGACTTAATGAGTACAAACATGATTATCCCAAAAAGTGTAATGTTTTATCGATAATGTACGGCGTTGTATAAAATTCCCCGAATCAGAGGAACTAAAAACGCTTTTCGCTTTCCATGATTGATTCACTCAAACGGAGGATAAGCATGGATTTCCACGATAAAAACAAAAAAGGAGCAGAGAACCGCAAAATACGGTTTCTGACTGGGGAGAAACCTTTCGAACGACCCGGTCGATGCGCCCATGCCCTGTTTCCGAAGTTTGGGAAGATTCCAGAAGAAGCGTTTGATAAAGGTGAAGAAACATTACTGAAGAAGCTGTAAACATTGAAGAAACTGCGAAAGCTGAAGAAAGCTTTAAAAGTTGAAGAAGCTGCAGGCCTGAAACAGCAGACCATCAACAAGACAGCAATGCCGAAGAGGCCGTGACGGATAACATCATCATGAAGGCATTGGGACGTCGTCTGAAAAAGCCGAAAAGAAAAAGAAAGACAAAAAGACAAGGCGAAAGAAGACAAGCCGCCGATGTGCGCCTGCGGTCTTTTGCGATTTTGAACAAAGGCGTGAAACCATGTTCCGCAACGCCGTTCGTTCGGAGATCAGAGCTACTCGCGCTGGCGGCGACCAGAGCGAACATTATGATTTCGCTCAACGGTTTTTATCGATGTCTGCGCTGATGATTTCGGGCGCATTGTTTTTCATCGTCACCCGAATTTCTGAGTTCCAGCGAGTACGTTTATGATTACGCCGCCGCGCATCCATCGTGTTCGCGCTGCTGCATCCGCTTCGCCCGAACGTATCGGCAGTACAGGCGGCGCGCGCTTCGGGTGAGTTTCTTCCGCGGACGCGCGAAACTGCGTGATTTGAGAACCACCTCAGCAGCACTAGACGCGCTTTTTCAGCGGTATCGGCCCGTATCCTGATTTACGAAGACCGTGTGAAGGTGCAAAAGGCCAATATTGGGAAATGATGCAAGAGATTGTGGGCGACCGCAAACAAGTCTATCAAAGATGAGCGATCATCTTTGCAGCTGGAGTCTGGCTGGCGGACAAACGGTTCAAATACATCAGCTTGTCCTATGCCGTATTCCGTTGGGGTCTTTGGCTTCGCTGGCGTTTGTCGGCGTGAACGCTGCCTGTCGCTGCTGACCCAACCTGCCAACAATGCGGCGAGCTGCGCTCTTTGGTGATAATATGTTCAACGGCGTGCTACGAGCCATCTCGCCGTGCAACAGCTTCCGACGGCAAAGCTGCTGATTGCCGAGAACAGACGAATCACGCGTTCCCAGCATCGTCAGCATCGATCCGTCCGGCAGATTTATCGAAGACGGGGCCTTGGATACGCGCGTGATTACCGGCTTCGAAAACGCCGCCTGAGCGACTTGGAAGCGATGGCGCGCGACGATGAAGGCTTTATCTACGCGCTCGCTTCGCACTCGCGCAGCCGCAAAAGGCCGCTCGCCCAGACCGCGAACACCTGATGCGCTTCAAAATCAGAGACGGTAATGTTGGGGCTGACTAGCTACGACAATCTGAGCGCAGGTTTTGGGAAACCGATCACAAATTGCGACCTCATCCGCGGAACGCACTAAAGCCGAAGTTTCCTTTGAAGAAATCAATATCGAGGCGCGGCGTTCGACCCCCTGTGAAAGAAACGCCTCGTCTTGGGCTTCCGCGATCCTGAGTTCAACAATATGGCGCTGGTGGCATTCATCAGCAACCCGAAAGGCGTGATTCGAGCGCAACGCCAAAGCCTGGAGTTTTGAGCAAGTCGCCATCCTCGACATCGACGGCGGCGGTATCCGTTCCATCAACTACGACCCGTGTTGAAAAACTACGTCATCGCCAGCGAAGTGAAGGATGAAAACAGGCAGAAATTCTCGCAACTGTGGACTTGGGCGGCAGCCGACCGACGAGCCGCAAGTCTCACTGCCCAACCTGCAGCACATCACCAGCGTCGAAGCCGTCGATTCGATTACGGTCGACGGCAAGCCGCAGATGATTCTGATGGGCGACGAAGGCAACGCTTCGCGAAAAATTACTGCCAAGTATATGTTGGTGGATTACAGCCAGCTTGGTAAACAGTGGTTTTAAAGCTGATTAAAGGTCGTCTGAAACGGAGGTTAAGGTTTCAGACGACCTCTCAACGAATAACTGCTCCATCAAACCGATACGGCATTGCCTCGTTTTGATCGGTATCCTTCCGCGAAAAGGACAAATCGAAAGCCGCGGACTGGAAGCGGCTGCAAAGAAAGGTCGTCTGAAACCAAATCGCGATTTCAGACGACGCTATATTAGCCAGGTCTATCGACGCGTTCAACCGTTTGTCCGGCCGTGTAAAGCATAAACACCACCAGCGAAGTCAGCGCACCAGTGTATCGGCGAGCATGTCTTTTGCGCGTCCCAAAATATCGCCTTGCGAACCGAGCACTTCCAGCCCGCCTCGCCGCCTCGATCACCGCATACTGCCGTTCGATGATTTCGTAGCGGCGGCGACGCGCGATGATGAACGGGAGACAGCACAGCGCAGCGGCGGATGTTTGCGCGGCGCGGCGTGTTCCGCCATCCGGATGAAGCGTAGAAACCGATGATGTGATGGCCGGCTGCTTGGTCCAGAATGGTTGCGCCTTCGCGCTAAGAACTGGCGCCAGGCGCAAACGTATTTGCCAGTCGAGGGGCACATCGGCGAAGGTGCGAGTGTGCGCCGACGAGTGTGCACTAATCGGCAAAAGCTCGCCGATACGCACCGGCAAATAGTGCTGCCCGAAACGGAAGAGGCCGGTAGTGGCGTCATGCGCGACAAATACGGTGCCGACAGGGGAGAGATTTCGGCGTGCCGAGCTGCTGCGGTCGGAGGGGTTGATGCCGACCAGACGATAGAGTGCGGCAATGAAAACCGCGAGCAGTAAAGGGATGGTGTGTGAAGTGCACTTAATAGTTTGACTGTGTATATCAAAGTGAGTGGAAGAAGATGCGACGATGGATTTCGGAACGTCTTCAAAGCCGTGACTGACGCGCTTTGCCAGCAGGTGTAAACCAATGCCGCGCAAACGACCACGCATGAAGCGACGCTAGAAAAGCGCGCAGAGCTGCTCGCTTCACGCGCACCATGCCGCCATGACACGCGCCGATAAAGAACTGGCGCGGTCCGGCGCTCTTGCCAGACAGCCCGTCATCTGCGCCGACTCAGGTGCCGTGCCCTGCCAACACGCCGCGAAAATTCGGTCGTGCGCCGCCAAACCGAACCGACACAGGCCAGAGATTTGTGCGCCGTCAAACGAGGCGATAAAGGCGAAAGAGCACAGATGCAGCGCACGAGGCATCGGCGGCGACATCGGTGATTTCGTTCAGATAGCCGCGCAATGCCGACTGCTGAGCCGAACTCGACGCGCGCAGCATTCCGTCACCGCGTTCAGCGCCATGCGGACAAACAGCACACGGGCAGCAGCCAAAACCAGGCGGAACCTGCGCACCGAGCGGCAGCAGCCAGCCGACCACGCGACCGACGCCGCGCGAGCCACCAGCGTAACCCTGATTGGCGGGTTACTTCGGTGGATAAAGCTGCCGCGCACCAGCGGGCTTTGCAGCAGGTTTACAGGAATTTGGGTTTGAGCGTAGATGCTCAGCGGTATGCAATGTGAAAAATAAAAGGCGAAGTGCCGCGATTATGGAGCACGAAATCCGTTATAATCAAACGTCAACTTTTCCACCCACGCAGTTTCGCCAAACCTCCCGCGTTACCAAAACTAGGATTCACCGCGCAAAACCAACAAGCGCGGTCATCTTCTCCGGCGGCCAGGACTCACTGCACGCCTGAGTTCAGAGCGATTCAAACCTACAGGCGCAAAACGTCAAGCCATCACGTCGATACGGGCAGCGCCACGCCCAAAGCAGGCTGGGCATCGCGCTGGATCACTTGAGCCGGGTGTCAAACAAACCGTACTCGACTTGGGCCTGATGCCGGCGTGAATTGCACACCAACGCCCTGATGGACAGTACCTGCCGCCATCAGAAACTGCGCTGAGGCAGCCTGCAAGACCAGCCTACGTGGACGGACGCAGCGCTTCCCTGACTTCCCTGCTCTACGCCGCCATCTGCGCCGAGGACAGGCATCAGGCTGGCACATCATCGCGAGCGTGTGCGACCGAGCTTCTCCGCAGCTGTCCCGGCTGCCGCGACGTGTTCCGTCCGATCCATAGAGCATCACCACTCAATCTGGCGATGGACGCGCCTTTCGATCACACACCGCTGATGTACTGGCCAGAAGCACCAAACTTGGGCGCTGGCGAGGACGAAAATGGGCGCCGCTTCGGACTACATCCGCGAGCAGACCCACCTGCTACTAACGGCATCGTCGGCGGCTGCCACGGTGCCGAGCTGCGTGTTGCGCGAGCGCCGCGAGGCTAGCGGAATATTTGGGCTCAGTCGTCTGAGTGTTTGCCGTCCGGGTGCGGGCACGTCTGCGGCAAAGAAGGGCGGTCGAATAATGAAAGCCGAGAACAACTGTAAGGGCCATTACATCATGACCGACAAAATCCATCTCTCTACCACCCGCTCCCTTACCACTGGAGCTCAGACGGCATCTGGATTGCCGACCGGAAGAAGTCGCCACACATGAATTTTCCCGCTGGGCATCAAAAGTGCCGTTCAGCACCCGCGCGACCGTCGTGCGCCTGGACGACGGCGGGCTGTGATGTCATTCGCCAGTTGAACCCGTGCCCGAACGAGCTGCGGCGGCAAATCGACGCGCTCAGCAAGGAAGTCCCGCTTCATCTGGTTTCGCAACAAAGATGCACTGCGTCCACGTCGCCGCGTGGAAGCAGCGATACGCAGAGCGCTTGCGTGGGCAGGGTTCGGGCCGATGCGCTGCTGAACAGGCGCGTCGCATGCGTGTGCTGACCTTGCGCGCGCTGCCGTTTGTTTTCGTGCAGAACCTCCAGGAGCGCCGCCAGCGCCGCATACGTCAATGGGCGGCCCGGACGGTTGGCGCAAATGCCGTTTGCCGGGCAGCGCGGCGTGATGGAGAAACCGTGACTTTTCCACCGCGCGAGGCCGAGACAGCCTGGTGCTGGCCGATTTCGATTGAAAACTTCAAGAACTGTAAATTTCCCAGCCGCTTTGGGCGGGCGGCGTGTTGACAGGCAAACTGCACGCGGTATCGCCGAGCTGACAGCATGCTGCCGGCTGGCGCGCTCACCTTCAAAGACAAAAACCGCCGCGCGCGCCTGCCTGGAAACAGATGCTGGACTGGCGTAGCCGATCATACTGGCTTTGGCACGGCCGCTGCTACCTGCGAAACCCGGCGGCACGGACGAACCTCGCCAGCGCGCGTCCAGATGGCAGCTGAGATTAATGGCCCTGCGGCGGCTGTGTTTATTGTTGATATGGTGGATTAACTTTCAAAACGCCACAGCGGTACGCCAAGGCTCCGCTATGAAAACGCACTCATACGGCCAAAGGTCGTCTGAAAACATATAGTGGATGCGCAATTTAAACCAGTACGGCGTTGCCTCGCCTTATCGTACTATCTGTACTGCCCTGCAACTTCGTCGCCTTGTCCTGATTTTATTTAATCCACTATGGTTCTGATAAGATGAGAAATGTTTTTCAGACGCTTGTTACTTTTTCTACTGCCAACCGCATTTCCACGACTCGCTCGGTCGCTTCGGCTGGCATCTCTTCAACGGCAACGCCGCAATTTCAGCAGCGCGCGATGGCGGCGGATGTTGGCGGGCGTGTTGTTGATTTCGCCAGTTTTCAACGGAGGCTGTCGGTTTCAGGGCAATCGGTGTCATTCAAGGTTTTGCGAGGTTTCGCGTATTTTCGTGCGTTCGGGTTGGCGAGCAACAGCGAACCGATGCCGATTTTGAAACCCTAATTTACGTCCAACACGCGCGCGCGCGCGCGCGCTTCTTCCGCGCTGCCGGAGAAACGTGGACGGTACCGCTTTCGCCTGGGCAAAGCACCTGTCTGCTGAGGCGGCGGCGATGTCGGCGGTGGCATTGAACGGCGGCGGCGGCGGCGCGCGA